>Ga0307928_10001260_pt1 | contig 19160 bp, 16 predicted proteins | sample AceLakmetagen232_FD_201815 | JGI IMG/M metagenome (GOLD analysis project Ga0307928, IMG submission 201815) | Saline water microbial communities from Ace Lake, Antarctica - #232 | ecosystem: Environmental > Aquatic > Non-marine Saline and Alkaline > Saline | place: Antarctica: Ace Lake... | reverse complement strand
GGGAGCGAGCCTCGTGGCCAAGGCGGCGGCATCCAGCCCGCATGTCCGCGAGATCCTCGGGGAGCGCCATGGAGACAAGTTCGTCGAGACCATCACCGGGATCATGCACGAAGCCTGCTCCGAGGAGTTTGGCATCCTGCGCAAGTCGGCCCCGATCGCTCCAGAGGCTCCGCCCAAGGTGACGCTGATCACCGACATCGGCTCCCCGGAGGCCGCGGGCCTGAGAGCCAGCGAGAAGCGCGTGCTCATGCGCAATGGCCAGTTCCTCCTGGACAAGCGCTCCGAGGCGGAGACCACCCTGGTCATGCGCTCTCCCGACTCGAACGTGTTCCAGACCTGTCCGGGACCGGGCAACTGGCAGCTTCTGCTCCAGGACGGCGACGTCATGAAGATCGAGACCTGCATCCCCTTCAACGGCGGAGTGGATGGCTACGACGACAAGCACATGGACAGCCAGGGGCGCGAGCGCATCTGGGTGATCCCCGCGGATGGAGCCAAGCCCTTCGAGCATCCCAGAAGCCAGCTGTATGTCAGGCCATCCAGCAAGGCGATCGAGGCCAAGCCCAAAGTAGGGGACACGGCCAGCCGCTCCGCGATGCTCAAGCTGCTCACCCGCAAGCGCTCCGACGATGACTGCACGATGCCCTCGGACGGCATGCCGGTGGACCGGAGCGATGACTACAGCAGCAACAACCTGCTGGTGGTGAGCGGAGGCCGCGCCGACAACATGTACGTCTCGGTCCCCAGACCCTACACCGAGAAGGCGCCGCTCATGACCAGTTCCAAGACTCTGATCTTCACCGACAGCCCCGGACGCATGAAGGACCTGGGCGACAGGCTCATGATCCCCTCCACGGCCCGCGTGTTCAACACCAGGGGCTACGGCGAGGTCTCCGTGACGCCAGGGCGTCCAAGCGACATCGAGCGCAAGTTCGCCGAGCGCAACGACGTCGAGGAGCTGGCGGTCACCCTGAGGGGCGATCTCATCAGTCTCGATGGAGCCGTGCGCAAGGGGGCCTGCAGCCAGGGCATGGCCATGCGCGAGATGGTCATGGAGCTGGGTGTGGGCGCCAGTGTGGCCGCGACGATGCTCCAGGACGTCAAGTCGCGCCCCGGAGTGGAGCACAGGTACCTGCTGAAGGCGTCGGCCTTCTCCGACGACGAGGACCAGGCGCTCTCCTCGCTGAACTTCAGCGTGCCGATCCAGACCAAGCAGCACATCGACCAGTCCATCCTGGCCCAGGGAGGTCAGCGGGTGGCCAAGGCGGTCGACGGCGCGGAGGACGACGAGATCGACGACGAGATCATCGACAAGGTCCTGTCCATGTCCGACTTCCGGGAGATCACCTCCGACGCGGTGCGCAAGTTCACAAGCGCCATGGACGAGGCGGGCAAGATGCTTCTCCGGGTGCTGGTCCACAGGGACCGCTACGAGGACCGCTACGGCGAGGACGTCGAGAAGATGGAGACATCGCTCCGCGAGGCCTTCCAGGACAACGGCGCTCTGGCGCTGTACTTGAGGGAGAAGCGCGGACGCACAGGCATAGGCGATGATGAATCAGCACTCGCAGGACTTTTAACCGAAGACATGGGGTAGCAGACGGAAAGGTTTGGCACATGTCGATTAGAGACATCATATACAACGCGAGAAGTGGTCCGGCGGGCGCGGCGATTGGAGCTGGGCTGGGCTCGGTTGGTGGTGGTTTGATGGGGATGATATTCGCCGGAAGGAAGAAGAGGCGCATGGGCGCGGGACTGGGAGCGGTGACCGGGGGCCTTGCAGGAGCCGCGGCTGGGAATGAGGCAGGCTGGGCGAATGGAGCCATTCTAGGATCGATGGCAGGTGCGATCCCCGGATATGTCACCGGAGAGATTCAGGACGGGGCGAATGTGTCCGAAGCTAGTCGCGAGTTTAACGCCATGCTGGACGAGGAGGCAAGACAGGAAGCAGCCGGAGAGTCCGTCCAACGGGAACCCTCCGTGTATAAAGTGCATCATTTGCCCGGCGATGACGCCGAGAAACGTCAGATGAATGAGGCACTGGCCAAGCTGCTCGCCAGAGCCGACGACAGGTACCAGGAGAACGTGGATCTCATCGAAGGCCGTGGCTCTGTCAGCAAGCAGCCCATGAAAAGCAAAGGCGTGTCGAAATGAGTTTCGAAGATGTATCAGGAGCGGTCATCGGCGCAGGCGGCGGAGTTGTCATAGGCGGTCTGATGGGCGCGATCATCGCCGGCAGGCGCAAGCGTCTGATTGGAGCTGGCATCGGCGCGGCCGCTGGAGGGCTTGCAGGTGGAGTCGCGGGGCATGGGTGGGGAGTCCAGGACGAGGCTGAGGTCGTTGGTTGGATCAAAGACTGGGAGGCGGATGTGGACACGGCCAAGGCCAGCGAGGCGAGTCGGAACAAGGACTATTTCTCAGAGGCAGACCTGCGTAAAGCACAGCAAAACTTAACCAATCCCCACCTGTAGTTCGGACAAACACGTGACGAAAAGGCTAGAGCAATGTCAAACGCACTTCAGAAACTCATCGATCAGGTCAAGACTCTTCCCATCTGGAACCAGTTGAAGGGCAGCGACAGCCTGGATGAGATCGGCGCGGGTGCCGGAGCTGTGGCTGGAGGTCTAGGGGGCGGTCTGCTGGGGATGATCATTGCCGGCCGGAAGAAGCGTCTGAAGGGCTTTGGCGTGGGGGCGGCTGTTGGCGGTGGTCTTGGAGCCGCTGCGGGATACGGCCTTGGCGGTGACTACATGCACGACCGGGACAGATCGGCGGCGGCGGACATAGCCAGGAAGTACAGTGGCTTCACCAATATCTCAGACTCCAAGGACCAGGCCATCGCCAGGACCGAGGCCGAGGCAGCGGACGACCTTGCAAACGAGCAGAGCATCAGGGACGAGGAGGACAGAGCCCGGAACCAGGAGCAGATCGACTCCGCAGCGCGCGACGAGGAGGATCAGGTCAATGATCAATTCGCAGCGCAGGCGGCGAAGGAAAAGGAAACCTCCGATGCGTATGCAGGTTACGAGTCTCAGATGAAGGCGGCAACCAAAGCCAAGGAGGAGGAGGCGTATAACAGTAGCGGCTGGATGAACGACGCTGCGAGCGAGGAGCAAATGAAGCAGGCGCAGAGGGCGCGGAAGAAGTCGGACCAAGATGCGCAGGATGTGCAGGACAATGCCTTCAAGGATGAGGAGGATCAGGTCAATGCCGAGCTAGACAGAACTGCAGCTCAAGGGAGGCAGAAGACGCTGGACCAGGCGAAGGAGCCCAAGACATCCACGCTTAGCCAGTTGCTGTCTGCGTTTGCGAACATCGAGGCGGACAATCTGGCGGAAGGCGATCAGCCGGGGACAGCAGCTCCCACGAAGGGAGAGGTGAATGCGGGGTTGACTGCCAAAGCGGCAGGCAAGCCAGCCAAGGGTGGCATCGCCAACGCAATCAAGAACTTGATGACGTTCAGAGGTGTGCCTGGATCGGAGGTCCCCCTCGAGGGAGACACCATGACATCTGCCCCTGTGAATGTGCCTCAGGCAAATCCGACAGTCACCAGCTCCTCGCAGGAAGAGGTGGATGTCGCGAACAAGAAACTAGCGTCCGACGCATTCGCTGCGATCGAGGCTGGGAGACGGCAGAGCACACTGGATCGAGCCAGGGATCCCAAGGCATCCACACTGGGTCAAATACCAGCGGTGCTGGCAGGTCGTCAGGCGGACAAACTGGCACGCGGGAAGCAGCCTGAACTGGCAGCTCCCACCATAGGTGAGCAGCTCCAGGGCTGGGCTGAGTTGACGAATCGGTTGAGTAAGCCATTGCCAAAGTCTGAGACTGCTAAGCCCAGTCCCTTCAAAGGAGGCGCTCCGGCGGGCACTGAGACTGAGCAGGAACGGTTTGCCAGGCTGATGCAGTCTGACGTCGACAAGGGATCCGGGAATCGTCGCAGATTGCTCAAGGGACGTGCCGTGCAGCAGCTCCTGGAGGCCCGGAAGTTGCAGGTTGCTGTGGACAAGGCCAGTCAGGCGAGACATGGTAGAATCGGAAGACGTGAGGCCCGGAGTCGTCTGAGCGACTTGAGCCTCAGTCCTGACTTGCTGAATGTCCCTGACTTCGGGACTCAGTGGGGGAGGTAAACGGGTGCCTTTAGCACACACACAACCTCAATCGAGATATCCCTCGATCCAGTCGCTGGCCCCCAGAGGCACCACAGCGTCTCTCTCCAGGGGGCTTGGCGATGGGCTTGTGCCTACACGTGTGAAGTTCCGGCAGCCTCTTTTCCGTCAAGTCCTGGACACGATCATGTCAGCGCTCGACTCGAGATACGCGGAGAACTCCAGACTGAAGAACAGTTCCGTGAGCACTGTGGGGCTTCCAGCGTTCAAAGAGCAGATGGATGCCATGCGTCAGGCGATGGTGAAGCGCAAGAGCGCGTCGGAGACGCTGGGATACATGCTGCATCTAGTGGGGCACAACGCGGGAGGGGCGGAGAACAAAGCTGAACCTGAAAAGAAGGCTACCGCGAAGGACATATCCAAGCCTGTTGCGGACCGTCCGCCGGAGTCTCGCGCCGGAACGACTATGCCACTTCATCCTTTTGCAGACCTGAAGCACGGCCAGCTTTTGCCGGTGCGGAAGCTGAACCGCATGAGCTACCCCTCCGACAAGGCGCAGAGGGACTCCATACATGGAGCTTTGGACTACAGGCGGGAGAATGCGAAGGCTCCTGATTTCAAGAACGATCTCTGGCGGTTCCGGCAGCGGTTGAATCCTCTGCGGGACAATAGGCTCAAGGCCGAGGTGTCGCTGCTGGGGGAAGGCTTCATGACTGTCTACCCCGAAGGTATGCACGATCGGGCTCTTCGTCTTGAACACGGACTACCGGCAGAAAGTCCCGAGGGCCGCAAGGACGCGCCTGTGCTCACGATTGGACCCAAAGCAGCGCCTTCGAGATACTACGGGGCTGCTGGTGAGGCGATGTGGGGTCATTTACCGGCCAGCGGTAAGGTGAAGGTAAGAGCTGCATTGAAAAAGATGTCGCGGCATCTGAATCAGGTCGCAGGGCACGAGTCGGTGCACGCCACCCAGAAGGTCATGCCCTACGACAGGCGCGGCCTCGGGGGCCGGACGCGGGGCCTGGTGCCGAACGAGACCCTGCCTCCGGGTTTCAAACGCCAGCTGTTCCGGGATAGTAGACAATCCCCCGACGCCAGTGCAGAGCGGCGCAGGGCTATAGGCGAGGAGGAGTTCGAGGCATCGGCGCAGGAGCTGAAGACGCGCCTGTACCATATGGGAGTGGATCCCTACGAGGACGGTGCGCAGGCGAAAGTGATGGACATTCTGAAGGGGGATCGAGCCGACGAGACGTATCCGGGGTACTTCAAGGGGATGTCGGACAAGGAGATCGAGGCGATGGCTCCGACTCTCATGCATGTGATCCGTGGCGTGGCCGACAACAAGCCGCAGCAAGTCGATGATCCCATGTCTGGTGCGTTCGATGGAATCTCCCGCAACGCGTCTTCAGACATTGTCCTAGAGTTCATATCACAACCAGAAAGAAGGATCATGAACGACACTCTGAAAAAGAAGCTGAACGGCAAGCTGGCTCGAATCGCGTCGGCGGAGAGCAAGCCCACGCACTTCGAGACCCTGATGTTCCATAGAGCCCTGGCCACCGGAGGCATGGGCCGCATGGGCGGGCCCGAGGCCGCTGGGCCCGGAGGCACATGCACCTGCCCCAAGTGCGGAGCCGAGTTCCCTCATGATCGTGGCGTGCCCTGCGCCGGATTGACCTGCCCCGAGTGCGGAGCCAGCATGGATCGCGAGACAACCGACTGATAAGGGGTGATGACATGAGCGACAAGCTGAACTACATTCTGGATCTAGTAGCTCATGCGGCTAGTGGAGGTTCCTCGGTGGTCTGGACAGGCGAGGGCAGAAACGGATATAGAGAAAAAGACGAGGTGGAAAGCTCAGTTGATGCGCCGGGCACAGGGGTGAAGATCAACGCGCAGTCCCGAGCGCGTATCCCTAAGTGGCGCGGGCGCCGGATCGCACCCACATTCCTGCAAGCTCTCCGGAAAACACCTGCATATCGTCCTCTGCTCGAGTTGGTCATGCCTCTTGTTAGAGACGCCTCCGACTGGCGTAGCGGAGTTCCTGTGGGACAGTCGCAGACCTATCACGAGAGCAGACAGCTCAGATCCAAGGCACAGGCACGCCGGAAGGTTCTAGAGGCTGGACCGAAGGCGGAGCGGGCACGGTAGGTGAGGATAGGCCGCGACCGGCATGGTATCGTGTGAGAGCCCTGGTAGGCGTTTCTAGAATTAGAAGGCATCCGCAACCAAGCTAAAATAGAGGTGACGACATGAGCACCAAGCTGAACTATCTGATGGAGTTGGTGGACCGCAAGGCGGAGGCTGTGGATCCGGCTCCTCCCAACCCCGCGCCCACAGGCGACAGCAACATCGAGCCTCCCATCCCAGGTGTGGCGATGCAGGGAGGTGCAGAGTGCGAGGAGAAGTCCGTCGACCAGGTTGATGGGGTGGGACGCGACGCCACGGCGCTGGATGCTCTGAACAGCCATATCGCAGCCGGAGCAAAGGGCACATACGCCAAGGCCCCGACCATGTCTGAGATCCAGAAGGGACACGATGCGCGAGCAGGCAGGGCCACTCTCAGGGGCGACCCCAAGCCAACCCACCGTCAGCGCTCCGCCACCGCCAGATCCCGTCAGAGATCCAGAGCGAAGATGGCCACGCGCGAGTTCAAGGCGAAGAAGTCGAAACCGAAGCCCAAGCTGAGTAGGATCGGAACGAACAAGGCTATGAAGAAGGATCTGCTGACTTCGTACTAGGGCATGAAAACCAAGCTGCATTATCTATTGGCGCTGGTGGCGCACAGCTCCGCTCCGGAGGCTCAAGCGGTCATAGGCGAGAGTCGTGACAAGTTGCACCGGTTCCTGTCTGGGGTGCCTGGTAAGTCAGGCGCGGACGCTGTGGTTATGGCGCATGGCTGGGGGAAGAGAGGCGACTACGGTCTGCACAGCAAGCCAGACTGGGTCAAGTCCGGACGCACGTCCTTCAGATCGAGACCTGAGTTGAACGGCGGAGGCAAGGCCCCTCTAAACGACATGCGCGATCCAGACACGATCAGCGTGGCCAAGGCGCTGGAGGGCAGGCGTAAGCTGTACGCCATAGCGTGCAATCTCAAGGGAGGCGGCTGCCCTGAGTTGTACGACAAGCTGTCCGGAGGGAGTCTGGACGAGATCACAATGGCCAAGCCAGGCAGCATGCACTCGATGTACAGCGGCGTCATGCCTCCCGGATTGGGGGCTTTGGTGATGAATGCTCTCGACCCCAAGGAGCCTGTCGGAGATCTGCACCGGTACAAGAAGATCAGAAACAGCGGCACGGGCGTGCCGGAGTGGCGAGACCAGGGCACGCACCGAACACCTTTCCAGTGGATGGCCTACCCCGCCGTGACTGCCGGCAGCGCTGCTCTGGATGCCCTGAAACGCTGGCGTCGCGATCGCAAGGCGAAGTCCAAGTGAGGTACAAGATCGTTTCCCGAGCTACAGTGGCATATGCACCGTCGATCCCGGCGGACCCATTGAAAAAAAGAGAGTTGACGCGACCATGGTGAAACTACGATGGAAAATGCCCTTGAACGAACGCTCGCGCTGCCGGTGTGGATGCGCGACCCCCAGTGGAGGTGGAAGCTGGCGCTGATGCCGAGGGCCAATCCGATGCTGTCGATCGTGCCGTTGCGCAGGGACGACAGTCTTTATCTGGCCGCCAGGTTCTTCAAGTCGCTGTGCCGGCGTCCGGGGGATCATGCATACCGGAAGCGCACCTACCCGGAGATGATCGTGGCGTACGCCATCTGGGCCGGAGCCTCTCTGACCGCCATCGCAGGACTCGGCGGCGCCGGCAGATGGCGCGGTCTCGTGGAGTCGCTGCTTCTGACGGATCTTCCCTACTCCAGCTTTTCGGAGGCCATAGGCGTGGACATGCCCGCGGGCGTGGTGCGCCTCTACCATGACGTGTTCTTCGATGTGCGGAGCTATATCGACTCGGAGCCCGCGGTGTACGCCAACGTTCTGAGCGCGGCCGAGCAGCAGCTCTCCCCCGCGGGCATCTCCGGGACTCTGGAGCGCAACTGCCTTCTACGTCTGTTTTCATACACCTGGGGGGCGGAGGCGCTCCTGAGTTATTTCTTTAGCCGCGCCAGGGGCCAGAACATGGCGCACTCCCGCTGGATGCGTCTTCTCGCCGGAGAGGTGCTCACGCAGCAGGTGGTGCATGATGCGATCAGCCGCCGCGCCTTCTGCCTCAAGGAGTGCCAGGACACTTTCAAGATGGCCCAGACCTACTGGCAGATGCCTCCTCAGAGCATAGGCTCCGTGGAGGAGGAGGTGCGCAAGCGCTTCCTGCATGACACCGTGATGCTGCTTAGCGACACGCTCAGCCAGGCCGACCGCATGAAGGCCATGCGGGGCATCTCCAGAGAGCAGGCCCTCGAAGAGGCGCAGAGCGACGGTTTCATTCAACTGTAATCATGCGCTATAGTAGAGGCGTTGGACCACAGCGCGAGCATCGGGCCCGATCGAAAGGTTTTGGGATGAAGCAGATTGAACGACTTGGACGTCTGGTGGAGGACACGGTCCGTCTGATCAAGGACGGCGGGCTCGATCCCACGGAGGCTCTTCTGAGGACAGCGCGTTCGGGGAGCATGACCGAGAGCGATGTGGACTTCGTGGCGGGCCAGGTCAACAAGGCGGGTCATATGGTGCACATGGTCAAGTCCGCGGGCGCCGGGCGTCTGGCCGATTTCCCCCTTGCTGACGCCGGCGAGGTGAAGTCGCGTCTGGACAGCGGCCTGGTGTCTCCGAAGCTGTCACCCGGGGCCGAGAGTGCTCTGGGAGACGCGCTGAAGGGCGTGGTGGACAAGAAAGTGGTCGTCAAGAAGGCGGCCGCCGCTGCTGTGGCGGAGCGGCGCGCCGAGCCTACCAGGCGTCTGACGGACGCGGAGCGGACCAGGGTCAGGATCCGGAACGACGTCGATCTCGGCAGGGAGCTGGGGAGGGCGAATCTGCGCTGCTCCGAGGCGGAGCGGCGGCTGGAGACGGCCATGCGCGGGGACATGTCGTCCATATACGGCGATCTGGGGGAGAGCGTCGCGAGCATCGCGAACCGCGTGTCGAAACAGGCCGCGGCGGAGCAGACCCGCTACGCCCGCCGCGTCATCAGCCGCTATGGCTCGGCGGCCAGACCGCTGCTGGACTGCGTGTGGCACTGCGCCGAGATGGAGGGGGAGATCCCCTCTGGAACATCCAACACGACGATGTTTCCGGCAACCAGGCTGTATCTGGACACATCCGACGTCGTGGACTCCGCAGCCCGCATGGGGATTGTCCGGGCCAACGTGGCCTATCTATCCAAGAGGGCGGATGGGCTGGGCGAGGATTTCTTCGCTAATCTGGGAGCGAACATCGCCACGGGTCTTCTGCCGGGGGGAAGCTCCTCCCGCGCCGACATGGAGACGGTTAACGAACATCGCCGCAGGGAGTTGAACAAGGACTTTGTCAATCCAGAGCTCTCGCTGAGGACCCAGGCCAGGATCAGGGGGCTTCGCACGCGCAAGACGTTCATGGACACGGTCTTGAACGACGCCGATCTGAGGGGCAATTCGCTGCGCAGGCTGACCGAGGCGTTCAACAACACGCTTCAGCTGGATCCCGGAGTGGTGCGCAGGCCCGCCATGCTGCGCGCGGGGATGATGCACTTCTTGTCGAGCCCTGTTCCCGATATCTTCACAATGAGCGCCATATCGGCCGCGGGGGCGAAGTCCGAGAAGCAGCGCGTCTCCGAAGTCGATCGACGAAAGTCGCTGATCGAGGAGGACAAGAAGGAGGGGACGGACTTCGCGACGCTGGTGGCGGATCGCGAGCAGGACGCGGCGGAGCATCTCAAAGCCAACACCGAGGCGGGAGAGGCGGGTCGCGCGAGGGCCGCAGCCCGGCGAGAGAGAGCGATGGAGAGACTGGACAGGGGGATCAAGGGCATGGACAGGGGGATCAAGGGCATGGGAACCGCAGTCCGGGCGACGGCTTCGGGCGTGGGGAATCTGGCGAGGGAGGTCAAGGCCGGCACGGACCGCAGGCGCATGATAGGCCAGGCTGTCAACGAGCTGGACAAGTCGGGCGATCTCGACGCGGCTTTGAGCGCGGGGGGATTCAAGGACCGGAAGGCGTTCGAGAGGGAGCTGCGCGACCGCGCGTCGGGCAAGAGCGTGGCGATGGAGATGCAGTCCGCTCTGGATGGTCTGGGAAAAGGCGGCGTCGAGCCGGATCCCGTGAAGCGGGCCATGGCCGCGGTCAGATCGAGGATGGACGCGGAGACGGGGGACACGCGGAAGGCGGACGAGGCCACCGAGCTGTTCGGCCGGGCGGTGGAGGACGCCGTCGACGCCCACAGGCCGAAGGATGTGGCTAAGAGCACGTACGACCGCACGCTGGAGGCTTTGGCCAGGGCCAGAGGCGTCGACGTGTGGGATCTGGCCGGAGATGTCGAGCTGATGCCCGTGTCCGATGGCGCTGGCAGAGACAGGGGCAAGGCCATTCTCGAGGATCTCGCCAGCCAGGCGGGTTCGGTTTCGGCGAGAGTCAAGGATATGGAGGAGTTGAACGCGGGCATGCCGGAGCTGAATCTGCCCGTGGACCGGTATCTGGATGTGATGGCGGCCCTGGCCGCGGGGGAGACGCCGGACTCACGTGATGTGCACGAGGTGAAAGCGGGCCAGAACAATTTGCGCATGAGCAGTCTCGACTCGATCGCCGACGCCATGGTGGGCGAGCGCCCCGCGGGCGTAGCCAGACACGATGCCGCTCTTTCGAAAGCCGTGATCGATGCGGCGGAGGCGGTGTCCGCGGGGGATGGTGTCAAAGTCCTGTCCAGGGCGCTGGCTCTAAACAGCATGCCCGTCGACGCCTACGCCGACATCAGGTCCGCGTTCGCGAGCGACTACGGCATCAGTCCGGAGGATCTCGTGGCGAGGATGGACGTCGATCTGGCCGGAGATCCGGCCAGCAAGTCGTTCGTGCATCTGGGCAGTCTGGCCGAGGCCCAGGCGGGGGATCTGCTGAAAGAGCATCCCATTCTAGCGGAGACGTTCTAATGGGCAGTCTGCGCGTTGACAATCTGCTTCGACGGACTGTGAGCCTGCCCAGACTCCTCGCCGACGACAGCCAGGCGCAGCATCTGATCAAGACCGCCTCGGAGATGGACACGCGTCGGGCGCTCGCCTCCGTGGGTCTGAAGGATCTGAGGCTGGATGTCAAGCTGGACCTGAAGCCCAAGCACGCGTACCTGCTCCTGGTGACTCTAGGCAGCGGGGAGTTTTTTGGATCGAACGAGAATGCAGACTACAACCCGGAGCGCGACGGCAAGGTGGTTCACTTCCCGGAGCCCCGCGATCCCAACGTGAAGTCGATGAAGCTGGGCAAGGGACTGGAGAGCACCCACAAGACCTTCGGCATACACGGCGCGGTGTACAAGCACCACAAGACCGAGCCGGAGCACAACGTCCCTCGATCGGGGGACATCGTCTGGAACCGGTGGAACGGAGACATGCACCGGGGAGAGGTCATTGCGGAGCTTCCCGAGGACAAGTGGGAGGAGGAGCTGGGGCTGAGCGAGCAGGGTATTCCGCTCATGTGGTCGCAGGGAAACGGAGTCCCCCGTGACATGTGCTCGCGTTGTGGGTTCGTCTTCACTCCCAAGTCCAAGAGCCGGTGCAAGCATATTCGTCTGCGCAAGCTCTGTGTCGAGGACGATGGGTTTCAGAATGTGATCTACTGTTCCGACGCGCTCTTCTACGATATGAGCTACGTCGGCAACAATCCCGCGGACAAGATCGCCACGGCGCTGCTTCGCGTGGCGTCGCCCGAAGAGGCCGGCCGACTGCATTCCATGAGCCCGTCTCTCAAAGAGACCATGAAGATCCAGCATGTCTGCCGATACAGCCCAGCCGCCGTCGACAGGGCGATCCATATCGCCGAGGCCGAGCTGGACGGCACGAGTGTGCCGGGCATACGAATCGCCTGCATGCCCGACCCCGACAAGGACGCCGAGTTCGTGAAGGAGGCCCGCTCTGGGGACTCCGGCAAGGTGCTCGCTGTTCTACATCGTTTGGAAATTGTGTTGACTCCGACGCAATTCGCGCGTATATTTGGACCAGAAGCGGAGCCCACGGGCGTCAGCGGGTATATCGATGCACTTCCCGGAGCGTTCGGGCGGCTGCGTTTGGAAGACCCCGGCTACACTGACGACGCCGGCTACTTCCCCTCCCAGCCCCCCGATTCGAGTCTTCGCCGAAAGCTCGAGCCGTTCAAGGCCGACTTCGGCATAGGCGAAACGCTCGGCAAGCCAGTCGTTATCGTCGCCAAGACGGCGTCCCCGCGTGGGAGACTTCGTCCCACCGAGAGCGGGAAGGCGCTGGCGGGGGAGTACGCGAAATACCTGCGAACGTGTCTGGCGATGTTCGCCGGGCCGCGGGCCGCCGACAGATGCGTGGGCATCATGAACGCCGGTCTGTAGACAACCAGGGTCGAGCTATCAGGGAACGGAGACGGATCATGGATGCAGAGAAAAGCAAAGAAGCCTCCACCACGCTCGCGAAGCTGCTTGAAAGCTGTAGAATGGGTCAGGCGGAGACCGAAGGCGCCACAAAGATCGGCGAGGGCGCCCCGGGCCAGGCCGACAGTCTGGATCAGGGAGAGGGCGCGGGCAGCAACACCGCCTCCATTTCCACGACTCCCGCGGAGCAGGTCGAGAACGCGAACTCCCCCGGCACCCAGGAGCTGGGAGAGGATCCCTCCAAGGGCGAGGCCCCCGCGGTGAAAGACGACAAGTCCTTCATCGAGGAGGCCGCCGCGGGCGACACGCCGCCGGATCTTGTCAAGCAGGCCGAATCCATGGACGAGGAGGCCGGACTGCTTCTACGCCAGGCCTCCGTCGATGTCATGGTCGAGCTGATGCTGCGCAAGCGGGCCGAGGCCGTCGATGGAGTCGCGGGGGATATCGCGGGCGAGCTTGGCGTCGACGAGGAGACCGCGGCCGCGATCGCCGAGGGACTGGCGAACGGCGACATCGATCCCGCCGAGCTCGAGAGTGTGGCCGCCGAGGCCCCGGTCGTGTTCGAGCTGGCCGAGAAGCTCGGAGCGGATCCCGAGGAGGTTCTGGCTGCCGCGCAGGACATCACTGAGAAGGTCGAGACGGAGGGATTGACCGGAGACGACGTCGTCAGCCATGCCCTGGCGGCGCATGCGGCGGCGACGGAGATCGCCGAGATCGCGCGGGCCAGGACCACGTTCGATCAGCTTGGACAGGTCATCAAGCAGGCCGAGGCGGAGAGCGACGAGTTCTCGGCCATGGTCGCCAGGGGCAAGCGTCGGCGAATCATCAAGAGCTTCGGAGGGGATCTCTCCGGGCATCTCGCGGAGACTCTCCCCGGGGACGAGTCGGAGGAAGTTCCCCCCGAGTCGGGCGGAGGCGGCGACGGCACGAAAGTCGGAGGCGAGGCGTCCGCGGCCGACGTCGACGACGCGAAGGCAGCCGGATCCGGTGAAGAGGCCACGGCGGAGGAGGCCGCCCCCGCGGGATCCGATCTGGCGGGCGAGGAGCAGATGGCGGCCGCCATGCTCGAGGCCAACGTGCCCAGCGACGAGATCGAGGTGGCGAAGGAGGCCATTCAGGATCTCGTCGACGGCGATATCCCCATAGAGGTCATCCAGGAGATGGTGGCGAACGAACTTACTCCGGGGGCATCCGAGGATCTGCTGAAAAGCGCGTCGGCCGACGACCACGCTGAAAATCCGCTGGTGATCGCCACCGACTATCTCAGAGCATCCATTCACAACCATAGACTCGGGAGGCAGGCCGCATCGATAGAGGCGGCCGCGAAAGCGTAGATGCGGAGTCGAGTGGACATCGTCCGAACGAGTGAATATGGACAGGAGACGAGAAATGAGTCAGAGCACGATTACAAGAACGATGCGGACCAGGGATGTTCTTCTTTGTGGTGCGGATGTCTTGAGGAGGACCGCCGCCGCTGCGTCCGGCGATGAGCCGGGCGGGGGGAAAGAGGGTGAAAAGACTGTCGCGCCGGCTCTCGACATGGGGCAGGTGCGCGAGACTTTCGACGAGCTCGCGGCGCAGGGTCTGGCCAAAAAGGCGGACATCGAGAAAGTGCTGAAGCAAGTCGAGGAGAATCCGACGTCTCTGTGCGATGTCGTCCGCAATATGGGGGCGATCGCGAAGAAGGCCATGTCGGACAGGACGGTGACTGACACCGAAGAGGCGCCTGGAACGCTTGTCAAGAAGAAAGCGTCCTCTGGATCCTCGGGTGGCATGAACTTCAGTGACTCCGAGCGCAAGATCGAGCATCGCGTGTCCTCTCGGCGCGCGTAGAATCCAAATGGCGCGGCTGGGGTCCGGCAGGGACCGCGGCGCGCGGAAAAGGGCCAGAGAGCCCGGGAGCCTATCATGAACTGGCTGTCAATCACAGATCCCAAGGAAAAGGCCATCATCCTCATATCCGGTGGCGGGGCCACGTCCCTCGTCGATCTGCAGTTCGCCGCGGGAATCGCGGCGGACGAGGACTTCAGCCCGTCGGCTCAGGTCTGCCTGAACAAGGACCGCCAGATCGAGGCGGGACTCGAAGTGGGCACAAGCATGCCGATGTGGGCCATCAACGGAGCCCAGGACTACGACGCGAACCAGTATCGGACGGGCCTGATGAAGGGCGAGACGACCAGCGACCAGGGCGCAGCCAACTGTCTCGTCGCCACGGGTGGATACGAGCTGGCGGTGACCGAGTACAATATCATCGACTACACCGCCGCGAACTATGTTCCAGGCCAGACGCTGCTGACGAACGACGTCAGCGCCCCCGGAGACATCGAGCCCTGCTCGGCTGTCATCGCGACGCGTAACAAGTCCACCGTGCTGGGATGCGTGAGCTACGGTATCGAGATCGCCCGCGTTGGTCTCAATCGCGCGCGTCTGCGCCTGAGCCAGAAGGCGCTGCTGCGCTTCTGGACCATGTACATTCCGCCGATCTCCGCCTAAACCACAGTCAAGCCGGGGCGCTGCCATAGCGCCCCGGCCTCAAGGGGGGTGAGCATCCCCCGGAGAACATACGATGAGCGAACATCCCCTGAAACAGCTGCTGTCCAACGACACGATCCGTCGCGAGGCAGCCGCGGAGGAAGTCGACAACGTCTTCCGCACCACCGCCTGGGAGCAGTCATTCGTCCGCGAGTGCCTTGACACCAAGAACATCACGCCGGAGGAATGCGACGTTCTTCCGACGACCACCAAGCCGGTCAAGTTCGACCGGATGGAGCAGGAGTGCGAGCGGGCCGTCACAATCCCGTTCGGCGGCCAGCCCATCAACTCGTACATGCACCTGCCCATGTTCATCACCACGTTCGCCAGGAACGTGTCCGCGCGCCTCTACGATGACAAGGACAACCTTCTCATGTACCGCGCGGACATCGAGCGTCTGTTCTACACGCTGCTCCTGCGCGAAGTCATGGACCGCGAGGTTCGTGCCTTTGTGGGAACGATGGACCTTCTCTGCGGCGATCTCGACGACGAGACCAGCACAGCGTCCGTGGAGACCGGTGGACTGGCGTACGCCAGCATCGGCGCGATCGGCCGAAGCTCCATGATGCACGGCATGAAGTCCATGGGCGCGACCTATGGCAGCCTTGCGGTCAAGCGGATCCTGATGAACAATCAGACCGTCTGGGACCTCCTGGCCGAGATGGACACGGCCAACGTCGGCGACGGCATGGCCGAGAAGACCTGGCTCGAGGGCTATTCGGTCATGGAGTCGCCCCTGGGCGTCGACCTGATGGTGACGCTGAAGAACCGGGTCGTTCTCGACAACGTGCTCTACTTGCTCACCGACGCCGAGCACCTTGGCAAAATGTACATCCTCGAGGATGCGACACTGGTGAACGAGCAGCATGTCTGGTTCGTGGACATGTTCCTGTATCTGAACGAGGGCGGGTCTCTGCCGAACGCCGGCGCCTTCCGCAAGCTCTACGCAGGCGGCGTGGCGGTGAACTCGTTCAAGATCGAGGACTACATAGAGCCCACCTGATAGGAGGGCAAGCCGGTCTGATCGAGCATGGCCCGGCCGGCGTCAACACGATCCGGCCGGGCCTTTTCGTTGAAAATGAAAAGACGACACGATGCAACTGGAGCCCGATTATGAAATTGAGATTCCATCTGAGGAACGACGGCGACCGTGACTTCAGGATCACGGTCCTCGCCAAGACGCTGCTTCTCGCCCGCAAGGGAACGCGCGGCAGCCATGCCGTAGTCGAGCTTGACGAGTTCAGGTTCCGATATCAGGGCGAGGCCGACAAGTTCTTCGAGCCATACCTGGCCGCAGGCCTGCGCATCTCGCTGGAGACCGACATCCCCATTCACGACAGCCAGCCCGCCCCCAGCGCGGCTCCCGCAGTGCGACGGCACGTCCCCGGATCGGTCCTGCCGAACAGCGGCGGCGTCGGAGACAGCGCGCAGCGGGTGCGGACCATCAACGAGGGTGAGGTCGGAGTCAGCGTCCTCGGACATCTTGATCTCGGGGGCGAGAAGATCAGGACGATCGATCAGAGCGGGGGACGCGGAGACACTGTGTTCGCGTCTGGATCTCAAAGTGTCGATCTGGATATGGAGGAGCCGCTGCGGACGAAGCGCATGCCGCATTCGGGAGACGAGCGCAAGCAGTCTCCGCCAGACGACTTGACGGTCGGGCGTCCCACGATTGCGGAGCCTCTGTCCGAGATCCCGAAGAAAGCCGCGGGGAAGAGTGGCGGAGCCAGCGGCGGGGCGGTTTTGAAGAAGGCCTCCAAAGCCGCGGCCGGGAAGTCGACCGAGTCGGCGGAGAAGGACGGTGGAATCAATCTGGCCAGTCTGATCGATGACATGATCGAGCCTCCTCCGGATGCGAAGATAGCGGATTCGAAGGGTCCGGCAACCAAGTCGAAGCCAGCGGCCAGGAAGTCCGCGACCAGGAAATCAGCCAAGTCCGGAACGAAGACCAAAGCTCCAGCCGCCAAAGCCCCGAAAGCGCCGAAAGAGGGCGTATTGTCATTGTAGGTGAGTCATGGACCGCATCGTGAACAGGGGAACGCACACCAGCTTCGCGCTGACCACTTCGGGAGTCGAACTGGCCGGGGCGGTCACTCGCAGGGTGCGCTTCCGCGTCACCGTGGCCTCCGGCGTGGCCGAGGTCTTCCTCGGCTCGAAGGCAGGCACCCTCGGCACGGGCACCAGAGTCACGGTCGAGGCGCCGTTCGACTTCGACAGTCCCTACTACAACGCGATATGGGGTAGATCCGTGTCGGGCGCCGTCGCCGCTCAACTGATGGAGTGCTTCGACTGATGGACGCGCTGACAGCCACGGCAAGCGGGCAGAAGTCCTGGAACTGGCCATGCCTCCATCTGGAGGCGGCCGACACTGTGGACCTCGACATCTGCTGGACGGACGACGCCGGGGCGGCCTACGCGCTTCCGGTGGCCGATCCCGGAGACACGCTGGCCGCCACGCTCAAGTACCAGGGACTCGGAGGCAGCCGAGCCACGATCGGAACCGCCGAGGCCACGATCGCCGCCAACCATGCGCTGGTGCCGGGATTCGACCCCGCGGAGATGTACGGAGTGTACACGGGCGTCGTGGCGTTCGTCTGCGATGACGTCACGCGTCTGACTCTGAACTGCATTCTGAGCGTGAAGCCCGACGAGTTCTCCTCCACGAACAGACGGCGTGCCTCGGTCACCATCGACGATGTGCGCATGATGCTCTATGACAGGCTCGCGGGCGAGAACCTGATGGAGGAGGATCTCGAGTTTCCGGATCGCACCATCTACGAGGGTATGCGCACGATCGTTCAGCTTCTCCAGGACACCTGCGGCTCCACGAGATCGTCGTCGGCCCAGAGATTTCCAGTGCGCCGCATGCTCGTGGTGGGCGCGGCCGGCGAGGCTCTGCGAGGATATCGCGCGCTGCTGGCGAGAAACTCGATCAGCGCCCCCGGGCAGACGTCTCCGGAGGCCGGCAGGCTGAAGGCGTACGCCGGGATCGCGTCCGAGCTCCACAAGCAGTTTCATGTATGGCTTGCCGAGAGCAACCGCGTCGCAGACGCAGAGCGTGGATGGGGTGTGATATGATCATGAAATTGAAACGGTCTCTCATGCTGCGGCATGCGCTCTCCGGGTTCTGCCCGGTCTTCCCCGGATGCTTTGGAATCAGTGAAAGCGCCTGGTGTGACCGGCACGAGCGTGCCGATCGGCGGCCCGGGTGGAGCGGGGGTCCGGGCCGGCCCGACGCGGAGCCACAGGTCGAGCGCGGGCCCAGAGCCGTGATGGCCGGGTGGCGAGCCACGTCAAGCGACGTGACCCTGGACGGCGCGGACATATGGAGCGCCGCATGAAGTGGACCTGCGACATCACCGCGACAGGATATCTCATAGACTGGGACGGCGACTGCGAGATGCCCTCGGACGCCTCCGTGCTGTTCTACACGGGCATGGACGCCGACAGCCTGGTTCTGGCGTTCACGGCCGATCTGGCCGACAGCGGACACGCGGTGACTCCCGACGACTCCGGCGTGATAGCTCCGAATGCATCGGCCCGGCTTCGGATCGAGTCCGCTGACGGTGATCTGCTGTTCGAGGGACCGGTCATGCCGCTTCTTCCCGGGTTCACGACGCGGGAGATGGGCATCTTCCGCAAGATGGTGGACGACCACCGCAGAATCTCCGTGGTGTCCGGGGCCGAGGGCCAGCTGTACCGGCGCAAGCTCACAGGCACGCCCTGCCCCGACTGCTGCGACCCGTTGACCAAAGCCAAGCTGCGCAACAACTGCACCACGTGCGACGGTTCGGGACGCGTGACCGGATGGGACGGACCCTACGTCGCATATGTGATCTGGAGCGCTCAGCACAACTCCAGCGCGAAGAGCTCCGGAGCCGGCACGGTTCACGAGAGCGTTCAGGACAGCGCGCGTCTAAGCTGCATGCCCCGTCCAAGGGCCAACGACCGTCTGCTGCTGCCGGGGAGACGCGTGTTCGCGGTGGGACTTCCGCA
>Ga0307928_10001259_pt1 | contig 19166 bp, 36 predicted proteins | sample AceLakmetagen232_FD_201815 | JGI IMG/M metagenome (GOLD analysis project Ga0307928, IMG submission 201815) | Saline water microbial communities from Ace Lake, Antarctica - #232 | ecosystem: Environmental > Aquatic > Non-marine Saline and Alkaline > Saline | place: Antarctica: Ace Lake... | reverse complement strand
AGAATACCACTAGATGAAGCAGTTTTTAATTTAGATAAAAATAAGAATTATATATTTCATTCAATGTTTCATATTCACACTTACTGAGATAACATTAGAGATTATGTATATGAAACTTTTAAGTATAAGCAAGACGTATTAGAAAAAGCAAATGAATACATCAAATCATTGAACCTGAGTAAAGAAAAGAAATTAGTGAGCATTCATAACAGAAGAGGTGATTACGTTCAGGTAGCATCATTAAATCTAAATAGAAATTACTATCACAATGCATTAACAGAAAACTTCTTCAGTAAAGACGATGTTGACGACTATGTATTTTTAATATGTACACAAGATAGAAATTGGTTTAAAGCAAACATTTGAGACGAAGAAAGTGATAGAGTTATATTCGTTGAAACAGGTAACGATTTCGTTGATATGGCGGTGATGAGTTTATGTGACCATAATATTATAGCCAATAGTAGTTATAGTTGGTGGGCCGCATTCTTGAATAGACATGAGGATAAGATTATAGTATGCCCAGACGATTACTTAGGTGCTGGTATAGTAGAGTATATTAATGAAAACTATTCATTAGAAAATTGAATTAGAACAAAAACAAAATAAATAGGAGATTCAAAATGAAAGAAGTAAAAAGTTTAGAAGTAGAAGTAGGAAGTTTTAACGATTTCAACGAACAGACGGAAGAGTTAGTAGAAAAAAATAATAGATACGGAAGGCTGTTTGTTAAGGAGCAGTGATACGTGAGAGGGAATGAAGAACAAGTGCAAGCACTTTATAAGGAAATACTTATAACGAGATGTGAATTTTTATACCACTCACATATATTTGATATTTTTTGCTACTCAGAGCAATTTGACGAATTAGACGAAGACATTCAGACTTTTCCTATATATGATGTATATTTTAGAGATGGCAAAATTGAATTTGAACGTCGTGAGGACGAGTAATGCAAGAACTTTGGAAAGACATAATATTTTACGAAGGCTATTATCAGATTAGCAATTTTGGAAAAGTTAGGTCTGTAAAGAGACAGGTTCAAAATGGGACCTGTCTTATGAGCGTCAGAGAACGAGAATTAAATCTTAATGACAATGGTAATGGTTATCTGTTTGTCAGATTATCCAAAGAAGGAAAGGCAAAAGGATTTAGAGTTCATCACCTAGTCTGAGACCATTTTGGTAATAGAGCAAGAAACGGTATGAAATTACAAGTTGACCATATTAGTGGCAAATCAAACAATAGAATCGATAACTTACACTTAGTAACAAACAGAGTGAATTGTGTAAAGTACCAGAAGACGCAAAAAAGTACATCTGAATATACAGGCGTCTTTAAGTTTACTGGATTAGACAAATGAAAAGCAAGTATATTCATCGATGGTAAACTTAAACACTTAGGACATTTCACAGATGAACTTAAAGCGGCAGAAGCATACCAAACAGCATTAAAGGGAATTGGAGAGTAACATGACTAAAAGTATATTTGAAGAGTTGGAAGACATCATTACAAAGGCAGGAGCTAAAGAAAGAGAATTATGGATAACATTAGGTAATGAGCATAAAAAGGTAATTGTCTCAGAATTAGACCGATACTTAGATGGTGGCTGAGAATTGAAAGAAGATTGCGGGTGTAAGTAATGTCACATCTACCAATTGATGTTAAAAAGTATCACGCCCAAATTAGATACCCTGAAAATACACCAATCGACAAAGAGAGAATAGTTCAGCACCTAAAAGAGAAATTAGCATATGATATTATGCAGGATATGGAAATAGAAGTTGATAGGAATTATATGGGCGAGAGCATTTATACTTGTTCTATTGGTATTAGTGCGGTACGTGAAGTAAAACAACAAGAAATGCCACATTATATGCCACCAACACCACCAAAGAGATATACAATATATGGCAAACAGATAAGGAGTAAATTATGGGCACAGTAACATTTGGGGAATTGAACCATTATACATTAAATGACAATAGTGATTTTTTCACATCAACAACATCAGCATTAACAATGGTTGATGGGTATTGGACAATAGTGAATACGCCAGAAGATAACCAAGCCTACACCATCTATGGCAATAAATATAAATAAAGGAGTGAACAGTGAAAAGTCAAAGTTGTAAGTCAAAAGGTAGGCGACTCCAACAAGCAGTTCGTGATTTAATCTTAGAAAATTTTAAAGATTTAGAAGAAGACGATGTACGCTCAACCTCAATGGGTGCAGGTGGAGAAGATGTGTTATTATCACCAAAAGCAAGAAAGTACTTCCCATTTTCAATAGAGTGCAAAAATCAAGAAAAAATTAACGTGTGACAATCATTAAAACAAGCAAAAGAAAACTCAGGTAAACATACGCCACTACTTATATTTAAACGCAACCACTCTAAAACATATGCTTGTTTAGAATTGAAAGATTTAATGGAATTAGTTAAATAAAACTTGACAGATTAAGCAATAAGACTATTATTATCTTGTAAGTCAGAGAGTGAAAGAGATAAAACAAACAAGGGAGATAATATGTTTATAGTTTACAAGACAACTAATCTGATTAATGAGAAATTTTATATTGGCGTTCATGACACATGCCAAAAAGATACTGATAATTATTTAGGGTCTGGCATTGTGTTGAAAAATGCAAGAAATAAATATGGTAATGAAAGTTTTGAACGTGAAACTTTATTTGAGTTTGATAACCAAAAAGATGCTTATGAAATGGAAGCATCAATAGTTGACCAAGAGTTTTTGGATACATTTGATGATGCATATAACGTTGCATTAGGTGGTAATGGTGGCAGACTTGGGCCACATTTGGAAGAGACAAAAATAAAAATAAGTTTAAGCAAAAAGGGACTTACTCCTTGGAATAAAGGGCTTAAATTAAGTAAAAAATATTCTAAAGTATATTCTGAAAACATATTAAACTATTTAGCAAATAATAAACATCCAAATTTGGGCAGTAAAAGAATGACAAATGGTACTATAGACAAATTTGTTCATAAAAAAGATATAGAAAAGTTTCTCAATGAAGGATGGAAGTTAGGTAGCAAAGGAAATAAATACTGGGGAACACATGACAATCCAAATTTAGGAAGAAAATGTATAAATAATGGTGTAAATAAAAAGTATGTTCATAAAAAAGATATAGAAAAGTTTCTTAATGAAGGCTGGGAATTAGGAGGACTTAAAAAGAAACTAAAATAAACTTGACAGATTAAGCAATAAGACTATTATTACTATGTAAGTGAGAGAGTGAAAGAGATAAAAAAAACCTTGGAGGGTTAGATGAATATTAAAAAACTTGAAAGTATTATATGTAGTGAAGAGAACATAAAAATGATGTTAAGTGCAAAAGGTTTTGACGAAAGAGTTATTAAGATAATTGCAGAATCAGATGCTATATTAATACCTTGGGATGATGATGATAAACATTGGGAATTATTCGAAAAAGGTAAAGATGATTTTATTAGTGGAATTTACGATAGTATTGCTGATGCAATTATAGAGGAAATCATAGGAAATGAATATGAAGATGTAGTAACAGATGATGAAATTGATGATTTAGTTTATGAAGAGATTGAAAAATTTAATCATTGGTTTGAAACTGGCGAAAATAAAGTGAAATAAATAAGATTGTTCTTGACAGATTGTGTAAAAAGACTATTATTACTTTGTAAGTGAGATTGATTAGTGATTAAAAAAAAGAGACCTTGGAGGGTTAAAATGAAAACAAAAAAAGAAATCAAAGATGCAATGTTAGAAATCCAAAAAATATTAGATTCAATTAGAGCAACAAATGTCCTTAGTTATATAGTTAAAGTAACAGCATCTATACCAGAAGGCGAAAGTGATAGCGTAATGTTTGATAGCTTTAATGTTGAGGATGATTATATAGACGAATTTGTGTCTCAAATACATTACGGTATTCGTCATACTGAACCAACAACATTTACAGATATTGACGATAGCAAAAAAAAATGGGAATGCATTAGTGTTATGAAACTTGGTAGCACTGACGAAATCCTTTCAAATTAAATAAAACTTTCGTTCTGCCATAAACGAAGTAAGCCAGAGAGTAAAAGAGATAAAAAAAAAGAGACCTTGGAGGGTTAAGATGAAAAACGAAGTAAAAAAAGACACATACATCGACATGTTCAAAGAAATTAATATATTTTGCAAGAAGTGTGGTAAATATTTCTCAGTAACACCAATTAATCATTTAGCAGGGCAAGGATGTACAGATTGTTATCCAGATGCTATTGTAGACCCAGTTGAACTTAAAAAATTAGAATTAGAATACAAATAAATAGCCTATTCTGCCAAATGGGCTCCTAAGCCACACCATTCAGGACCAACCGCCTGGGTAGTGTGGCTATTTTTAGGCCCAAAAATAATAGATAAAAATATTCATTCCAATGATATATACTATTGTAGATAGAAGTATTATATATAGGGAGAATTATTATCGGGACAGTTAAATGTACAAATTATGAAACGCAAGAGCGTATAACAACAATTATTAAATTAATTACACAAGGTTGAAATACGCCGAAAATTATTCAGTTTGTAGCAGATAAGGATAGTGATTTGGGTTGGACCGTATTAGAAAGACAAGCCAGAATCTATATTAGACGTGCTTACAAAGCATTGAAATCAGCAGGAGCATTAGACCGACATTATTACCTAAACCAATCACTTTCAAGATTAAATAACCTATATGAAACAGCAATTGCAAAAGAACACTATAAGTTTGCCGCAGAATTAGAAAGCAAGAAGCAAGACCTATTATCACTTAAAGAATACAATAACAAAGAGTTTGTAACAAATATAGCGGGCGTTGTAGATTTTAAGTTTGAAGAGATTGATATGAGTAAGTACAAAGATACACCAGATAAAGATGAGAAGCCTGACGGTAGTAAGTAATGGCCGTAAGAGCAATTATTGGAGCATTAAAGCACCAGATAGAGTTCGCAGTTAGTGATACACGTTATACAGCACTTGTGGGAGGGTTCGGCAGTGGCAAGTCGTATGCAATACCATTAAGAGTATTAAATTTAATTAAAAGACGTAAGGGCAAAGGTAAAATATTAGTCCTTAGTCCAACATATAGAATGAGTCAAGATATTCTTTGGCCCCTATTCCGTTCTTTATTTGACGGCTATGGAATAGAATATACAGAGCATTTAAGTAATGCTGAAATAGAAGTGAAGTCCCCAGGATTGTCTGGGTTGATTATGTTTAGAACAGCACAGAACTACAGACTTATAAAGGGTTTAACCGTAACTGATTTCATAATAGATGAGTTCGATTCTCTTAGTAGTTACAACTCCCAAACCCTTGTCTGAAGAGAGTGTATCGCACGTATTAGAGCGGTACCTGATGGAACTGGTGCTATAGTTACGACGCCAGAAGGTTATCTCTATACGTATGAATTATTTATAGAGGGCATTAATGGTAAGCCACCAATTGGTAAATTGATTAAGGCGGCGAGTTATGATAATCCATTTACTGGTAGGGAGTATATAGATGATTTGTATGCTCAGTTTGATAAACAGGTAGCAGAGCAATATATTGAGGGCGGATTTGTTGATATAAACAGCATGCCTGCATATTACAGTTGAAAAGACAGCCTTGCTATTGACAGATACAACAAGATTGGAAGAAGCATACTTATAGGTATGGACTTTAACGTAAATCCAATGGTAGCAGTAGTTGGCGAGATAGGTATTGATGGTAATTTATTCTTATTTGAAGAGATAATATTACCTAATAGTAATACAGAAGAGATGGCGAAAGTGATAGTTAATAAATACGGGAAAAGAGATATAACTGTATTCCCTGATTTGACTTCATTAAAGAAAAGAAGTACGAATGCTCCATTAGGAGTGTCAGACATAAAGATATTAAGAGAAGCGCCATACTATTTCAGAATAGATGGTAATAAAATATCAACTCAAAGGGATAGATTGAACACGGTGAATGCCGCACTGTCTCACAGAAGAGTAAGAATATTAAAGAGTGGGTGTCCATATCTTATTAAAGATATAAGATTATCAGCAAGGACAGACGACGGAAGAATTGATAAGAAAAGAGAGATGCCAGGGAAACCATGGGTCCATATCACAGATAGTTTTGGTTATTTAGTTGAAAGACTTTATCCAATCACAGTAAGAACACCTGGACGTGTAATTGGTGCATAATTAGGAGATAACAATAATGTTTAATATATCATTAAGCAACTTAATAGTTGAACAAAAGAAGACTTCAATATGACAAGAAGATTTGAAGCGTAGACGTAGCGTATTGAAGGACATTGACTACTATGAGAACAATCAGGATTATTATTTATCCTCATTACTACAAACAATTTACCCAACAACACATACAAAGGTGGCAAGATATGCGTCAACATATCCATTAACCCAGAGAGTTATTGACGATACATCGATTTTATTCCAAAACCCAATGCTTGTAGATATTGATAAGGAAAATTTAGAAGATGAATTTACAACAATGCTAACTGATAGCATGTTTCATGCAACATTAGATAAGGTAAACCACTTTGTTAATTTGACTTACAAGGTTGGCGTGATGCCAGTTTGAAGAGATGATAAAGTAGAATTAGACATCATAACTGGCGATAAGTGTTTTGCATACCAAGACCCTAAAAATCCAACAAAGATAACTGATTTGTTTGTTCACATCTCAGGGGTGGAGCAAACGCCATCTTCAAAAGCAGAGCATAGATTAGACCAATACATTAGATGGACAGATGAGACGCAAAGTATTGTTAATGTTGATATTGCGAATGGCAAGATAATAAGCGAAAAAGATATAGTAGATAACCCATATAAAGTTATTCCAGTAGTATGATTTACAAATGATTTACAGATAAACAACTTCTGGCCCGAAAAGAAGAACCCATTGGTTCCTGCAAATGAATGGATTAATATAGACCAGACTAACTTATCGATGATGTACTCATTCCAAGCATATTCGACCCTTGTAATTGTTGGCATGGACGACAAAACATTAAAGTCAATAGAGTGGGGTCCTCAGTCATTGTTAGCAATGAAAGCAGACCCAACAAGTGATGTACAACCTACAGCAGATTACATTAACCCTTCTCCAAAGTTATCAGAGTATGAAACTGCGATAGCAAATAAGAAAGTAGATGCGGCTCAAGCGGCTGGACTTTCAGCACAAGCGTATAAAAAAGATAACACGACACTTAACTCAGGTTATCAATTAAAGCTGTCGAATGAGACGTTATTGAAGCGTGTTAAATCAGACAGACAATATTACATTATGCCAATTAGAGACTTATTAGAATTAATGATGGTTACTTGGAGTTTGAATAATACAGCGAAGACATTCCCTGAAGATACAGAAATTATATTGAATTATGCAGAGATAGTTTTTGATAGTTCTCCAGAAGAAGAAGCAAGGCTTAATACAATATTGTTAGCCGCTGGCTTAACAAGTAATGTTGAAATCTTAATGAAAAAAGACCCTGATATTACAGAAGAGGATGCCATTGAGAAGTTGAAGAAGTTTCAAGAACATAAAAGATTAACGAGTGCCCAAGTAAGCACATTAGAGACAATATTGGCACCTCCAGAGGTGTAGTATGAGTATAGTTGACGATAAGATAGCTGAATCACAGAAAGAGTTCAGTGTAGCAATAAATAAATTAAAGAGAGTGATGATGTTAAGTCTTAAATTTGATTTAGACAAAGATGGCAACATAGAGCCAACTAAAGAGAATTTAGATAAGATAGTAAATATAGATGTGTTGTATCAGAAGGCGCTTATAGAAAGCGGGTATACAGAAGCAGTTGAGAGTTATCTTGAGAAGGAATCAGAGATAATTATAGAGGCATTGAGTTAATATGGATATTGAATTAGGACCTGAAAGTTTAGAAGTATTATTAGCATTTCAGAAGTTTGAAAGAAGTGAATTATTCACGATTGCATATGATGCTGTTGAAGCGATGAAGAGAAGTTTAGTAACATCTTGGTCAGTAGCAGAGAGCAACTTACATGCATTAACTAAAGCCGAGAAGTTGTTAGACCATAGACTTGGAACTTATACAGATACTTTTATAACCACGTTCAAGACCCAATTCGAACAGATGGTATATGACCAAAGTGCGAGACACCAAGGGTTAGAACATTTTGTTTACGAAGGGCCTGATGATTCAAAGACAAGACCACAATGTCAAGATGGTCTTACAATAAAGTATTTCACAGAAGCAGAGAAGAATGAGTTCAACGCAGAAGGAATAAGATATAATTGCAGGCATATTTTCGTACCAATTACAGAAGAAGAGTACGAAAAAGGAATATCATAATGCAAATAGTATTAGCGAGAAACCAAGATGGTATATTCGTTAGTGGTTCAGAAGAGATACAAGAGATATTAACTGGAAGCTATAAAGCGTTAGTAGTAGATGAACATGGTAAGTATCATTATAGTACAGATTTAGATGATGAGAACCTGTTCGTTGGTTCAGTAAAAATAGAAATATAGAAGTGATAAAATAAAGAAATAATTATCCTTTAATGGCAGAGAGAACTGCTTAATAAATCATAGGAGTTAATTATGAAAGACGAAGAAAAGAAAGTCATTGATGCAACAAATGGCGGGGCTGGGGAGCCTATTGAAACACCTGAAGAGACCGTTAGTCTTAAAAAGTTCAAATCAGTTTGAAATGAGAGACAAGGTTTCAAAGATACAGTTGCGGTTAAAGAGGCAGAGTTAGGAACATTAACTGAAAAGTTTAACAACCTAAACTCTAAATTAGACGAGTACAAAGGCTATAAAACAAAACTTGATGATTGGAATGCTGACAGACTTGGAGAGAAAGTTACCAAATGGACTGAAGAGAGTAAAATCTTTGATGCGAAAGAAGGCGACACTAACTTTGAGCGAGTAAACAAGATAAAAGACAAGTTTGCATTTGGCTCTGATGAAACGCCATTAACGAGTGAGCAGTTAGATAAGAACTTTGAATTGATGGGTATATACACAGAAGCAAATTACTTCGATGTAGAGCCTGCGAATACAGAGCCACTTAACAGCTCAAAGCCTACTGCCGAACCTACCGTTGGCAAGGGCAAATACTTTGGTTATTCGACGCCTGCTGAATTATCATCAGCAGATTGGAAATTAGCAGAGAAGTGGAAGAGAGAGAATGGCGGACATTGGTAGAAACAAGAATAAACAGTCTATAAGACTATAAAATAAAAGGAGATTTAAAAATGGGAATTACCGATACAAATGTAGCAACTGGAGGCTTAGGCTATGCCATAGCTGACGCAATTATACACTTTAATAAAATTAACGTTTTCTGGCCTTTAATAGACAAGAAAGCAGTACAAGGTGGAGCGATTTATGGTCGTTTTCCAGTGTACACTAAGATAACTGCTTCAGACGTTACAGCGAATGCGGCAGGAGCAGAAGGTGCTGACACCAGCGCAACTGATATTGCAACATCGCCCGTGGATATAGAAGTTTTACGTTATTCTGTGAGAGCAGATTTAACTGACCTTGGAATCCAGGGAAATGATGACAACATCTATGGCAATACAGGCGACATTTTAGGAAATGCAATTAGTGCAAAATTTGACAATGCTGTTTACGCAGATATGAGTTCAAGTTTAGTACATCAAATTAGTAGCGGTTCAGGCGCATTAACAATGGGCGTTTGGTTCGAGGCTATTGAGAAGTTACATACAGAAGGAATTATGGGACCGTTTAGCGCAGTTCTTAGCCCAAAACAAATTTGGGGTCCTTACGGTTTAAGTTCAGAAATAGTTCAAGCTGGAACAAGTGCAGTTGGAACTTTAGCAGACCCAGGTGCAAACTTGGCTAACAACGGATTTGTTGGAACTTTAGCAGGAGTTAATGTTTATTGGAGTGACCAAATCACTGAAAATACAGCATTGATTTCAGGCTCTATCGGGCTTATGTTCGGTAAGAATGCGCAAGGTGTTGCGTATAAAGATTTAGGAAATAATGGTTCATTCATCGTAGGTGAAACAGAACGTAATGCGAGCGGTGCGTTAACTACTATCGTAGCTAATGGTTATTTCAATACTGACCAACTTTACGCAAGTGCATCAGTAGGAATATTAACACAAACTTCTGCATAGTAAGCAGATTAAATAACGGGGGTAGATTAAACCCTACCCCTTAATTTTGGAGATTAAATATGAGTACAACAAATATATGGGCGAGTAGTTCATTATCAACACTGAATACGATTGAAAGGTGAGAGTCTGACGTAAATGAATTGGCAGATGAAGATGCAAATTGGAATGGTAAGATAGACGCAGCCAAAGAATTACTTGGAGACCAATTACAATTTTATCTTAAGAGACAAGGTGCTAGAGTTGATGAATCTGAAGGAGAAATACTTTTAGACATTATTGCTAACCCTACATGCATGGGCGTTTCATCAGATTATCTTACATTGGCATTGATATATGAAGACTTATCACGTGGTGATTATGAAACTCTATATGGGCAGAAGTCAAAAATATATTGGGGAAAGTATGACTTAAAGTTTCAACAAGATTTAGAAACAATTAATTATGATACTAACCTTGATAGCAAGGTTGATTTATATTCTCCATATGTTAGACCAATTCAACTGATAAGGTAATATGATACAGATTAAAGTTACTCAACAACCTAACCTGAAAAGAAACTTTACGTTTAGTAGGAAGTTTATGAAAAAGGTAGGCGATGCATTAGAGGTAAGAATAGTTGGACGTACCAAGTCAGGATTGGATGTAAAAAACAAAAGATTCAAAAGATATTCAGAAGGGTATGCAAAGAGAAAGGGCGTACAAAGAAATCAAGTTAATCTAACTCTACATAGAGATATGTTGGATAGTATTAAAGTTAAATCTCGTAAGAATATAGCTATAATAAAATCTACAGATAAGAAAGGTATATGGCACCAATATGGTGCAGGAAGATTACCTATAAGAGGATGATTTGGGATTGGTCCTAAGTTTGAAAGGATTCTTAAAGTCTTAATAGGCAGAGAGTTTAGACGATTAAATAAGAAGAAGGTGATTTAATATGGCTACAAAACAGAACGATATTAGAGATGCAATGATAAGTACGATTGCAGACATTGCAAACATACACAAGGTAGGTACTTATCCAGATAATGTAGCAAAGATTGGTCATAACTTCCCATCAGTAATGGTTGGAGACGGTGATGAGATATGGGAAAGTAGTTCTGGCGACAGAGAGATTGTAGCATATAACATTCCAATGTATGTATATCACAACGTAAAAAATAGACGTACATCAGCGATGAATACAATTACAAATGAAGTTATTAAGGCTATATTAGCAGACCTTACACAAGATGGAAACTGCATAAATACAGAAATTGAAAGTGTAGAGAAAGGTGATTATTCAGAGACAGAAGATTATTACAATCCTGGATTCTACCCTAACTTAACAATAAGACGGATAAATATTACTATCACATATTTTGATAATAGGTCGTGTTAGTAAAAAAAGGAGATAAGAAATGAGTACAAGAATTGGAAAAAACTACAGAGTACTAATCGCTCCAGAAACAACTTATGGTGAGCCAGCAAGTGGTTCCTTTACTGAGTTGCCTGACACGATTGAATTCGCAAAAGTAGTTAGCACAATAGATGTTTCAGCAAAGACTGGGACATTAAAGAAACAAAAATATGAGACGCAAGAAGGTATAAGCGTTGCTACAGTTGCAATGAATGGTAACTTTAGTCCTTCGCATAGTGTTGTATTAGACATGGCTATGTTTGATTTGACTTCACCAAGAACAATAGTTAATAGCCAGCCAGCCGCATATAGTTATACAGTTTATAGAGTATATACTGATGATAGTAAATTAGATTATGTAGCAGGTTGTACAGCAGATAGTTTGAACATAACTGGTAATTCAGGAGAAGTTGTTCAATATAGTTTATCATTAAGAGGTAAAACTTTAACTAAGGAAGCCGCATCTGGTAGTATAACAGGACTTACATTAAGTTCATGTACACCTGATATGGACCCATTCTTATTCGCAAATGTTACCGCTGATATGTTGGATAGTAATATTACAGCAATCAATAGTTTCGATTTGGGACTTACTAATGGTTTCCAAGGTGATGAGCAAATTTACCAAAATAGTGATACTAAGAACCTTGAAATATTAACAAACATAGATGGTACTTTCAACTTTAGTTGGAATTATGATAAAGACAACGACGACGAAGTGTACGACCACTTGGTTTCAGCATCATTATCAGATAACACAATAGGTTTAGTATCAACTTCTGGTACATTCACTATAGCAGTGAATGGTAAGTATACAGAGTATTCATTACCTGACCCAGATGTAGGTGTGTTTGTATCAAATGCTGTAGTAGAAGTGCTTAATGATTGTGATAGTTCTATTGAAGGATTAACTATAACAACCAGTTAGTAAGATAAATTAATTGCAGGTTCATTAAGTTGGGCCTGCAAAACACAAAAACAAAGAGAGGAAATATGAAGAATTGTTTTGTAAAGTATCAACCAGATTTTAACTATACAATAGAGTATAGAGGTGAGGACATTTGTGAGTGTCATAGCCTATCAGCAAAAGAGTTTCACGAAGTTTTAAGAAGGTGTAAGACAGACCAAAAGTTAGAAGATGGTAAGTTAGTAACCGAATATGATAGTTTTAGAGATGCGGCTATAACAGCAATATTGGCTATAGATTCATGGACATTAGAAGATGATAAGGGCAATATAATGCCAATTACAGAAGAATCATTCGGTGATTTAGATGTTAAAGTATCTTCTCATATCAGTATAGAAATAAGGAAACATGAGTCCAAGCAAATGTTGGATGAAGCTGAAAAAAACTAATAAAGGCAATCAGATGAAACAACATACCTGAACAGGTAGCACAGGCTGATTGTCAGAAATGTGAGAGAGATAGTTGTAGCAATTGTAATAAAGTTTTGTATTTCTGCGAAGGGTGTGAATATTACGATAGATGTGATAAAAGAGACATGCCATTCATATGAAATATAAATAGAATAGTGATAGAATTTGCTTATCGAGAAGAGTATCCAAATGAGGGTTCATGGTGGGAACAACCAGCATTTTTCAATCAGCTCTACAATGTTGCTCGGAGCGAAATAGTTAGACTACAAAAGAAAGCGATGGAGAAAAGATAATGGCAGTAGAAAAATTAGTGACTCAGATAATTGTCCAGGGAGATAAGAAAGCAAATCGCCAAGTTGACAAACTGGATAAAAACTTTGCGTCTATGGCAAAGAACATTATTGGTATTGCCGCAGTTGCCGCAGTTGCAACGAAAGCAATTCAGTTCATGGCTGGTAGTGCCAAACTATTACGTGAAGATAATAAACAGTTCTTAAAGTTAGAAGCAGTTATTAAGGCAACTGGAAACGCAGCCGGCATAAGTGCAACTCAAATGGCAGAACACGCAAACGCTATTCAGGATGCAACTGGTGTAAGTAATACTCTTATTATGCAGTCACAAGCAATGATTGCCACATTTAAGAATATTGGTGAGGATATATTCCCAAGAGCAACGCAGGCTATCATAGATATGAGTGCGGTACAAGGTGAATTAACAGGTAATACACTTTCTCTTTCTAAAGCACTTAATGACCCTATCGTTGGAATTACTGCACTTACAAGAGTTGGTGTTACATTTACTCAACAACAAAAAGACCAAATTAGAGTATTACAAGAGTCAGGCGACATAATGAGTGCCCAAGTTATTATATTAGAAGAACTTGAAAGTCAATTTAAGGGCACAGCAGAAGCATCAGCATTAAATACAGAAAAGATGGCGGCAACATTTGATGATTTACGTAAAACAATAGCCGCAGGTATTGAGCCAATGATTCAAGAGATTGCTGGTAGTGTTACTGAAGGAATGGGAGCATTTACAGAGGCTTTCACCGCTGAATTAGACAAGATGAACCCTGAAGATATTGCTCAAATGACTAATAACTTTATATTGTTAGGCACAGCAGTTGGTAAGATGGCTGGTGGATTAGTAACATTAATTAACTTATATACAAAACATAAAGATTTAGTAGACCTATTTATGGCGCCAGCAACAGGAGCAACTGGAGCATTAATAAAATTATATGAAGTTATTGCAAGTATTAATGGTCTTGAACCAGAAGTTGAAGATTTCTATGAAGGGTATGGTAATTATTTAAGTAGTATCGATAGCAGTGTTGAAGCAACAATAGCAGGATTAGTATTGTTAGACGACACCGTAAAAGCAATAGATATAGACTTTGGTGAAGCACCAGAGAACCAAACAATGGATGTCACTGACCCAGGTGATAACCCTGAAACAAAGAATTTAATATACAATATAAATAGACAAATGGATTTAAGGTCAGAGTTTGACGACCTATTATGAGAGTCATCTTTGGCGACAGCAGACAGAGAACAAGCATTATTAGATAGACAAGTTGAACAATATAGAGAAGCGGGTGTAGCCCAACATGAGATAGACTTATGGTTAGCGAATACTAAAAAGAAATTAGATGATGAAGGCAAATCAAGAAAAGAAGCTCAACTTATAACAGACTTAAAGAGTGCCGCATTATCTGGACAATCTGCTATGGATTCAATGAAGTCTGTAGTTAGAGCAGAAACTATGGAAGCAGTTGCTGGATATTTAGCATCAATATTAAAAACAGTACCATTCCCATTTAACTTAATCGCAGCCGCAGGAGCAGGAGCAGTTGTATCAGGAGTTATGGATAAAGCATTAAGTGCTATACCAAGTTTTGCTACTGGTGGTGATTTTGTAACGAACGGACCTCAAATGATGTTAGTTGGTGATAATCCAGGTGGTAAAGAACGTGTTAGTATAACACCTACAAGTAGTCCTAATAAATATGGACCTGATAATGGCATTAGAATAATTAACAGAACTAACTTTGTAACAGTAGATGGTGAATTGTTAATGAGCCAAGTAGATGATGAAACATTTTATGATGGATATAACAGAGGGAAAATTGCAGTAGGAGCAGAATTTTAATGGATGTTTATTTAAGAATATATGACCAATATGGTACTGATGTACAGTTATCAGTAGTGCCATTAGACGATTTAATGTCATGGAAACTATCTGATGAATCTTTTACAGCAATTGATTACTTTAAGTCAAAAGGTAGAACACTCAAGGTTAAAATACGTAATTATGCTTGGTTTGAAGACAATGTAATGTCATATAGCACAGGTATGTTTGACTGGGATTTGAAGGTAAGAGATTACGCAAAGTTCAGATTTAAGCTATGTATGGGCGACGGGACTGATTGTAGATTTGAAGGGTATTTAAGAAATAGTAGTATTAAAAAGATGTACGAGCAAGATGCTGGTGGTAATGATATATCAACGGTTGAGTTTGTTTTATATGATTTACTTACCATTATGAATGATATGTTAAGCAGAGAAATTGAAGTTAATGCAAATGAGTTTTATCCAATAGCAGAAATATTCGCAACCGCATTGGAGAAAACATTAATAGATTCATCAATAACAATTAACGCTCAAAATGTTGGTGACTTATACAATGCAGATTTAAGTTATAGCATATCTATAATGGAAGGCACTGAAACTATTCAGAGCTTACCATGAACACAATGGGCTGTAAATATTAACACAAACCAAGCATGTGTTGATTGAGCCCAAGTTACAGAAGCACGTAAGATTATTAAGTTTGGTTTAAGTGATGAAGGGCAATTGAGATTATTTTTATGAAGATGTTGAGATGCACCTTTAATAAATGGAGTATGGACACCAACCGTATTATACGGTCAGACTGGATATCCAGCAGATAATATTACTCACGCAAGTATAAGAGTATTATCAATATTTGATATAAATGATTTCAATGCAATAGAAGTTTATAGAGACTGATGGTATGAAGGGACATATCCTGAATACATTAACAGCGACTTTCCTTTACCAGGAGAATTTGAGTTTGTAGGTGGCGGACAGACACCATTAGAAGCTCTATTCACATACACAGGATGGGAAACATTCTTTGAGCATGATATTGTAGGAAGTGAATGAGCATTAACTACAGGGAAAACAGCAACATGACCAGAAATAGGTGCTCCAACTTCTAATATTACAACATACCCATTATTCATCCCAGCGTTTGGTAGCTTAATATATTATTGTAATAGCCCTTACAATTCAATAAAAATAAATGGCGATGATTTAGAGTTCAATTCATTTAAGTTTAAGATGTTAGATGAAGAAGATGCAACAGCAAATGTAAAGACAGGCGATATTATTAAATTAGCAATGATAGTAAAAGATTTAGCAATGTATGTTAGGTGCCAAAACTTATTTACTGGTGGGTATCTCAATATACACCAAAAGAGGTATTTAGGCTCACAGAAGGCATTGGCTATCAATGAAGACGATATACTCAAAGGGTATTCAGAAGGAAACTTTAGATATACGAAACAAGATTTAACCAGTGTATTTGGAATATTAGATTTAGATGATTGGCAGAAAGCAATGTTATCAGAGTTATTTGGTAGATATTACAAGAAGTTAATAGGTCTGAAAACTATTCAGTTTGAATTATTAGCACAGAATTATAACATTGAGTTAGGACAACGTATAGTAGTTAATGGCACACACTACGTAGTAAATAAATTAAGCAGGACAATATTAGCAACTGATACAAATGAGTATTTTAGTTATAAGATTTCTGCATGGGAGAAACTAGATGAGTAATAATTATGAATCAGTATGGGGATTTGGTGGTGTATTATTATATGCTACAGGCAACCCAATTGTAAATTGTTTATTAACATCAGGAGTTGGTAATTTTAATTATGCTCCAGTATGGCAAAAAGCAACTAACTGAAAGAATAAAAATATAAGTAAGTTCTTAGGGTATAAGGTAACAGCAGATATAAGTTTATTAAATGTTAATGAATATGATTATGTTCAAATACAAAACTTAATGTCTATACTAAGTACTATGAGAGAAAATGATTTAACAATATTCCCAAAATATGTGCCTGATAGTGGCAGTTTAGTTCCTAATCAAAGAAGTTATAATGATATGATTATCACAAGTGATGTTCAGATTAGAGACGGTAATTTATTGGATATATTCCAAACAATAGATTTGAAATTTGAAAAAAGAAGCTTAATGGATTGAATTCCAGCAAACTTATCATATTCAGTTACGCAAACAGCGAAGTTTGAAGAAGGCGTAGGTGCTGTAGATTGGACTGATGAGAATGGGAATGTCATTGAAGTTCAAATATTCTAATAAAAGGAGAAAATAATGCAAATACATGAAGTGACAAGTTCATTAGTATCTGGAAGTATGTACGATACTGACCAGTGAGTTGCAATTGACAATCAATACGATACAAATAGTGCGAGCTTTAAGGCTGAATTAGGCGAAGTTAAAGGCTATATGTTAGAGGGTAAAGTATTACCTACTGGTACCATTGTTGGTACGACTGATACACAGACTATGACTAATAAGAGACTTACAACACCTAAGATTAATGATTCAGTTAATTGCGATATTACATCAGAAGAGTTAAACGCTCTACATGGTGCGACAGTTTCAGCATCAACATTCCAAGCACTTGGTTTGGCAAAAATTGGTGGAAGTGGTGCAAATGATATACCTATAACAGGTATGTACGCAAGCAGTTCACATACACACGTTGAAGCAGACATTACGGATTTAGTTCCATTTACTGCTGAAGCATTTATTAATGAGTTAGCAAGTGGTAGTGCGGCATCAGTTGTAGTTATTAAAGCAATGACTGGAAAACTATATGACTCAACACGTTTTGCGGCGTTAGTAGCTGCCAACTGAAGTGGAAGTGCGATATAAATGGATTTAGTTAAACTATTAGTTCAATCAACTGGTAGTGATGCACATACTCTACCTCAGTTATTAACTGGAACAGGAAGTTATGATAGTGAGAATACTACCATATCAGGTCTATTTTCAGACCCTGTAAGTGATACAGGTGAGGACAAATTAAAGGTAGAACTTACAGCATCAGAAGCATTCACTACATCAAAAGAAGCAAGTAGTTCAATTAGTAGTATTGATAGTTGGCTTACAGAATCTGGCAGTATTGTTAGAGGGTGTACAACGCCAGGTGCTGGAGAGATTATCTTTGGTGGCGGTTGTATAATTTCAGATGTTGGTGGTGAAGCGGTAACGAGTTCTGATGATTTTATGTATAATTCGGCGACAAATGTATTCACAATAGGAACGAAATCCAAAGTTGGTATAGGAAATCTAAACCCAAATGAGGCACTTGTTGTAGAAGGAAACATATCGGGAAGTGGTAATTTAATACTTAGTAACGATGTTCTTGCAGAAGGTGATATATCAGGAAGCGTAATACGTGGCGAGTTTGCATCAGCAGATGGTTCAGATGGTATAGATTCTGTATTTAATTTTGATGACAATGCAGGAAAAAATCATAGTATAGTAATAAAAGATGGGATAATAACCCAGTGGAACATAGCATAATGGAATATAGTTTTAGGAGAAATATAAAATGGCATGGTTAGGAACATGAGCTAAAAGAATAAAATTAGATATTGATTATACAGGTGGTATCGGTGGAAGTGTAACTCACTTTCCAATAATTATACATCTTCAGGATGCCAATGGTGATAGCACAAAAGTATTTGAAGAAATAGGTGCGAGTTCAAGGAAAATAGCAGTTACTAAAGATGATGGCACAACTGAATTAAAATGCGAAATAGAGCAATGGGAATACGATAGTGGAACTGTAGCAGATAGTGTGGCAATTATTCATACAAGTGCAGATGGTTGGACAATTGATGAAGATACTTCTGTTTATATTTATTATGATAGTACAGAAGATGATAACACCAATGTTGGCGACGACCCAGATGATGCGGCAAGTAATGCTGTATGGGATAGCAATTTTGATATGGTTCATCACATGAATGATTATCCAGCAAATACAGTTATACACGATAGTACAACAAATAATCAAGATGGCGCAAAGTATGCGGCTAATGGTCCAAACGAAGTAGATGGTGAGATTGGCAAGGCACAAGATTTTGATGGCACA
>Ga0307928_10001256_pt1 | contig 19198 bp, 27 predicted proteins | sample AceLakmetagen232_FD_201815 | JGI IMG/M metagenome (GOLD analysis project Ga0307928, IMG submission 201815) | Saline water microbial communities from Ace Lake, Antarctica - #232 | ecosystem: Environmental > Aquatic > Non-marine Saline and Alkaline > Saline | place: Antarctica: Ace Lake... | reverse complement strand
ATGGCGTCTGTTACTTTTCGGCTACCATACTCAGGTATATCATAGCAATCTGTGCATAGAACCAGGCCACTTATTACCACTGAGAATTGCGACGGATACGAATCGCAATGCTCGCATTTACAACAGCATTCATACGCCAATTTCCCCGCATTGACTCCGCTTTCGATGTACAGCAGCTTGCCCTGGTTGGCTCCGGCGGCACTTATGTATTGTAATTCCCCAGCCATTATGACGGACACGGCCCCGATTCGGTGACTTCGACATCTTCGCCCTCAGCAGTAATAGCCACCAGAAATCCGTTGAGGTCAAACTTGAGCGTCCTTGTCCTATAAGTAATCAGGTGCGTAGTCGTATCGTACTTAACGTCCGTTGCAACCTGTACTTCAACCCCGTTCTCGCTTGCGACGGTATCCCACGTGTCGGTATCTTCCGTCTCTTGTGTCTGCGTAAGAGTATCCCGCGTCCCGTTCAGGTCGGGATTAACCACTATCTGCGGCTCCGGCTCGCGGTACTCCGCCGCTATCGACTGCACGTTTTCCAGTTCCGCCTGCTGGCGGGCGAGATCGTCGTCCCGTTCGGAATCCTCGGGGTCGGGGGCGTCCTCTTGGATATCCAGCAAGGCGTCTACGCGGTTCTCAAGTTCCGGTAGTTCGATACCGGCCTCTTCGGCGAAGTCGGCCAGCGAACGCTCTTCCGACTCACCCAGTTCCCCGGGTGCGGCTTCGCCTTCCGGCGGCTCGGGAAGTTCGGCCGCATTTGGCTCTGGAAGTTCTTCGATATCCGGCGGCGGCTCCTGTGGCGACTCAGGTTCTTCGATATCCGCCGGTTGGGGTTCTTCGATATCCGCCGGCTCGGGCGGTGCGGACTCTTCCGGCTCTTCCATATCCGCCGGGGTGGTTTGTTCTGGTTCTTCGAGTTCTTCCGGCTCAGCGACAGAAGGCGGTGCGTTATCGCGGAACTGGTCCCATAAGTTGCTCAGGGCGGCCAGGATTCGTTTGAGAGGGGTTATTTCCACCAGAGGGCCACCAGTCTATCAATATCGCGGAAACTAGCGCCAGGGTACATCCTGCGGCTTTCGGCAACCCCGGAGTACATGAAGTCGGTCACCCGGGCTGTATCATCAATATCCCCGCCGGCGGCATTGTAGACGGGCACATCCCTCGCTATTCGTACCAAAGGCCGAGATTGGGTTACGTTGTTCCAACCGTCCGGTGCGTACTCGAAGACAAAAACAACCTGGTACGTGCCATACTTCTCGTATATCCGGCTGTACGGCGCGCCCAACAGCTTCGCTGTGCCTGGGGCCATCCCGAGCATTCGCATATTGTTGGAATTGACACGCCCTATTCGAGACATGAGCTTATCGACACTCACATCGCCGGGCGCGCGGCTTATCGCCACTTCCACCATGCCCGCCCGAACCGGAACCCTGTCAGGACCCTGAATGACCTTCCATTCCTTTGTGCCGTCCGGGTCCCAGCCGCTAACGGTTTTACCGTCCAGATCGAACAGAACCTTTTCCGTCCTGCTGCCCAACCTGAACCGTACCCGCACGGGGCTTGCGCCCGGGCCGGTGCGGTAATAGGCTATGACAAGCGCATCATTGATGAGCGCCCGATGGTTGACCACAACTTTCTCGCACCGCAATGCCCACCAAGGCGTCAGGCCGGTGCGCCAGGAATGCACCTTGTTGTACAGATAGTTCTCAAGGGCCTGGACGTTCGCCTCTCGGCACCAGAATGCCCGGCGCGCTCGGCGCGCATAAGGGCCTATGCGCTCGTATTGGTTGTAACCCCGAATCTCTCCCCAGACAGCCATCGGTTACGCCTTTAGTTTTTGACGGACGCGGACCGTAACGCTGGATTTGGTCGGCGTCATTTTCTTGACGCAGATAATCTCCACCGCTTCGGCAACCGTCGGGAAATAGTCGGTCGAAGACCACGCCTCAGTTGCACTGGTAATCTCGTTATGCGTACTGCCGAGTGCGGGCAATACATCAGTAACACCCGTGCTCTGCACCATGAATATCCCGTCACGAAAGGTCGGCAAAGACTCTGTGTTGCGGCTGCCCTCTAGTTCTTTACCCCAAGCCATATCAATCCCCCTTTATGCCCTTGTTAACTTTGTGAATACCAACCGCGAAACCGAACAACAATCTGCGCATCGAGCTTTGTCAGCTTCTTGAGGGCCGATACCTGGATCACTTCCGGCTCGGCGACAAGCCCGGTAGACGGCAGAGTACCTGAACCAACCAGCGTTGCGTCGCCATACAAAACCCCCGGTACTGGCGGGGTTGTTGCGGTTACCGCTTGAAATGCGATGATGTAGTCGATGTGATGCGGCTTGTTGGTAGTGTTCTTGATGACCCTGCGGCTGCCTGATGTTTCAACCCATGCCATAATCTATCCCCCTATTTCCTTAAGTTTCGTAAACGAACTCTATCGCCTGCACAACCGCAACGCGCATCGCGGTTTTCTTGTCTACCTCGATGCGTGCTGAGATTATCTCGGCACTGGAATTGCCAGGCAGTGTATCGCCTTCCTCCAGGTCCATGTCCGCCAACGTAGCGTCCATACCCACGTTATAGGCGCGGTCGTATATCTTTTGGAAGTTCGCCTGGCGATCGCTATGATACCGTTTATCCTCAATCTCTCTTGTGGTCGTACTCACGGGTCCACCCCGTCAATTGTTGGTGTGTTCAGGAAATTAGCCCAACCATCGCCGGATAATATTCGCTGGCTGGGTGATGTGGTTCCACCACGAGAATCGGCGAAGTTGTCCACCGTAGAGGCTGTGTCGTAACCTTGTGGCGCGGACGAGGCCATGCGCGATACCGCCATCCGAAATTGAGAACTCTCTTCAAGGGCGGCGGCATCAACGACTTTGTTCCGCAACAGCCACAATGCCCCGTTTAAGTAAATATCCCAATGGAACTCGCCGGGTATCAGTAAATCGGAATCCAGAGCAGGCATCGCGTGCCGCTTGGTATAGTCGATGTGAATGTCGTATGCGGCTGCGGGAATGTTCCAAAAGTAGATGTACGGTGGCTCGCCGTGAACGCAGTAGGAAGTCGGCTTCGTAGTGGCCGTAGTCTGTAGTATCCTCTGGTTTGCGCGATATTGGCTCCATGTAGCAGGTGTGAGCGCCCAGTCGTCGTCGTAGTACACCCGCTTGGTAGCCCGCAGGTTGGGCATCACCTTACTGGCGTCTGTGCTCGTCACCGCGCCGGCGATGGTGATCGTTCGCAACGGATAACTGGCGACGTAGACGGTCCCCGCTCCGGCCGCCGCCGCCTCCACCGTATCTCCAACTTGGCCGTAGGTGAATGTGGTCGTACTGGGTACGGTAGCGACCTCGAACGTCCCGTCGAACTCGGCGTCGTCGCCGCTAGAGTCCACTACGTCAGAAATCTTAACGATTTGCCCTATTTGCAAACCATGCATTGCGGTAGTCGTAATAGTAACGGCGTTGCTGGCCCGAGCCGCCCCGCTGTCCGCTACGGCCGCGACGGTCTTAGTCGCCGTCTGGAAATGGCCCGTATCGTCCAGAAACCACCAGTCCCGCCCTTGCCACGTACATGCAGCATGACCGGCGGTCATTATCGCCTGGTTTATCTTCAGCAGCGTTGCGGCGTCGTTCTGTTTCCAGTCCAGGGCGTCAGCTATCGCCGTCTGTATGCCCGATATTGACATGCCGTATGTGGCCATATCGCCTCCTATGCCCTGCGTTCGATTACGTTGAAGGTAAACGGCTGTATCGTCGTCGCCGCTCCGTGGACGGAGATAATCTCGCAGCAGTAGGTGCCCGGCTGGGTTGTGGATGCTGCTGGGAAATCGTAATAGTAAGTGCCTACGGCTGTCGAGGTCATAGCCCCGTTGGCCGGGTCTTGCGTACCGTCCGGCTGGGTTACTCTCGCGTCGGTAGACGTATCCGGCTCGACGGCCGCGCCGTCTTCGTCAAGTATGCTTGCGGCAAGCCGAATGGTCTCGCCAGTCTCGAATTGATAAGTAGCCATGCTATACCCCCGCAGAAGGCGTTATTGTTAAGGTGGTGTCGGCCGACGGCGTAATCGCTAGCGTCGTGTCGGTCGATGGCGTAATGCTTATCAACGATCGCTCCGCTATAATCTCCAGATACGGAGCGCTGGCACCTGTGGGAATAAAGATCTCTGTCTGTGTTTCGGTCGGCAGATCGCCAGAAAAATCGTGGAGTTCCACAACTCCGATATCGAACTTCGCCGTCGATTCCCACTGGTCTACAAAGTTTCCACTGATATAAGTGCCCGACGGCGATTCTGTCATAACGGCGTCGCTGCCCAACCGATTGGCGGCGGTCGAATAGCCGGTCTTGATCTCGCCGTATGTTCCTACGGCGGACATATCCGTAAAGGACGCCCTGGCCGCGCGAATTGTGCTGCCGTTTTTAGTCGCACATGCTATTGCGAAAAAGGCTGATACCACGGCGGAATAATCGCTGGTGTCAAACCTTAAGCCCGCACGGACAATCGAAGCATTCGGATCAGCCCAAACCGTTGCGGAACGAGGTTCGTCAACAAGTGCGCTGCTGGAGTCCGCCGCATTACGAACAGCATTCCAACCCGCACCTATAAGAGAGTATCCATACGCCGAGCCGCTAAGGCTAATCGCCGGGTCCATGTTGATCTCGCCACCAATGGCCTTGGCCGCCGTCAAGTCCAGCGTGATCGTATCGCCGCGTATATCGCACTTGTCGCCAAAGTTCGCTATCCAGTCGTCCAGGAATAGCCCGACCTTCACGCCGTCGATCTCCCAGAACCATTGGCCGCGTTCGCGCTTGACGGCCGGCGAGGCTATTACTTCCCATTCGATCCAGTCTGGGGCATGCTTGGCCTGTAATATGGGGCCGAAATGATGGTCCCCGGCCTTGACTAGGCTTTCAGGCATTGCAAGGACGCCCGGCCACGCCACAGGCAACAACTCAATCTTTTCGCCTTGGCACGTTAGACTGTATCCACCGCCAAAGAGGGCAACTACCCGCACGACATCGGTAATCGCCGCCCACGTCTTGCCGTCCGGGCGCACCCATTGCGGTCCGGGGTAGATGCGGTATCGGTTGCGCTGGCCGTCGTCGCGGCTTCGATTTGTGGCTATAGGGGAAAACACTTACCAGGCAACCCCCGTGGCCCCAGACGTGGCGCTATTCGCCGCGCCCTCCAGTGCCCCAGTCTCGACGGCGTAACGGTTGATGGTGTCGCTGGCCGCGCTCGCCTGGCCGGGGGCAAGTTCGTTCAGCTTCCAGTATTTGCCTACGATAAGGCCGTCTTGGGCCATGATAGTCGCTCGCATCGCCTCCGCGTTTGTCCCGGCATTGTAAATCGCCGCGGCCAGCGCAAGCGAAGTGGCGGCGTCGCCAATTCCACTGGAGGACAAGTCAAGCACGGCAAACGGACCATATTTGCCCGCAATTCCTGATGTATAATCATATGCTCTAGCCCCTAATGTAATTTTAGTGGAATCTGCATCAGCAAGCCCGGCGTATTCATCAGTACCGTCAGCAACTCCGTCTTGGAAAGCTCTTCCCGTTGTTACACCATCGAGAATAACTGTGATATTGTATAATGACCCCAGAGGCGCACCAGTCATAGCCAAACCGACTGCATTTGCACCTATTCTGGACCAGTTTATTTTAGGTTTGTCGTGGTCCACATTATCTTGAATAGCAAACCAAGCACCAACACCATTTGCAGTCGTTGCTGACCAAATACGGCTCCAATTTGTTTGGTTTATACCGGCTTTGAACCACATCGAGATTGCCATTGCCTTAGCCTTAAGGCCAGTCAAATATCCACTGGCAGTACCAAGATCAATATATCCGGCCGCCGTAACGCTGATGCCCGTCAGCCTATCCGGCGACGGAGCGTCGGCTTGGCAGACGCCCGGCCTTATGAATCTGCGAAACAGGCTCATCGGTTGATCGCCACAAGTTCGAGCACTTGGTACGCCGTGCTCGTTATCGACCCGATCATACTCATCGACGCAATGTGACCGTCGTCGTCGTTGCAGGGCATCCAATCGGTCACATTTCCAGGCGCGATGTACGGCGAAAGAACAGCGGCGACGGTAGAAGCAACAGTGCCGTCGGTTTCCCAATAGACGTTACCGGCTTTGGCTTCGACCTGGAACGCAATAGTCGAAGTGCCGCCGACAAAGGTAAAGGTCGCCGCCGTCGTGGACGACAAGTTATCTTCCCGCGTGGCGGCGATGTACGTATTGTGAAAAGTTTCTTGTGCCATAATACCCCCTAAGGTTCAGTAAATTAAGGCCGCGACGGGAGCGGCGTTATGGGAGACACCGCATCCCGCCGGGCCAAAAATCCCCCCGATCCCTAATGTTGTTTCTGGGCCGGGCAGCCCACGTAGGTGCCCGACTCCGTAATATCCTTCACCACAACAGCCCCACAACCCACAATGCACCACGGACATATTGTGATTCCATGCTTAACCACCGCACCGGCACCTATCCACGTACCCTCACCAACCGTTACCTTGCCGGTGAGAATCGCGCCGGGGGAAATGTGGGTCCATGCGCCAACGTCGCAATCGTGTTCTACCACGGCTCCGCTGTTGATTATGGCCCCCCTACCCACTTTCGCCCCGACGTGAACCACCGCCATCGGACCTGCAAAAACTCCAGCCCCCAGCCTCGCCGATGCATCGACGTAGGCCGACGGATGTATCAAAGTAACCAAGTCAAACATATCGTAATTCTTGCGGCTGCGATTGTCACCGATGGCAATATGCGCAGGCGAACCCTCGGCTGGCTCCGTATGCCGCTTAGCGTCGGTCATGTGCACCTGCCAGCCCAATAGCAGGGCCGTAGAGGTAGCCACTCGCCCGTGGTCGCCGTCGCCGTGGATTGTGAGAAGTCTAGCCATGTGATTGAACGATGCCCAGCCCATAAGGCGTTCTCAAAATGATGCCGTTTAGTTCGCTGACAACACCAGATATTTGATTCGCTACATTGTCCTTCTCGTTGTTCGCGTCGTGAAAGATGAATGTTGCCCCTGGAGAAAACGCTACCATAACATCGTAATCCCTCCGCGATGCCTCTGTTGTGTGTGTGCCGTCGATAAATATGAGTTCTGGTTGTGTCGATATCTCACGTACAAGATCAAGGCAGTCGCCGGCAACAAATGTTGTGTGCAACAATTCCGCCGCCTTTTGTCTACGTGCCGTATCGCAAGTCCATACATGGCACCTCAAGCCAAGGACGGTATTAAGATATGTAGCCGCTTCATCGAAAGCTCTGGCACTTCGGCCGTGGCCGGTCCCAATCTCCGCAATCACTTGCGGGCGAAGGGCAATTGCAATGCCGTACAAAGCGGCCGCCTCTTCTTCTGTAACCGTCGAACCATTGATTTCTGTGTCAGCAGGGCGTCCGTGAAAGTCTTGTATCATCCCAATAATTCCTTTGTCATCCCAAGGGCACGCAGAACAACTTCGTCCATGTTGTAGTATCTGTACTCGGCGAGACGGCCAACAAACCAAACATGCGGCCTCAATTTGTCAGCCCTTGACCTATACTCTGCCGCCATTGCTGCCGATTGTGTGGTCGGTACAGGATACGCCTGTGTGCTTTTGCCCTCTTCGTACTCCATAGGGACTTCCCACACGCGGTTAGAGTTACAACACAGGTCGTGATCCACCATGTACCGAAAATCCGTACTTCTGGTGAACGGTTGACCTCCGGGATAATTGATTACTGCCGCCGACCGCCAATCGACAAAAGAGGCATTGCCGTAATAAAACTCCACCCCTCGATACGGCAACCGGCCACGGTCGCACCCGAACCATTCGTCAAGAGGCCCCGTATAGACGATCCTGTAATCACCAGGATTCACAGAGTCAAAAGACGTATTAAGGCGCACCTCTACATTCTCTGTCAGGCGTTCGCACATTGCGGTATACCCGTGTTTGGGCAATCCCTGGTGTGCATCCGTGAACATATTGTCGTTGCGGTTAAACCGGACAGGAATACGACCAAGCACCTTGGCGTCCAGATCGCCCCAATGCTCGCCCCATTGCTTGCGGCTGTAACCCTCGAACATTGTGGTGTAAATACGCTTGCCTAAACATTGTAACCACTCGTCCTTGTGTCCTGTAAGCTCGTCTATTGTGAACTCGCAATCGCCCATGTTGCCTACGGCAAGCGAATACTCAGGCCACAATTCGTCTATCGTGTTCAAGTTGACCGGAATCGGGACAAGGCGGCCGTTCACATCGGCAACCGCCCGATGAACGTAGTCGGTCCACTCCGTGAACCGGGACAGGTAGTCCCACGCATCCTCGTAATTCGTGTGGAATATGTGAGGGCCATACTGTTGAAGATAAGAAGCCTCGGTAGGATCGTTGTCGGCACAATTGCCGCCTATTTCGTCTCGCTTGTCTATCAGCAGCACCGAACGCCCAGCGGCCGACAGCCGCTCCGCACAGGTGCAACCCGCAAGCCCGGCACCCACAACCAGCCATTCGTATTTCATTACGCCTCCCACAAAGACATGGCTTTCGCCACATCGAACATCACGCTTTTATTGCCGCCCTTGAAATGCAGCATTCGGCAAGATGGCGAACTAGAAGCCGCCAAATACTCGGAGCAAGCTTGCGAAACATCTTCAGGCGGGTCCACAAGCGGAAACCAATTGTATTCGCATGGCAATAGCGTGAACTGAAAACCAAACGATTGCCCATATCGTATGTAGACTTGCATGTAATCTTCATCGCGGCAATGTCGGCCAACTTCCTGCCCGCCTTCGACATACCGCTTGAACATGGCAATAGATGGGTTCTTGCATTCGCGAATCCAGTTGTTCACGAACTTGTCTGCACCCGGTCCCCACCGGAACGCCAAGAAACCGATGTTTGCCGGATAAGCTGGAAGCCACTCCTTTCGTTGTGTAGTGGCCACGTCAAACGAGTATTCGAAGGCATCGAAGACATTGCCGACAACAATAGTATCAAGGTCCAACACTATTACAGAATCGCCGTAGACGAAACCACAGTGCGGTAACTGGGCAATCTTGTAAATATCGAAACCCAACGCAATATCTTCGGCAGATATGTCACGAAACAGCACCGACCCGTCGTATTCGTCCAAGAACATCTGACGTAGTGAATCGGTTATCGCGTGCCAGTTTACAAATAACGTCGCACCCGATGTCTTGCCATGCAAAGAACGAACACAAATCCTTGCCATGTCCTCGAAATTATGGTCGTCAAACGAACGCGTACCAGAGAATCCAGCCATGTAGATGTATTTCACGGGACTACCCTTGCCATTTCGGGCATGGCGGCAGTTTGTCACGATTCCGAATCGCCTTTCGGTACGTGGGACTTATCTCGCGCCGCGCGTTGTCCTTCCAACTGGCGGCCAGTGGAATCTTAGTCATCGTCGCGTGTTGGCAGAGTTCGCACAACTGCTCTAAATCGCCCCAATCTTCCGCGCTGTCTGGCAATTCCTGCTTGGCATATTCGTACCAGCCGAAAAGCCTGGCAATCGCACTACCGGGGCCACAGGGCCAATACCCATAGGCGTTCAGAACGAATCCGCATACACCGAGCGGCTCGCAAGGTCCGCGAACCTGGCCCGTATCCTTGGGGGCTAGGAACGCCTGATAGTGTATCTTCGCGGTGTGGTCGGCCACGACAATATGAATCTTGCCGTCCGGCACGCTAACATCGTCTTCGCCGAGTACAACTGTCGGCAAATCGCCCAAGTCAATCGGTATCTTGGTGTTTGTCCATATCTGCAAAGTATGGACAAGGCCAGGGCACACAAGGCGATCCCACAACGAACGCACCGTTTCAGCAAACGCCGGATGTGTTGTTGGCTCGCCGCCCACGACGGCAAGAATATTCCACACCTTCTTGCGGTCCTCGACCTGCTTGATGAATCGCTCAATCTGCTCGGCCGACATGGGCGAATCAATGAACGGATCGTAAACATTACAATGCCGATTGCATGTTGGGCACGCATTGTTGCACCGCAAGGTCAACTCAAGTTCAATCCGCTTCGGGTAAACGATAAGGTCTGTGTTCATGCTTGCTTCCTCGCGTGCATGGCGCGGGAAATCTTGGCGTTGACCTCTTGCGGCTCGGCTATATGACCGGCAATGCAACCTGTGTAAGCGTGTATCGGAACCCCGGCCTCGTGCATCCGCTGCGAGAAACTCGTGCAGGGTATCATCCCCTGGCAACCCGGTTCGAACGGCTGCATACGGAACCACGGACGCTTAAGTTTGTTCAGTACGCTCGTATGAAGGAGCATTATGCACGTGCCGCTATGTGCGATACGGTACAAGGTGTCGTCCTTCCAATCGCGGATCGGCTCAATCTGCCCGGAGCCGTCCGCTTTCACCCGCCAAATAGACGGGTCGTAGGGCGGCATCTTGTCGAAACTCAACCCGTGCATTACCGGCCGTTCGGCTGGGTCCGCCTGCTCCCTCAATATCTCAAAACTGTTCGCCGGCGGTGTTGTGTCGTCCTCTACCCACAGAATCCAATCAGCTATCTTGCTGGCTCTTAAGGGGCGACCAACCACTCCATAGAGCGGTCGATTCTCCAGCACTGAGTTCATCAGGTAGTTTTGCGGGTGCGGCTGATTCAGCTTGTGGCAGTACCACTTCGCTATGTTCTCCGGCGGGAACAACCTCGCCAGATTCTCCATTAGGTCCATGTCCGCCAGCCACGCCTTCGGGAATACCTTGTCGTACACCGGCAGGCACAACGCGATTGTTTCCTTCTTGTACTTGTATTCCATGTGTCTCCCTTTGCAATCCTCTGGTTCGCCCTTCTAACGCGGGCTGTTTCAAGTAATTCATCTGACGAAATGCCGGCGCGGTTACGCCATTGACGGGCATTTGCATACCAAAGTGTGTGATTTCCGGGTCGCAATACACCAAAATGGGTATATCGCAAGCTCGTAACTGTTGGCACCACCACGTATCGGGTTTGGGTCCCCTGTGGACCTTTGTGCATTGGCTGTCCGGCCCTAATTGTGGGGCGGCGGTAGCAAACCACGGCTGCGGTACGCGATCAAATAACGATCGGTGAAACAAGGCGCAAATCAATCCCGTTGCGTGTACCTGATGCAACCCCTCGTCGGGAAAAGATTCCCATTGTATTATCTTGCCGTCTTTCTCTTCCCATACCGCAGGCAGGAACGGCGGATAACGGTCTATGCCACAGCAGGCGATAAACGGCCTGGTCTCAGGGTCCGCTTTCGACCGTAAAGTGGCCACGATATCACGCGGTACAGAAACGTCGTCCTCGATCCAGAAGAACCAATCCGCACGCCGACCAAGAGCCTTTTCCGTGCCCAACATGGATGCCAAAGCATAAAGAGGGGCATCCGGAAATATCATGCGCTCTTGCGTTGGAATGATCCATAGATTCTCGCCGTAAGCACGCGAAAGGCGGGCAATTAAGAACCGATGCGAATCAAAAGGGCGAGGCGCAATCCCGTTGAAACAAGCGGTCCCAAACGCCAATATCTCCTTTTGGCAATCTGGCGTGCCCGGAGTCTGTGCAAGCGGAGGATGGTGATAATCAAATACTTCCTTAACCGACGGTGCATACAAGAGCATATTATTCAAAGCCATTACGTTGTCTCCCAGCAAAGCATTGGGGAAGAGCGATCCCCTTAGTCGCCCTTCCCCCGTTAACGTTTTAGAGCAACAAGATATTAGCCGTCGAATGGACACCGGTTATACCGGTTCCGTCGGCGGTCAAAGCCGTTGCTACGATTTCGCACCCCAACGTCGAATATTCGGTACTTTGCTTCTCGCCGTAAGGAACCTCGAAGCAATCTTCGGGACTGATGAACAGCGCGTCACCAGCATCGACGCCGTAAGAGACAAGGGCACTTGACACGAAACCCTTGGTCTGTAGCCACAAATAACAGCGGTTAACGTCGACGTTAGACATCGTAAAGACGCCCGCGCCACCTTCGCCATTATTGCCGTTGTCGCCACAGTCAGGCACGCAAAGATGCAGGTTAGCGCCCGACGTTAGCGACCATACAGCAGGAGCACCCGAGTACGTGGAAACATCGGAACTGTGCATGTAAGCGTAAGTGAACTCTCTGCCGTCATCACTCTTGACTTGGTAACCGACCTGATGCGCGGCAGTCGCGCTGGAAACTTGAAGCCCTTGAAGAATGGGCTTGTCCAAAAGGTGTGTTGCTGGAACTGAATAAGCCATTGTAAATCCCCCTTAATTGAGAAATGTAAGTAAAAGAAATCTTCCCGATACATCACTGCCCGTTAGTCAGGGCAAGCCGGGATGTTGTACGCCACCCAATGCGGCCGCATCGCCGTGACGAACGGGGTGAACCGCGTGCGAATCGAGGACACAAGAGTCTTGGGGCTGTCGTGTTCGCGGGGCTTCTCCCACATATCGCCAGTGCTGTCGCCGGAGAGCAAGAAGTTCTGCTCTTTGCGAATGGCAACGCCGAAGTTGGGAATGTGAATGCCGTAAAGACACTCTGTGGCCGCCGTAGCACCGTAAGGTACAGTCACGGCCGCATCCCAAATCATTGCGGCACCATTGAGCGCATGGGCCTGAACGCCCGCAGCGTCGTATCGGCTGGACACACCAAAATCGCCCTTGCCCGTGCTCACGCCGTCCGCATACTGCAAGCGATCGTAATACTGATGAAAGCCCTGGGTGCCGAGCAGCAAGTAATCCTGCGGCCCAGTAGACTCGGCGTAAGTCATCGTGGTATTCATCCGCTTGATTAACTTGCGCCGCAAGATGAGCGGACGGTCCAAATCGCCGCCGCCACCAACGGCAGTAATAGCGGCAGCACCGTTGTTCCAGTACGTATTGCTGGTCTTGGATATGCCACCAACCGTTCGAGTCTGCGTGTAAGAAATCAAGTTCGGCAGATCACTGTAAACTACCGATGGACCCATTGAGCCAGTATCTGGAGCGCTTGCATGACCCAGGACAACATAATTGAAGTCCTCGACGTACTTAGACTGCATCGCCTCCATTTTCTGCATCTTGATGTTGATGTCGCCGCTGGTGTTGTCCTCGACGTCGGCGACAGGAATGAACTGGGTATTCACCATGTTGTGCCACGAGTATTTGTACTCGTCGCCACCTTCGACCAGTTCTGGCGTGTAACTGCCCAGCCGACCGACAAAGTACGATGTCGGCGTGTCAGCGAAAATTGCGCCACCGAAAGCGTAAACGCCGCTATCGTACCGAATCATTCGCCCAGTAGGCTTCGCTGCAGAAAAGGTATTCAGGTCCGTAAGGTTTGTGACGCCAAACGCTTCAGCGCCTAACACTCGTGTAAACGCGTTCTTTGTGAAGCACGCGAATTGAATCTTTTTCGAGTACGCGCTTCGGCTCGCCAAATACTGATAAGTAGTCCGAAGAGACGAAACTGTCCCTGTAAAGCTGTTACTTTCAGCCATTGTAAATCCCCCTTAATGAATTGTTAACGTAAAACGGCTACTTCTTTTTCTCGGCCGCCTCGGCCTCCAAGAGTTCTCGCATTTCCTCATCTGTTTCTGGAATACGACCAGCCACATTGCCGGCTGTGCCGCCGGATTGGCCTGCATTAGATGCACGAATAGCCGCAGCTTTACGCCTAGCGTCCTCGTCAATCGTTCTGCGTGGCTTGCCCTTGGCTGCCTCCACTTCCTGCTGACGGTCGTATATGGCGACCTTCAGCGCCGTTACGGGGTCGGAAGCCTTGCCAGCCTTAAACAGCTGCATGGCCGCCTTAATATCCCCATCCGTCGCGCCAGAGACGGTATTCCGCACGTCACGGAACCGGCCCGGCAACGATACTGCTTCAATGCGATCGTCCTGATCCTTGAAGCTGGTAAGCATAGCGCCAACTGTGTCCGTTACCCACTTCTGATGATCCGCAATAACCTTGGCTAAGGGACTCGCGTCCCCGTCGTCCATGGCTTGCTGGATAGCCACCGATATGGCTCCAGGGTCAACGGCGAAGCTCTCCGGACTTGAAGGGGTCTCAGGGTTCTTCGAGGTGGTCACAGTCTCCGGCCTCCCGGTATCTGTAGTTTCTCGATCCGCCTGTGAGTTCGCCTTCAGTCGCTTAAGGAGTAACTTCTTCTGCGTCATGTCGTCAAGTTTGTCGTACGCGTCTGCAAGCTCGGGCATAGTCTCCGCCCAAAGCTCTTGCATTTCGTTATCTTCTTGTGGTTCGTTCTGGTCCGTAGCCTCCGTCGGCTCCGTCGGCTCTTCGGCGTTTGGCGTCGCGTCGGCTTGCGGCTCTACGATTCCTATTGGTTCGTCTGGCATTATGCGTCTCCCTTCGGTTTCTCAACAGGCCGCAGCCTGCCTCCTTTTGTCAATTGGTATCTGGCATCGCAACTAGGACAAGTGAATCCTAGCCCCTCGTCAAGTCGGCCAACAAGGTCTGCAATCACTTCGGTCGCAGTCTCAACAATCGCAGACTCGATCTCAGATTTCGGGAAGTCTATTACTACGCGATGCGAAACAACATCGTCCGCGCCAAGGGTATTTCTAAGCCGTGCTGCAACCAGTATGGCTTGCGTTTCGTCATGCGCCCTGGGCCACTCTACGTCCAAATCAATCTGGAAATTACGGTCTCGTATAAACATTATGTATCTCCCTTGCTATTCGCTGTGTTTCTCTGCGCTGGACCGTCGATCCTTCTGGCCAGCGTAGCTTATTGACTGGTTTAGGCACTTGTGGTCCATGCCTTCCATACCGTTTCGACGTGCTTCGCCTATGCTCGTCCGGCGCAATTGATGCTCTCTGTAGTACCGTTTACGCTCGGCCCGGCTATCAAAAGACCTGCCGGCAGCATTGTCGAATGAACCGTTGAGCATATCCGACGGGCCAACATTCAGCAGGTGCTCGGAAAACCGATGCGGTGAATGACCAACTTTCCTGCGTTCATTGTCCTCCAGGTTGCGGGCAATCTCTTCTTGATGTGCCTGACCTCGCTGCCTGGGTGTGAGCACACTGTCTTCAGGGACAAAATGACCATAACATCCGGGCATACTGCAAATGCCGGGTACGTGGTCGCCGTCGGTCTCGCGGGGCATAAAACACTTCGCGCATACCCATTTCATGCCACTTTTTCCTCCGGTTTGTCAGACGCGCTGTTCAACGCCCACGGGTCGCCGGACATTTTCGTCTTGTAAAGGTCTGTGACAATAATCTCGCTACTCAAGATTCCGCTCGAACGCAATGTCTGGCCCTCTTCCTCGACGTTCTCACCTATTTCAATCATCGGTTTACCAGACATGTTGTCTATTCGATTGCAGTAAACCTGCGCGCGAAACAGGGAATCGCTAACCTCAGGAACGCCGCCCTTGTTCTTGACTATCCGCCCAACTTGGCGAGTAGACCAAAGCTCTTGCCATACCCGATTGTCGTACTCGTCGTCCTCGCCAAGGCCAAGCAAGCCCTCAAGAATGTTCTGACCGGCCTTGGCCTGTTTCTTACTCACCATCCCGTCAATCATTACCGTAGGCACCGTCACATTAACGCGAACCGCTGGTATCTCTTCGATACGACCCTGGCCCCCGTTCTCCCGCGTGGGCTTGTGCATGACGGTTACAACGTCCGGGCCAACAACTTTCGCCATTCGCCTTGTTCCGGTCAACATGAACATATCACCCGGTTGCAACTTACTGATTTCGATTGTGTGTGGTTCTTGTGTCTTAGGCATTTGTGCCTCCCTTTTCGTATTAAGTGACTCTGGCGGCTCCGATGTCCGCATGGGGTCCACCCACTCCGACGGCATATCCACCGACGGAGACGTATTCCTGGGGTGTGAGTAGATCATTTTCCCCTATTCTCCCTCAACGCAAGGTACATCGACCGGGCAATGATTGCCGCTGCGCCGACACCGAGCAAAATAAGTAAGGCGAGGTCCATCTACGCCTCCACCGCCTGCTGCTCGGGAAATGGTATGTTTTGGCCCGGTTGGCCTGGAGCACCAGCACCGTTAGCCTCGCCAGGCACACCCGGCGACTGCGGGGCTATGCCGCCAGACTCCACCAACTGCTGACGAAACTGCTCAGGCCTACGCACACCGCCCCGACGGCCTAGATATTCGATATACTGCACAATATCCATCGGATACCCTGCAGCCATAGCCACGTCGCCCCAAGTGCGAGTATTGGCGAACTCTATCGTTCGGGCTTCGTCAGACTCGCCCTTCAGATCAAAGAACAGCTCGATGTCTTCGGGGATATCAGACGGGTCCACCTGCAAGAACGGCGGAGCCTCAGGGGCAATGTCAGCCGTATTAGGCACCGTCAGGTTCTTTGTGCTGAACATTCGTTGCAGCTGTAAGAAGTTCACCGCTACGCGAGCCAAGGCCAGCCCTAACGTCTCCTGGCGAGTGTCAAGGCGGCTGTCCGACGACTGGCTTCGTGTTGCGGATTCCGTCGCCGATATCTGGTGAGCGTAATTCTCGCCCGTATCCTGGGCGTCCGCGCCAACCAACTTCCGAAGATTATCCATCAACATCTGCCAACGCTTCAACAGCGTCTCGGGTATCGGCGGCGGCTTCTCTTCCTTCATGCCAAGAATAGCCTCGGGCGGAAGTCCCAGGCTGGCTACGTTTGGATCGTTTAATTTCCCCTTGTCTTTATCCGATACCGAACCTTTGGGAAACAGCATCTTGTAATCTGCGTGACGCCTGACGTGACGGTCAATATGGAAGTCCACCACCGCCAACCGCTCAAGAGTAGGTATGCACTGGGCTACCAGCGGCGCTCCATCCAACTGGTCAGGGCCAAACGGATGAAACACAACGGGCACGTAGATGTCAAGCGAGCCATAGGGCCAATCGCCCTGAAACAGAAACAAGCCCTCATCAGTCCCGTTCACCGGCACAATGTACATCTTGCCGTCACGCCGATCATGGTATTGCCACACCTGGGCGGTCATGTCCTCCCAGTTCTTTAGCGTCTCTTTGTCCTTGTCCTCTACCTTGAGGTTCGTCGTGTTGACGTTCTTGTACCCCATTTCCAGCATGTCACGAACACGCAACGACAGCCGTTCGGCGTCCCAAGTACGATCCTCAAACGGCACGTCGTCATCAAATACGAAGTCCGTAGGCGACACACGAACAACTTTGGGGTATTCCCGGCGTACAGATACCATAGCCGCCTCGTGGGCTGCCATGTGCTCGTTTAACGGCCCGTCTCGCACGTCCTCGGGCGACATTGCCGACAACTCATCGAAATGCACCTTGTAGTGCACCTGGTGAATATCCTCGTCGGCTATCCGCGCCACAGCGGGGTCAAGGTTTTCTTCCATGGCCTTGGCCACCTGCGGCTCAAGCTGCGACGGGTCAGTCACCCTGGACGGTTCTGCGGGGTCCTGCTTCACGCGCCATACGGTCTTGAGTATCGCATCGCCGTATAAATCATCGTCCCATTGCGCTTGCTCAGATGCACGCCTAACGCCACATCGCGGCGAAGTGAAACGACTCGTCACCAACTCGCGGATACGATCAGCGAAGCCCGCTACAAGCTCATTCGTTTCCTCGATGCGAGGGGACGGCACCGCCGGGAACGTCCTACGGTGCGCGTCCTCCAACATCGGAAACAGATACGGCATGTATGTTTTCTTGGCATTCTTGACTACTTTTTGGTTCGTGAGATACTCGACGGCCTCATCCACCGCCTCTTGCCGTTTGGTGAACCGCAACAGCGCCTGCGCGCGCTTAATCTGCTCGTTAATGACACGCACACGCGCGAACTCGCTCTTGGGTTCGCCCTTGTCTGGCGTCAGTTGCTTATATTGATCGGGACGATTCCCCCGATACTGATTGGCTTTTTCCCCCATGTCCGGCATGTTACCCCCTTAATCGTCTTCTCGCATCTCCCAAAGACACATTGCGAAAGCTATCAGGCTTGCAAGCAGCGCGAGTGGTGCAAAAAGCAAAACCCTGGTCACAACACGTCCTCGCCGCAATGCGGCACAGGTCTTGTCCAGGTATTGTATGTAAACCCATTGTGATATCACATAGGCAAGGGCCGCACAAGCCAACCACCCGGTAATGATTAGTAACACTACTGTCATTTCGTGTCTCCTAATACCTTCGTTACTTTATCGTTCAACTTATTAAGCTCTCGGCAGCACACCAGGCACGACAACGCGCAGATAACCATTGCGATAAGCATAATCCAAGTCATTCATTCGCCTCCCGTACACAGACCATACATTGCCGTTGCTTTTGTACGCGGCGCATCCGTCATCCTCCATCACGACGGGCCATACTGCCTCGCCCCCTGACGCTGCATTCGGGGGGCAAGCACGGCAGGTAGAGTCCTCTTTCACGAAATGCCGGCAGTCCTTACACTGCCCGTATCTTTGCACCATTATCACGTCTCCCGGTTCTAGTCGCAGGCCAACAGCGATTCCCATACCCAGGCATGTTTCAGCCTGTAACGGTAGACATCGCCTACGCCGTTAGTGTGCGTATAGCCCAGTAATTCGTACTCCTCGGTCTGAAACCACTGATTACTGCGCAACTCCGCAGTCTCCGACATTGCCACCGCCGGAGACGCTAAGGCCCCCGTAAAAGTCAAGCTCCGCCCGGGCTGAAGCGGGCAATCCTTCTGCTCGCCGTGCTGGGCGCCGCCGATAAAACAAGCGTTCATTCGTCCGCCTCGCCGCTGCCCCAAAGCAACTCGCCGTCATATCCTTCCGATTCTTTCATGCCCGCATACGCAAACTCGACCGTTTCCCCTTCGCGATATCTGCGCAACGGCTCGACGAGATCGTAATTGTGATACTCGAACATGCCTTGAGGCAAACGGCCCGCCAAGGCCATCGCTCCATGCGCAAGCACCGCTTTGAAACTGGTATCCACTTGCATGGGCGTAAGGCACACAGCCGCGCCTATCATTTCGTATTGATACCGCCCACTGAAGCGGAATGAGTTCCAGTCTACCTCTTGTGTTTCGCCGTCCAGGGGGCCGCCGGTAAAATGGGCTGATACTTTCATTCGTTGTTCTCCTCGCCCCCCGGGTTGCCCTCCTCATCATCCTCGCCGAACGCCAGGTGCCGCTTCATCCTATCCGCCATCGTGTCGGGCCGATACACCACTTCGACAGGCTCCACCCACAAATCCGTCTGCGGCCGAACACGCTGGGACACGTAAGCCGTTATCATGCGAGCCATAAGTGCATC
>Ga0307928_10001255_pt1 | contig 19199 bp, 15 predicted proteins | sample AceLakmetagen232_FD_201815 | JGI IMG/M metagenome (GOLD analysis project Ga0307928, IMG submission 201815) | Saline water microbial communities from Ace Lake, Antarctica - #232 | ecosystem: Environmental > Aquatic > Non-marine Saline and Alkaline > Saline | place: Antarctica: Ace Lake... | reverse complement strand
CCACTACCTTAACGTCTACTCCGCTATAAGTTCCATAATATTTTCCATAGTCAGATAAGGAAGCAGTGGTTATTGGGTCGCCAGTAATTTTTAGACCAGGTGGACCTTCTGCAGCATAAACAGGACGTCCTTCCTTAGTCAATAAATTTCCCATATTAGACCTTTATAACAGAAAAGACTAGGCCAGCACATAAGTATAGTATTAAGATATTAAGCGTAACTGACCTAGTCATAAGACAGAGACGTAGTGTTTTACATAACAGAGGTAGTAGCCATACTGTGATGCATGCCTTGAGATGTCCATGGAAGCAGACCATGAGCAATATAAGTAAAGCTATGTTCAGAAACAATATCATCTACAGATACACCATAGCCACTATTCATTAATTCAAGACCAAGAATTTTCATGATAGCTAATGCGCCATATTCATTAGCTGCTGTTAGAACAACATCAAATGGCGGGATTTGATCTGCATACCACGGAATAGCTTTTATCTGATCGCTACCAGCAGTCATAACATCACTTTCTTGTGCACCTGCAGCCTGTCCAGGATAATTAACAGAAGCTGGACTAACAGCACTTACTCCAGTACCAGCTACCGGAATAGTTGTACTAGGATTGTACTCTGGGCGCAGATCATCAATGTCCGATAAGAAATAAAGTCGTCTTGTTTCATCATTTACATTTGCTAGCTCCCACATTAAAGGATCACTATCAAATTGGACAAAGACCAAGGAACCAGCAATACCACGTTTTCCACGAGCGAAGGCACGAGGATCAGCACTACCCATTGTATAGATAGGTGCTTTCTCACGAGAAACTGAATAGCTTATCCCTTGAAGCGAGCCTATTACCTTAGTACCAAATGTGGCCTTAATGTCGATTCCAGAAAAGCTATTGTACCCTCTGGTAAACTCGGATTGTTGTGCCATAATTTATTCGACCTCCCAAAAATTAGCCCGACTTCGAACATGAAACCGAGAAGGTAATTTGTCTTAATTCAAAGGCTGGAATTAGAGTTAACTTAATTGTTGCTTTACCAGAAACCTCCATTTGAGGAGTTTGAATTATTTCAAAAGCCTTATAGTCTTGGAGATAGCCAGCTTTCTTAGCTGCTAACAAAATCTTATCTATTACTGTATGCATTGAAGCTCTTGTCGATTCAGATGTACCTTCACCAAGATATGGATCTACGACATCACGAACGCCATCAATAACAGCTTGTGCAATACGCACTGTGGACAAACGATTCCAGTCACTGAATGGCATACTCGCGGTAGGAGCATCACCCACAACAAGACCAGTTGTCTTTTGGCGTAAACAAACATAACCAGCACCAGCTAGGTCATCAAGGGCTTCAAGACCGAAACGGAATAGCAATGAAGCATTTGATACTTTTTTGTTAGTTGGCGCACTTGCAGGACTTCTATTAATATAGAAACCACCATAAGAAGCAGCAAATGAAGCAGGGTATGTAACCGAGCTATAGTTATTCCGTAACAACGGATAATCTACAGCAATAGAAAGATACTTACCAAGATCTACTGGGATCTCATTATCATCTTCAATTTCATCGCCAGAATCCATGAACTTACCATCAGTAGCAATGAATCCACCACCGAAGATACCTGCTCTATGATCATAACGACCTACCATGAATTTATTACCAAGAAGACCACTGCCGTCATCAGAACCAGAGTCAATGTAATAAAGACCATCTGCAGTATTTAAAGTCCAATCTGGAGATTTACCAACCCAACGAGCCCTATCAGTAAGGCTATTAGAAACTGGTGGTAAAACACCGATAACGCCTGTAGCGTCAATAACGTTAGTTGTGTATTCATACAAGAAACGGCCTAGTTGATAGGCAAAGTTTACTTCATGAAAATCATTTGCTGTCAAAGTAGTTCCATCAATCTTTGTGGTTTGATCTGCTGATCCTGGTGCTCCTACTGGATATATATCAGCCGCTGTGAATGCACCACTAGCATCAGTAAACCACCACCAGAAATAATGAATACCTTCGTATTCCTCAACAAAGAGGGTACCAAGTGAATCTACATCTTGACCTGGACGATAACGACCCTGTGTAGGATACGTATTTGCGGCTAAAGCCTCTGGTGTAACAGCACCAAGATAATGTCCTTGATCTACAACGTTATAGTCATCCAAGTAAATATCCATAGGAATAATTACCTTGAAATTAGACTGTTTTAAATTCTCATAAGCAATGTACAAAGCTTCGTACATCTCCATACGAGACATATCAAGACCATCAGTACCAGCTGTATAACTAGTACCTGCATAAGTACTAGGATCGATATCTTCGAAGTTTACGAAAGCACTTGGAGAGCCGATATCTGGTCCACCAGGAGTAGCACGATAACCACTAACAGTTACTTCATAACGATTAATTGGAAGTGTTTCATCATTATCATATACGATAAGATCATCCGAATTACGTTTAATAACTAGTCTATCTGTAGTGTCATCATAATAGAAAGAATAATTCTCACCTGCATCGCCATCTTCTTCTACTGTTTGTAGGGTGTAACCAATTGCACCACTCGAGTCACCCACACCGGTTACTATGGCAGCTGTAGCACCAATTCGATATAATGCCACATCATCAGCACCCATTGCCCGACCTTCCCACATGCCACGCAAAAGCGTACCATCGGTACCAAACTCAGATTTGGCTTGAGTGGTAGAAGGTACATAGTAAGCAGTGCTTCCTATACCTTTACCTGCTGTACCAACAACCATAAGTCTCGGACCAGGAGTAGGGGCGTCAGCTTTAAGATTTCCATCTTCCTTATAAACAATCACGCCAGCGAGATTCTCATATTGGACGCTTGTATCAGTCATCTTTGACCCTCCTCTAATTATTAATTACCAAACCAACATCTAGCTCGACTTTCTTCAATTCTTGCGAGCCAAATTGATATATATCCTCAGTCATTACAAAATAAGACATTGGATATCTAGTTAATCCTAGCTCCCCTATTGTAACACGTTCTTTATCTCCAACGCTCATTTCTATAACATTATAAATACCATGAATACGGAAGTACCATTTAAAACTATCCATAACATTCTCAAACCACAACATTCTCTTAAGAGCAGTCATATCATTTCGAGCATATATGGAAAAATTCACTGTATTATCAAATCGCCTACCCATTGTTACTAGCTTCTCACCAGGATGTTCTGGGTGCTGAACAATACTTCTTTGATGCGGGACAAGTTCTCTGACTTTAGCCTGTCCAGGTGAACCTTGACTATAAGAACCAGGTTTTCTGTTTTTCAAGAAAAAAGTAATAGATTCTGTATCTATCTCATCTTCATCAGGCGGATCATGTGCCAAAACTAGAAGTCTCTTACTTTTAGGTACATTATCAGCATCTTGTCTTGCCTCAATAGCATTTTGTACAAGCTCAAAGAAACCTAAGAGATTATTATGTGGTGGCTCATTCTTGTCGGCTTTTCGTATATTAATAATGTATCTATCAACCAATGCAGTAATTTCTGCCTCAGATAGTCGCGATACTTCTCCAAGAGAAGGAATATTGATTATATTAACAGTTTGTGATTCCATCGTATTTAAACCTTAAGTTATAGAGTTCTTAGCTTAACTCCATACCACACACTCCACTCACGTCGGAACTTAGCTCGTATTTGCCAGAATTCAGTTCGTCCATTATCAGCCCTAAATTGATCAGCACTTAAAATATCATAAGTTTTCAAACGTTGAATTGGATAAACAGGCCGTCCATTACTATCAAGTGTAACTTCTATAATAAAATCATGAGGTGAAATATCTTCTGAATGTTCCAAGTAGAACAAATCACCTTCATATTCTTTTGTTGCACCTTCTCGTTTCCTAAAAGAATCATCATTCTTATAATACACTATTTTAGTTTCGTCCCAAAAGTATCCGTGATTATGGCAGAATCTACAGAATGAGTCTCTATCAGGTTCGTCAGTGAGTTTATTACGACATGGACATCGTATGAGATCTCCATTAGTATCTTTTCTCATTTTCCTAAGAACACCGAATTTACCTTTAGCTATTTCGCCAGTTGATCCATGTAATAAATCATGCATTTCTGTACGAAGATCTAATTCTAGATTATTAGATGTAGAATTATTATATGGATTTCGAATATCACTAGTCATTAATTTCTTTTCCTGAATGTTTTTAATGCTCTACGTCCAGATGCAGTTGTCTTTATGTTACCAGCTGGACGAGAATTAATTTCTCCTATTCCAGATGTAGGATGCCATTGTCTGCTAACTGTAATTGCATCTATAGCTAGAGCACCTTTAACACTGTATTGTGGTTTTAGACTAGTTCCAGGAGCAATTTCGCCACCAGATTGAACTGCAATTTCCCATCTAAAAGCACAGTCTTCTAGTTCTGCTAATGTCTTACGAAGATCAACAGCAAGACCACCTCTGGAGACACTTAGGTCACCAAGAGTTTTAGTTAACCGACCAGCTAACCTTTGGTCACCAAGCAAGGCTTTAACAAGGATAGATTCTGCTAGGCAAGTAACATATTGGTATCGTGCGCGGTTATAGAAAGAAAGATCATATATAGTAGTAGAGAATGACATTTCATCAGCTTGTAAACTTGCTTCAAAGATAGCAAAATTAATAGCATCAGAAGGAATATCAGCAAGGATAGGTCCTAAATCTAATGTTATACGTCGAATTGAAGAATAAAGTGGAGTGTATGTAGTGGTGAAATAATATGTAACATCTTCACCTAAGAGACTATCATCAGTAGCTGCAATACTTTGATGTAATTGAACAAAAATAATATTATTATCATATAACTCACTAGCTGTAACACCTATAGTTAAAACATTATCACTAACACTTAACGTCTTAGTAAGTTCGCCAGTACACACTATGGCATCATTATAAGTATCACCATTAACTGGTTCTGTCCAAACAGCAACTGTATCACTAGTAACAGTAGTTGCATCTAAATCTTTACTAAAAGTTATAACAAACTCAGTAATGTTTTCATGTTTTAAATTAGTGCTTTTATCTTTAGGAGTAATAGATAGAATTTGTAAAGTATCAGTAGCTAATTCTTCTATTCCAGTAGCCGAAGAAGAAGAAGGTGGGGTAATAATAGATCCACTACCAGTAGTAAATATCCACGTATAATTGTTTTCTAACACTAATGCTGGGAGAACAACCACTTCAAAGGTATCGCCTACTGTGAAATTACCATCAGGTTCACATAGTATATAAACACCATCTTCTAACTCACGGGCTCCAGTAGATGTAATACCACTATAAGTGATTAATGGATCAGTAGTTTTCCACCATATATATTCTGCATCTCCAGTAGCACCACCAGTAGTAATTTCAGCAACATAAGTACGGTTCTCATCTTCGACGTATCCACCATGAAATGATAACCTGCCAGTACCAGAACCAGTAAACTTAGTATCAAAAACAGTTCTAGTTTTAATACCTGTATCTAAATCATCTATTGGCGCTTCGTCACCAAGAAGGATGCACGTATATGGAACGTTTGTACTAAGAGGTTTGTCTGGTGTGAAGATAGCGACAGTTCGCCATAAGTCGCCTGCACCAGTAAGGTCTTCAATACTATCATCAACAATACCACCAGAAGCATCTACTCTGGAGAAACTAATTGTACCTTTAACGTATCCTTTAAAATAAGGAGAAGACAGAATATCTTCATCATCTAAACCAGGTTCATCAAATGGAGTAACATCTATGGGGCCAAAGACAGGTGCTTCTTCAGGACCAGTAAGAACCAAGGTACCTGAATTAATGGAATCCAAATCCATCTCTTGATTAAAAATAACTCTAATCTGGTCGCCAATTGGAATACCTTGAGCATCAGGAGAAGGATAGACGTCCATAATATTTGGCGAACCCATTATATCATCCTCCAACCTTTAGCAGACTTGCTAATACTTTTTACCAAGTTATGCACATCACTTTTCCCTATATCGTATTTTGTATATAAATCAATTCTAGTACAATACTCTTGGGTACCAGAAGCAATATGTTCAAAAGAATACTTCGTTTTATCTGATTTAGAAATAGCTATTTTCTGTTTAACATTAACTGGATGTATTCTTCCCTTTTGTCCATTACTCATCCTTTCCTTAGTTTCCGCAGATATAACCTTGCCTTTATTGCCTGCTGATATTTTTCGTTTATGCTCATCAGAATATTTTCTACCAGTCATAGCTTTAGAATGCTTTTGTGTATGCTCTATGCTATGTTTATAACGATTTTTACCCTTCATAGACTCTGATATTTTTTTGCGAGTTTCTATAGTAGGATGACAACCATATTTGCCATCTCCACCAAGAGTTGAATTGTATCCATTTTTATATGAATTATACTGGTTAATATAATAATTTTCTAAATTACACAATTTATCCCAAGACTTTGCGGATTGGTCAATTACAACAAACTCAAAATTATCTTTTCCATATTTACGAAAAGCATTATGAATAGCACACTTAGAGCCACGTCTCGTGTCGTCAAGGTGTCCTTTGATTCTTCTATCAAACGATACAGAAGTCATACCCACATAACATTTTGAGTTAAACTTATTTCTAATCATATAGATAGTAAAAGTTACACTTGGTGTGGTCATTATTCATCATCCTCAGTAATTTCAAAATCATTGTCATCAAACTCTTCAGTAATTTCAAATGTTTCTGCTAGATGAGTTTCCATAGCTTCATGTGGTACGTATGGTACGTTTTGAATTTTTCTAGCTTGTAAATCAAACTTCTCACATGCCTTCATGGCCTTTTGTCTATCAGCTTCTTTACGAAGACTAAGCATGAAATTCAATCCATCTTTAATTGTAATAGCACCATGTTTAGTCTCTAAGACTTCTGTATTTCTTTTAATATTTGCAATCTCTACTAGCGTTGGTATCCGATTCATCTTAGCTTGCAACTCAGCAAGACTCATGTATTTTATCTCTTTTTCCATGTTAATACTCCGAAATTACTTGTTGGATAACATGCATTACGCCAGTTCGCTGTTTGCCTTCATTTTCTTTAATCAAACAGGCATGCAGTAACATAAGATTTTGATCTGTTTTATCAAAGACCAAGACAGTTTTCTTAACTGTATTACCGTTGCGATTCAAAAGAATATCAGCTTCTACAAATGTTTCTTCTGATGGGCCTACTGGTTGTTCATCTTGAGTTTCTTCTGATTCAGATTCAACAGTTATGGATACTATTTCTGGGATGTCATTCTCTTCTTCAACATCATCATCATTAACATAATTGCCTTCAATAACATTAACTGCTTTAATACCACCTTTAATCCAACTACCATCAAGTCCTATTAACTTAATATCTCCAGCAGCTTCTGATTTATTGATTATGTCAGTTTGAAAATCTGTAAGCAAATCCACATCAAGTGCTGGACTCAATGGATTGGCTTTATTTAATTCAATTGGTAATAAATTCCAGAACGGACAGGCTCTAAGTTTCAGGCGTACAAGTCTCATTATAAAACTCCTTGGTTCAAGTCTTATACAATTGTACCAGAATAAACAAAAGGGGAGAAGGATATTATATCCCTACTCCCCTTTTAACTAACTACTTAGGACAAGGAATGCTTACAGACCAGCAATAGCTGTTGTTATGTCAAGTTCATCTAAGGAACCAGCAACAGAAATTGTTGGATGTACTGGTAGAGCAATTTCGTTGGCTCTGATTGGTACGTTACGCATAACGCCAGCAGCTAAACCATCTTCGTATAGTGCGAATGCATAACGTTCCTTAAGTTTTACCTTAATGATATCTGCATTCATATCTTCCCATTGATCAGTAGATACATCTTCGTCAACAACTAATGCACCGAGATTTGCTGAGTCAAAGATCATAATATCACATGTGTTGTTATCTTCATTAAACGGAACAAATGGAGACACAAGAACACGTAGTGGATAAGGGAAGTAACTAGGAATTGTAGCTGGGCTATTTAGATTCTGGTCGAATGCCCCTGCGTTACTTGGATCGGTTGGTGTCTCCGAACCTGCATTACTTGGAGGAGTATACTGACCATATCCGCCTTGCATTCCCATCTTGCTTTGGTTAGACGATGCCCATGGCTGTCCAGACTTTGGCATATTTGCATTTTGGAAATACTGACCATTACCAGTCATCTTAGCAATAGTTTGGAGGAATGGATCGATCATCCACATAGACCAAGCTAATGGGTGAAGCAAGATAGTATCAGGTGTATAACCCTGCATCATAATATGAGAGTACGAACGAAGCAAGTCTTCCATACGACAAGAGCCGTTACCGGCACCTGTGATGGAACGCCCTGTGCATGTGCCATAAATGGACTCTGTTGGAGTCTTATTATCGAAAAGTGTTACGCCCATACCCGAGATATAGGTCATACCTTTCTTTTCTTTATGGCGGTCTAAGCCACGTCGGCCAGCACGGATATGCATATTCATAATGTCATACTGAGAATACTTTTGCATTTCTTCAGTAATCTTGAACATGATACCTGTTTTACCAACGTTGATTGTTACACTACCTGGTGCAACATTCAAGCTTTGTTCTGGATAGCTTTGGCCTTCTGCAAGGTCGAAAGCTACCATGGCACCCATAGCAGGGAATGTAATACGTGCCGCTGGTGTGTAGGCAATACGGTCTAGAAGCGAAGTTACAATAAGCATAGGTTCTACTGGCTCACGAACGATCTCTTCTATGACCTTCGGCATCCAGATAGCTGCTTGCGGAGTAGCTAACAGATCCTTGAACTCCACATGTGTCTGGGAAGGTACATTGAACCCATGATTGAGCCACGTATCCCGATACAGATCATAACTATCGCCGAAGACTTTAGCTGGATCAAATTTCTTATTCATCTGAATTTCCTCCTCGACTATTATCGGAAAATAAGGTTAACGATAATCATTTTTTCTGCAGCGCCAGCATATGTAAGCTGATCACTACGACCACCTGTGGCAGAACCTGGAGTACGCATATTAGCAGCAGAATAACCATTATATGCAGTTTTTACTCTTTCTAAGTAATCACGTGGATATTCGTTTACACCAATGATCTGACCAACAACACCATAAAGATGATTCTGAATGGCTTGTTCTAACTGTGTAGAGATAACGGAATCAGCATCATCGCTATAATCTGGATCTGCAGTGTATATAGTTCCATCAGCATCATAACCTTCAGCAGTACCAATATCTAGAACAGCTTTAATTAAATTACTATCTTCGTCATATGTTAGGAGATCGCCATAATCGAGATCGCCAGTTGCACACATGAATGTATTCCCAGCATCACTTACTGCAGTATTGTAGTGGTAGTATGTGATTGTAGCACCAGTTGTCCATGGTGTAGGAATAGCGTTTCCGCCTGCTTCGTAAACGAATAGCAGACCAAGATCATTGTCGATAAAGTAATCGCCAGCAACAGAAATTGCTGTTACAACAGATTTCTTTGCGACAAGACCAGCTACAGAAGCAGCAACAGGAGTGTCATCTGTAATGTTAGCTAATGGATAATTAACTAGCATATAACAAACAACATCTGCACCAGCAGCTACGTCAGTAGCATACTTGACTATCTCATGAATCTGTGTGGAATTAAACCAACCAGCAGCACGAGATGTTGTGCCATCGAGATAATTTTCCAGGAGCCCATCTGCGCCACTTGTACGATCATTCGCCATTGTCTCTGTAGTCTCGATATTCGGAACTACTGGAACAGTAATAGCATAATCACATGTGATTGCAGTCAAAGCTTGTGGACGGAAGTTGTGTTGGTAAAGTGTAGCTGGATTATAATGATCTGGACCAGCTGCTTTCCAGTAGTTGTACGAAGCAATACCAACAGGTTTCGAAATGAAATCCATTGCATACTCAGTAGCTTTAATCAGGCCACGTTCTTTTAAAGCCTGTGTTACTTGTGCTTGTGTATAACTTACCACACCTGCGACAGCTATTCCTGTAGTCAGATCGATAACATTCTGAGCAGCGTCTATTGCTGTATAAGACAGAATAGTGTTGCTTCCTGCTACATTCCAGGCCTTACGCAGACCTGCGGGAACTAGATGTCCTCTGTGATCTTCTGCTACGACTTTACCAGCCGAGATAACGATATAGTATTCGTATTCGTTATCAAGCCGCTGTGTAGGTAGCCACGGTGCAGCGAAAGATTCAAAGTGAGGACGCTCCGAAGGGGAATATTCCACATTCGGAGTAACACGGCCCATTCGATCCCAAATTTTATGGTTTGGAATATATCCTCTTGGAATTGTCATTTTTGGTTACCTCCGTTAGTTGTCAGCGGGTTTTTCTATTGTTACCGCTGAAAAGCTTTCAAATGTCATTTCATCAGGAAATAATTTCAGCTTTTTCATTGTAGCATAAATATGCTTTGCATTACGAGTTTTCCCATCAGCTATTAATTCACGAATATTTTCTGCCGCTTCTTCGGCTGGACCACTAAGATCAGTTGGCAATTGTGTATTGTCACTATCAGTGTTAATGGTCGGATCATCTACTGTGCTGTTTGGTGTATTACTCATACCATCATTAAGTTTCTCTGCTGCTGCTTTCCAATCGAAATCAGCACACGAAGCTTCGACCTTTTCCATATCTTCAGTTCGAATAACTTCTCTTGCATTATCAAGATTATCATACTTTCCAGATAAAACCCCAATTTGTGCAAACTTTTCAAGCTTATCAGCAAAAACAGATGCCGAAAGTTCAACTTGCTGATCTACTAGATCAACATACTCAACTTGTGTGCGAGCTAATTCGTTGCGTAGAATAATCAATGTATCTTCATGCTCATGAACTATTGATTGTACGCCTGCTAGCTCTTCTACAGCTAGTTTAAGCTTGTCATCAGAAAGAGCACACTCTTTACATTCATAAGCCATTTTCTTCCCACGTTTTACTAACTCTACTTCTATTGCTAGATGAAGACTTTGAAGATCGTTATCTTTAATGTCTTTTAAAGAATCTTTTGTACCTGGAACTAATTTCGCAACTTCAATAGATGGTTTAGGATCTACATTGTCGTTACTATTACTACAACCTAATGCTGTTGCTCTACGATTAATACCAGCTAGTATGTCAGCTTTGTTACCGGGACCTTGATAGCGACCGATAAGACGTTTCGCAGCAATTGCATGAGCACAATCAGAAATTGGGAAAGAACGATTTGGACCACAGAAAACAGTCTTTGGAAGACTCTTGCGTTTCTTGGTAGAAAGCTTAGCATCTTCAAGTTGTTCATCTGTTAATAGATCTTCCTCACTCATCTTCTGAAATTCTTCTTGATAAAGATTTTCAATTTCCTCTATTTTGGCATCATCTATAGTCTGATCTGCTGTTTCGAGATCTTCTAATGTGTACAGAATAGCGGTTTCGTCGTCCAACTCAGCGTCTGTTTGATATGGAAGATGGTTGTTCTTGTCATACATTGCAGAGATTTTCTTTGCAAAGTCATTCAAGATTGCATCTTTTGTATCACTACGAAGCTTTTTAATAACATCGAAGACCTTTTGTTCGGCATCAGAAAGAGTATTCTTGCCTTTCACTGGGTTTGCCATTTTATCCTCCTCAAAGTCTCTGAACTCATATATGGGTTCTGTGGAATCGGCTAAATTTCCTTCCCAGTTAAAATTATCAGGCAAGAAAATCGTCTTGTTATTATCAGTATTAGTTCGGTCTACAACTTCAACAGTTGCAAGCTTGTCGGCTTCAAATGCAGTAAAACTAGTCTCGAGGTATTGATGTACACCTGGAATAGCAATAGCGGGGAATTTGAATCCATCTTCATCATCATCCTCTTCTGTGTACATTTCTCCCCAATCATGTTCACAGAAACCATCCGTAGCCCAGTTCTGAGCACAGATCAAACAATGAGTTGCACCTGGAGACTGGAAGTTAGTAGACACTGCATCAAAAAGACCATTATTAACTTGGTCGATAGTTGTTGTATCGTAAACATCGCCAATTAATTGAATGTAGCCAAGCCCACGCCATCCATCTTGATGAAATACTCCAGCTCGCCAAAGATTTCTAATAGACTTTAATTGCGTTTTAATAGGAGCGCTACTACTCATTAGATTTTGTACATCAGGATTGTCTTCTAATTCGTCTGGAACAGTAGGAACAAAACGAGCGCCTCGTATTACGCCTACTGGATCAGAATGAAGATCATGATGTTTGATTATCTTGGTGGGTTTTTCGCCAGTTCTAAAAGTAGAGACACCTTCAGCCATGCGAGATGGAATATAAAGACGATCATTTAAATTGAGCAGACCAGCATGAGTGGCTTCCATAATGATCCTAAGACCCTTATTGCCAAAAGCTGTCGAGCTACCTAGATAATCTTTCCATTCATCCACCTGTTCTACAGTAGGCTTAGTAAGTCTATAATAATCTGTAAAAGTTATATCCATAGTCATCTTCTTATTCTACTCCTTTTCCATCGTACAAGTACAGTGAGGATGCAAAGGTGGTAACTCTTCGTAAATTATAGCATCTTCGTTTTTATATTTCAATGGATGGTCATCACAGATTTCACATGGTTTTGTTCCATGACGCTTAGAAGTCATCTTTTCAAATCCACAAACCCGATACCCACTAGCTTTACCATAGTTGTAAGCTCTCATTATTTCACTATTATCGATCATGCTTGTGCGATGACGTAATGTATCAAACACCCATTTTGAGGATAATGCATTCTCTACTGTAAGAGCTGGAGAATTTATAGTATTACGTTTAAGTTGAGTTGTTACGTCATTATGCAATTTATCTATATACCTACTAACATGATCATTGATCTTAGCATCAGCTTTTTCTGACTTAACTTCCCACACAGATGCCCCTGTATCCTGAAGACCAATTCGATATGCTCGTTGTGCCAACATGATTAATTTATCTTTACCTTGACTGAAAGCAGAGTCGACAAGTAGCTTTAATTCGTTAATTCTTAAACCATTATTACGAATTTGGTTATTAACATCATTAGTTAATATATCATAAATAGTTTGAATTGGCGGGTTTTGTACAAAAATAACACTTAATGAAGGTACCACACCTATATTACTAAAGGAGTCTTTGTTAATTTTAGCACTTGTCCGTTTGCCATGTTGGTTGGCTGGCTGATTCTTGTTTGCCACAGCATTGCCACCAGCAGGCTTGGTTTTATTCTGTGTTGTTCTGGACTTAGTCTCAGCTTGAGATGCATCAGTTCCAGGCTCATCAAGAGACTGAAGAACAACCTTATCACGCTCAATAAGACCATAATTAGTTCTGGCAAAATCGCCATCACCTTTAGTAAACATCTTAGATTTACTATTAACAGTTGGCCATCCATCACCTTCGAAAGGTTCATACCCCATACCAGTACGCATTTCATCATGTGTGATAGCATTTTTAATAAAGATATCAGCTAGATGGTTCTCTTTAGATTGTCGAGCCTCAAGATCAATTTCTTTAAATCTCAAATATACTTCATTCTCTTCATCAAAAAGTGTACTGTCAGGGAACGTGCTTTCTAGCATTAATTCTCTGATAACAAAAGCTTCAAATAAAGATGCAAATTCTTTTTGGTCTGCCTTGGTGTCGTCAATAAGGTTCCGTGACATAGTCTGAGCTGTAGACTTATTAGCTGTACCACCCTCACCCATATCAACAGAACTATTACCTAGACCAGTAAAGATACGCTGTTTAAAGTGCTCTATAACTTTTTCAACAGCGACAGGGGGGCTCTCGGCACCAATAGCTTCAATAGAGTGGCGCTCTGGAGTTACCCAGCAACCATCCGAAGGCATCATGGCAACCTTCATCTCTATATCTTGTACCTCATCTCCTCCACCTGGATATATCTTAGCTGGTTCTTTCTCTGTACCAACCTTATAATGAAAGAGAGGGAATAGATGTTGATATACTAAAAGCTCCACATTCTCTTCAATACGCCTCAAGGCACGAATGTCATCTTTTACAGATACTAAACTTGGTGTACCTACTGAGAATCCTTCCCTTTTATCAAAATAGAAATGGATAATATCATCTGGATGAAATGTTTTTGGTTCTTTACCATAAACTTCTTGTGCGTACTGACGCAATTTGCCGTATTCATCTCGTTTGAAACGGACTGTTTCTGGAGACATTGGGAAATAGCCAGCTACGGGTTTGAGTGTTCTATTCTTAGCATCTTTCCGTATTCGACCACCAGAAGCTTTATCATCTCGTACCTTAACCCAAAAAGCATTATGAGTACGGATTAACGACCAAACCGTTTGTGAAATTAAGATTTTAAATGGTAGGCCAGTAGCCATCTCCATTTGCTTTAAACGTCTCTTGATATACTGCGTTCTATTAGGAATAGCACCAACTAATTCATAACCTTCTTTAGTGAATAAGTTTTTCTTATTTCTAAAAGCTCTACGAACATACGATTCAGTATTATGCAACAATACTTGGCCAGCAAGATCTATAAAATTATGAGTGTCTTCTACCTCTAAATCATAAACATACTCATCGTCATAAGAGAATGGGAGTAATCGTGTTTTAAATTGTGTTCTCTTTTCGTAATATTTAGCTGTATTTATAGAGTAATAGACGGTGTCGTCTTTGACTTTATATGAAAAACTATGATTAATATTTTGCAGCCTTAATAGGAACGACCAACCACTAGCTAGTTCTAAAGATTTCGTTGTGTAGTTGTATCCCCAATTATAACACGAGCCATCTCCTTCAATCATATAACGTTTAAAAACGTCTTGGCTCTCTTTATCTAAAGAGAATACGAATTCAGGAATTCGTTTGGATTGAGACTGATACCCACATAAAGAAGCAAATAGTGTGGCAATTATTTGTCGATTACAAGACAACGCGAACTGAGAGTTGTCTTTGTTCGTGTTAATAATTTTACAATTTATATTTGGAAAAACATTTTGAAACTTCTCCTGTAAATCCTCTAGCCACAAACGGTCAGCTTGTGCAATTCTAAAATCATAAAATGAACCATCTGTATTCTTTGTAACAGATCCTTCAGAAACATAAGCACCTAATATTGCTAAGAAATCAGAGAGATGTTCTTTGTTAATAAACCTTATAATTTTAGCAAAGTTGTTTTTGTAGCCATCATTCTTTAATTTAACTTTTTTACTATATATTAATTCAGCCTCGTGTTTAGTGATATATGGATGGTCTACATATTCAGAAAGATCAATATCTATCTTATCTATGCGTAAGTCAGCAAGATCTGTCAAACATGCAATCTGCTTTTGTTCTGCGGCAGAGAATGTTGTCAGCGTGCTCTCATCTATAGTAATTAAAGAATGATCAGCTGTTACTTCTGTACAGCCATGTTTCTGAAGGAAAGTGTATCCTAGTTTTGTAACTTTATGTCTAGTAATAAAATTACATTTTTTCCAAACTCCCTTAATAATAGGAGGCAGTTTTTTATCCTGGCTCTTTCTAATAATATCGAAATGTGTAGAACAATATCCGTTTGCACGATGTTTATTGGTGCATCCATCAACGCAACAAAACCTTTGACCTCTAGGCCTATCCATTGACTCTGACGGGTCTGGTGGTGAAGATAATTTCCCACTTAAGACTTCAAGGTTATCAATATAAATATATTCTCTGTTTTCATTAATGACTACAGTGTTATCAACAGAAAGTATATCCCATAAGTCTTCAAATGAGACTATGCGTAACTTTCCATCAAGTTTAACCGATGTAAACCTATGACCCGATACACTATCTAGTATCCTGCCGCATTCTGCTAAGTCCCAATCTGGAGACTCCCACCTTAGACTAGAAGCTCTACTACGACCAATATTATTAGTGAATACTTTTGTAGGTGCAGAAATAACCCTAGGCATGATCACGCGATTCTCAGAACCCTTACCAAAACCATCATTCTTTGATTCTGTCTTATCATCAAAAAGAGGAAGTTGCTTTTCCTTGTTAGTTGTATCCATTAAACGCTACCTCTCTTTTCGAAATCAGCAATCCAGGCACGAACTTGATCAAGCTCATCACGAGCAACATTTCGAAAACAATCCTTGATAATAATACCTGAATCCACAGTTTTTTGCTTATCTGCAGGTTTGCCTATCTTTTCTCCAGGCATAGTTCCTTGAATTTCGTCTTCTATAGCTGCCGACAGCTCTTTTAGATCTGGAGCTGGAGAATGTCCAGGTGGACGAATCTCAATAGTACCATCGTCACGAACCTCAAATTTAGTTGTAGAAAACTTATTTAATTCTTCTTCAAGTATATATTTTAACTGAGCTTGGTCAAAATTACTATGTGTTCCACATTCTAAACCATTTTTAGCAACAGCTTGCATAATTGATTTGATCATCATAATTAACTGAATGATTTTAGACTTTAACATGGTATTGTCTGTCTTTTTGGTCATCCAGCCAAAATCTGTTCCTAAGAGATCATAAATCATTTGAGTAATATAAGTAAACCAATCTTTGATATACTGAATAGCACCTTGAAGAATATTTCTCATTTGGACAATAGACTCTACTAATGGTGTTGTAACAAAATATTCTGTTCCCTGTCCTGGTTTGGTTTGCTTCTCGGGTGGATTATATCCTTTTTCCCAACCACCACCAGCAGAATGCTTTTCAGAATTGGGAATATCGTCCTTGCTCCAACGAGTACCATCACTTCTTGTTGGCATTTCGGGCGGTGGAATATAAAGTCTTTTGGCTTGCTCTCGCTCTTGTAGTTCTCTCCAACGAGCATTACGTTCGGCTTGTTCTAAACTAATCGCACCATCTCCAGTTTCTTCAACTGACACAAAACCATCAGACCAAGCTTCTTTTGTTTCTTGAAGAGCTAACTCTGTTTCTTCAGCTGGTGGAGTAGGTACTGTCGGATTATACTTCTGCTCATCAGGAGTATTAAATTCTTCCCATTGCCAACCTGTCCATACGGAAGCATGTGGGTCAACGACTCCAGGTTCTTGTATAGTTTGTGATGGATCTCCTACACCACTAGCACCACCAAAGCCAACACCACTAGCAACATTTCGGTGTCCTGGTACGGCAACACCCAAATCCATACCTACATCAGCACTAACATCAGAGAAAGGGATCTGCATGCTTTGTGCAAGCAAAATAGTTTCATTAATATGATCAACGACACAAATGATCGGACCAAGAATAAGTTGAATCCATTTATCTAGCCATTGACTTAAAGCATCTAAGAATGGACTAAGAATAGGTCCGACTAGCTGTATAATGAAATCTAAGTTAAACCTAAAGTCTAAGTTCAACTTAGCTAGATATTGAGTTAGTAAAGCTAACATAGCTAGCAAATCTGATGGACATATATGAGTTAGCATTTTGAGCAAGTCACAGATGTCTACAAATGCTCCTGGGTCTTTGAATAATGCTTTGATTTTATCTAATAGGTCTGTGCGAATTTTAATATTAAGAGCATGGATTTCAAGCAAATCACCATCTGGCAGAAGCTGCATTCCATCAAGCAGACGGTCAAAACATGGAACACATTCTGTGATCATTTTACCCATTGCTTTTGCACGATCTTTAGCAGAAGCATCCGACCCAAAGATATCACTATAGTCAAAATCTTTTTGGCTTTGCTCGAGACCACCCATAAAAGATTCTGGGCTATCCATTGCATTGTCCCAGAATTTTAGACGATTTTCTGCCATTTGTTTTGCATTAGTATAAAATGGATCTTCAGCTGACACACCTGTGGAAGTACCATGCATCCCAGGATAATAATTCATCTGAGTACGAACACGCTCAGAGAAATTTCTAGTAGAATAAGCATCACGATAGTGGTGGGCTTGAGCATAATCAGTACGTTTCCAGTTTGATGCTTCAACTTCAAAAGCTTTAACGATAACACCATAGTCTACTTGACTAAAGGGATTCCCAGGATTGACTACAACCCTTTTCTCAACACCTTCATTAATAGCAACACTCTCGCTATCCTCTATTAATACATGTTCGTCTTGAGTAAATGACATATTATTTACCTATTGCTGTATCTGTTACGGCTTTTGTAGTTTGGCCACCAGCATTTTTGATTGCTTCCTTCTCTTTAGATTTAATTTCATCTGCAGGAAGCGTATAGGTTCCATCATAGATAGGTTTTGTATTGCCTGAACCATTACCCTTACCAGGAGTTACAGTAGATCCTGTTCCAGCTGGAACAGCAACAGTTACTCCTTGACCAGGAGTCACAACGACATCTGTAGATACAGGAAGATTACTAGGCTTCATCATTTCATGAGCATCATCACGAGTTACATAGTCTTTTAGAATCAAAGGAAACAACTTACAATAGGTGATCTGTATTGCCGCACTTTCATAAAGGGAATCATCAATTGGACTAAAAGTCATCATGAGTATTATTTATCCTTACTATTGAGATCTGGAATGTGTTGTCCAGAAATCTCACCAAGCGCTTTAACACATGCTTGGTACATTTCAAAAGTAATCTCTGCGCCGTCAGTACCGAATGTACGTCTTATTGCTTCCATAACACGTAAGTTATTAGAAGAATTTAACTTTACCACAACATTCTTAGATTGCATTTCTATTTCATCTTCTAATTCTTTACATTGCTCAATTATTTTACCATACCCATCATAGACTTCTTTTGCTTTCTTTCGTCTAGATTCTAAAGAATTTCTATCTACATCTTCTTCAGGTTCTTCTAGATATGGAAGAATTAAATCTCTAGGATCTTTAGGCACCCAACTCACACCAGGAGAGTCATCTAAGACTTTTCGATCTCCAGGTCGAAGCATGGTTGTTAGATCTGGGGTGTTTTTGGCCATTTTAGATTACCGAATTTTCTGTATAAGCGACATTTAATACAATATCAGTTTTTACTTTAGCGTTAGTATTTGGTGGGCAAGTAATCAAATACCAGAAAGGATAATAAGTAGTTATGTTGTAGCCAGAATCAGCACCAATATTATCCATCTCAAGCTCAGTACCCCATTCAATATCTTCCCACTCGCTTTGGGTGGGTTCTTCTGAACCTTTACTTAACTTCACACCCCAACCTGTTTCTGTATAAATAATATCTCCATAAGGTTCAGGATCTATAAGATCAACAGGTTTTATGCGAATATTAGAGAACCACTTTGATATT
>Ga0307928_10001254_pt1 | contig 19200 bp, 42 predicted proteins | sample AceLakmetagen232_FD_201815 | JGI IMG/M metagenome (GOLD analysis project Ga0307928, IMG submission 201815) | Saline water microbial communities from Ace Lake, Antarctica - #232 | ecosystem: Environmental > Aquatic > Non-marine Saline and Alkaline > Saline | place: Antarctica: Ace Lake... | reverse complement strand
TGTTACAATATCGTCTTTACGGTTAACGTCGTTATTCTCCGTCGCCTTGACATGAAGCATATCAGGGTTAACAGCAGTAGCTACTAACGTCGCCTGAAAAGCGTCGCAAACGGAAGTACACAACCGAAGGTTTCTATCAGACTGCCATCTCTTCTTCTGTAAGTTTTCAATGATCGAAGGTTTCTCGCCGTTATACATCTGTAAATCTTTTTGTCGTTTCTTTACCCATTCTGCCAAGCTATCAATATCAGTCTTGGCATCTTGAATAACAAACCGGACAATCTTCTTTTGCTCTTCAGTAGAAAACTTATCAGTTTCTATATCTGGTTCTATCCTCTTAGCTGTTTTATCAACATCGTTTAAAGGATTCTCTTTTTGAGATGTCGGTTTCATAATATCCTTTCGCCCTCAATACTTAGAAGGATCACTTAATATTTCTTTTTCTTTTTCACGAATTTTATATGCCTGTCTTCTTGCCTTAGATATCTTGTCGGTATCATCACCCTTTAAACCGTTACGAGCGTTCTCGTCGGTATCCCAGCGTCCGTACTTAATAAAATTTTTTTTATCTTTTTTATACACCATTTTCTTCCTCCGCAATACGTTGTAACACTTGTAGTTCTCCCGACCAATTGTTTAATATATCATTATTTAATATGTTAGCAAGTCTTACCGCATCATTCCAATTTCCCTCGCCATACCTAAACTCAGATAATATATCTTTATTCTTATGAAATTCATAAGCAGTAATAAAAGAACTACATCTAGATTCCATTTCTTTTATTAAATCATCCATTGGAATTAAGGATAAGTCCATCATAAGGCCATTCTCCTCCACCCATTATCTTTTTCTCCTCACAAAGTCCATAACACCGTCACCTGGTTTAACAATCTTGCTCTTACTAGCCTCCTGCGCAGCATGACTCATAGCATTAAAGATACCGTAGCATTGATGGGTCAATCTCATTAACGCAATCTCTAACTCTTCTCTCGACGTAGGTGCTACCAAAGTCTCTACACCATGATCTGTCCGTTGTACTGCCATAATCAAATCGTCAACACAAACAAAATTATCAGGGTTCTCTTCAAAAGCTTTCTTCTTTAACTCCGCTGGCGTTAAACCGTTATCTCCACTCATAACCCAATCCTCCCTGTATTATTAATTTTAAATTCAGGTGCCTCTGGTTTGTAATCAACGTCAATTTCATCTGCGTCTAACGTCTCAGCTAACAACGCACTTATCCTATTAGCCTCTTCCATCGTAATAGAGTGATACACAACTCGGTACTCAGCTCTGCCGACGGGTTCTTGACTTAAAACTGTACTACCACTCAAAAGAAATATAATTAACAAAGCAGCTCGACGGAGATCCCGTAACTTCTTAGCCTTCCTCGTCTTACTGGTTCTATGTGGTTTTTTTTGTCGTGTCATAATATATGACGGTGCTTAACCATACTTTCGCTAGACAGCTACACTCCATTGTCGCTTTTGTGCCACGTGCATTGTTGAAGCTCCTATCTGTCACTGTTCCTATGTGTCTCAATACATCTTCCCACTCGGTACTTGAAACTGCTTGTTAGACTTACGAGGAAACCTTACCTCCATTGCCTCGTCCATGATCCTACTCATCGCATCAAACATATCATCGTGGTCAGCTACCGGGAAAGACGAATACTCTTCATCAATAAACTCCGCTACGAAATCTCTCTCCACTCCATGTAAGTCAACAAACATTAATCTGTTCGGTATATAAAACCTACCCTGTTCAAACGCAGGTACCAACCGTCTAATCCTATCATTCTTCGCCATACCACCAGCTAAAGGTTCAACATGAAACCTATAATTAAGTTGTTCTTGCACATATTTTATGTGTTCAATATCACTCTGCATCCCATACTTCTCGTACCCCACACGTACAGGTCGCCACTTCTTGTGAAAAGCAAATAAACATTCCGTCCGCTCCGTCAAGTTCATACGGTCACGCACACCGTCAACTAAATAATAGTTATTATCAGAGTTCAACGCTATTACAACAATTACAGTATAATCGTTAGTCTTCTTCTTCTCACCCGCAGGGTCAACCAAAATATAAAAGTTACTCCGTCCGTTCTTATCAAAAGTTTTATACCGCACCAACCACGATAACTTAAAGTTCATAACGCTATCAGCCAAAGGGTTAAGTAACAACTGCGCACCTGCTACATACGGCCCCATGTCAATGCACTTCTGGTCAAACTCGGCTTGTGTTAATAAAACTGGTTTACCGTCAAACTCACCGTTATCCGTCGCTGGATATATTCTCGGAATAGCTGTGCCCTTATCAAGAATAGATTTATATGTGTCTGAATAATGATAACGTGTTCCTATATACCTTTTCTTCCCACCACTCTTTCCTAAATTTAAAGATAAACTAAAAGCTTCCGTTACCTTCGCTATCATCTCAGGAGTCGAAACACTCTCCCTAGTCACAACGTCGTCAAAAACCATCACACCATAATGCTTTGAAGTCGGCTGTGAATCAACTATTCCCCACGCCTCTACCGTCGATTCCTTCGGATTACCCTTCCTCTTAACAATAATCCCATCATCTAAACTCCATCTCGGTGCTTCCTTATGCGGAAACTGATATAACACATCCGGAAATAGTCCTTGCAGAAACGTATTTATCTCAAACTCCCTTTTAATCTGTACCAAAAAAGATTTAGCGATAGGACGAGTATGTGAAAAAATCCCGAACGTTTCTTCAGGATTTCTTAATATGTTCTGTATCGTTAACGCAAATGTGATTATCGTGCTTTTGTAGTGGGCCCTCGACCATAAGTCTAAGTACCCATCCGGATCAGCCTCAACCTCACGACACCTATCGAAAATCCAATCGTCGTCAACATCGTACCGCTTACACGCTACCAATAATAAATAAAATAAGTCGTTAAGACATAAGTCCCGCATCGCCTTAGCGTCGTTGTCACTAGCGACGTCTCGATATAAGGCTATTGATTTTTCTCGACTGTTATACATATACTTCCACTTGATTAAGGAGTCTCTTTGTTATCTCTTTTTCAACTTCATTCTTTTTCTTGCTTCTCTTTTTGCCTTCCTTGCTTTTATTCCACTTTTTTTTACAAGTTCCATAATACCCTCCTATTCGCAATCGTTATCACATTCATAAATTAGGTCTCCACATCCATTAGTTACACAACCACAATGATAATATACCATTCTTCCATCCTTCGTTAAGAAGTCTCTCTAAAAAAAAATATTTTTTTGAAAATTTAGAGGTACCTAGTTCCTTGACCCTTTTAAGAGATCCCACCGAGAATCTAATAATTCTTTTCTCTCCGCCACGTCCGCCTCGTTCAAACAAACGATCATCGGCTGGCCGGTGTTCTCGATCTCTTTCTTATTACGCCATCCTGCGTACTGCTCAAGTAGTCTAAGCGCCACGTTTCTATCAAGCGTCCCTGTGAGTGCACCGTCGGTGACCTTGTACTCCATAACACTAACAGCATAAGCAAGGTTCGAGGCAAAGGCATCGTCAGCGTCGGCATAACGAAAAAGGTCGTCTTTACAAAGTCCATGCTCGACGGCAAAGTGTACGATGTTATAGTGTTCGTCGACATCTATCCATTCGACAAGGGATTTGGCAAGCCCAGCAGGTATACAATCTTTTTCTTTTAGGTTTTTAGTCATTGGTATTGTTTTCCTTATCCGGGCATAGCCAAAATCAAAAAGCTTTTGTTATTATTAATTATGTCATAAAAGGTAAATAATGCAAGTTTTTTTATTCTGTGACATTAAGCGTGTACAAAACCTTCTGAGGATTGCGCTGGTTGGACGATCTCAGCCTGAGGCATACCATAACACCCATGCCAAGAACTAGTTATTGTTAACTACGCTAGTTATTGTTAACTACAAATTGTGAAAAAGAGACAAAACCACAATAAAACCCTGTTGTCGTAAGTCCTTTAAAACTTCCTAGTTATGTAATATCACTATAATACTACTAAATATAGTAAAATTTTACTGATTAGCCTAACTCTTAGGCTTTTAATAGGTTACGTCAATTCGGGATAATTATACCTTAATATTTATCATATACACCCATTCTTATCACTTAGATGTCACATAATAACTCTTATAAGAAATACAAATATAACCACAATGTTGATATTATAGTAATATTAGACATAACTTGTTTGTTGCCAACACATTACAGCACCTAAAAAACATCAACACTGCAAACACCCGCCATTATTTAAATGATAGTAACAATAGTAACACTAGGTAACAGGGCAAATGTTACCCTTAAAGTCTTTTATACCAATACTTTAAGGTAGGGTAACAATAATATATACTTGTAATAGTTATTATGTTATTATAGAGTATTTGCACATGCGTGTATAACGAGAGAAGGGGTCAACTTTCGTTACCGCCACTTTTTGCTTTATAACATACTACAAACAAACAAGTTAAGGGTAGCAGGGCACGTGTTACCAGGTGTGACTATTGTTACTATCATAAAAACCATTTTAACAATTTTTGACGCAACATCTTGGCATATAACAATATCATATAATTTTAAATATTTCTTATAACATTTATATTTTAAAGGGTATCAGGACATATTTCTTATTTAACATATTATAAGACTCCAAGGGGTACCAGGGGACACAAACGTTTATTTTACTTGGGTTAATATTTTATGAAAGAATAACTTGACATAGTCAATATTATAGTTTATACTTTAAACATAGGATTAGTTAATGAAGTTTAACACTTAACGAAAGGATCGAATCATGCTACAAGTAAAAGAAAATTTAAACGAGGCGCAGCAAGAGCAAGTTAAAAAAATCAATAAGGCAATTGAATCATTAAAAGGTGATCCGGATATTATTGAAATAGTCAAAGGTATTGAGTCCGGGATAAAAACGACTCAAAATAATTATGAAAGGTATATGTCTTTTTTAAGTACATTTAAGGACACCATCACATTATATATAATGAGTGAAGCGCTAAAAAATAATGGTGGGAATGTCCAGGGGATAAATTCAGCGCTTGGTATTTTAAGAGGATAAATAATTTAATCATTAACGAAAGGAACGAGAGATGAAAAAATCAATCAAGTACGAAACAGGAAAAGCTTTAAAGTTTGTCGAGGAAGATATTTATAAGGACGGAAGTATAATATGTGATGAATGCTGCCATATCAGTAAACCATCTGATTTATGTGATAGTGTATGTCAATCTTGTTTAGATGATAACCTTAATGAAGAGGAGATTATCCAATGGAGATTATCCAATGAAGATGCTTATTGATGTTTTTGGAGATTTTACATCTGATGATGAGATAATTGATTTTATAGACACCCAATTAAACGGCACATCATATACAACAAATGTGCTTTGGATGGAAGCAAATAAGAGAAAAGAAATTGACAGATACTTGAATTGCAAATGTGGATATAGCAGAAAAGTACTAAAGAGTGAAATTGTTATTAATCATACTTGTCCTAGATGTGCTTATGAATATATGGAGGAGACAAAATGAGAGAACATATTTCCAAACATGACATTGAACAGATAAAGTTAGCAAAGAGGGATTTTCTAGATGATTTAATAGGAAGAAACATACAGTATGCAGTAATAATCAATATTGGAGGAGAGCTTAATGTATTAATAGAGGGAATGGAAGTAATTGCCAATAAATCACCAGTTGATTTAAACGGAGGAGGTCGTCATGGATGAAATAATTAAAAGATGTGATATATGTAAAAAGGTTATTGATAATTCTAGATGGGAAGATATGGCGGGAGCATTATATATAAAACACAGCCAATCTTCACAGAATATTCTTAAACACTTGCAAAACGCAGAAGGGAATTTCCAAACGGTAGAAATAAAGTTAAGCGATTTGTGTTACGAGTGCCAAAGGATAACATCAAAGAAAATATTAGATATGCTCACTAACAAGGAGGAATAAATGGATGAAGTGTTTAAAAAGATAGTCAATAATATTGAAGCTGGATATAATGCTGGCCTTAAAAAAGCAAACAAAACAGAAGGTTAACCAATTAACAAAGGGGGAAACCATGACAACAGCAACACAACACAACACCGCAAGGGTAGAATCAAAACAAGCGTTTAGTGAAGCGATAAGCAAAGGGAGATTATCTTTGTTATGGACTGATAATAATTACGCTGGTTCGTATATGTATATGGGAAAGATAGCCGGGCGGTCAATGTTTAAGAACATAGAAACGAGGGAGTATGATGTTTAATAAGGAAAGGGGTTGAAAATGTTATGTCCCAAGTGTAAATTAGAAATGGAATTTGAAGAACTAAAAAACTATCATGGTATATGGATATGTTGCGAATGCGATAAGGAGTATGACGGCAGTAAAATACCCTGTGAATCAGATGGATTTCAAATAACAGATTGTAATGAAGAGCTTTATTAAACTAAGGGGAATGAAATGTTAAAAACACTTAGAAAATGTACGTGGGAAGAAATTGAGGTTGGAGAGGTTTTTGCGTGGGAGGGGTGTTGGGTTATATTTGAAAAAAGGGAGAATGATTCGGTTTTGCTCTTAGCGCAAGATAATAATGTAGGGATTTTTTCACATACGACGAATGGAGAAGCCGATGATAATGTTATTTTTAATGACGTGGGAGAAGTATTTTGGGACTTGGAAACTATGTATGGCTACAGTTTTTACAAACTCCCAAAATCCGTACAAGCGTTATGGAAAGAGGAATGATTATGAATTTATATCTAATAAGTCAAGATGTTAATAAAGACTATGACACATACGATTCGGCAGTTGTTTCAGCTAATTCTAACAAAGAAGCACGAATGATACACCCAGGCGGATATAAAAATTGGTCTGATACTTGGTGTGATCCTAAAGACGTATCAGTCAAAAAAATAGGTTTATACAACGGAAAAACAGAAACAGTAATTTGTGCATCATTTAACGCTGGATAACTAGGGGGATGAAATGAATACTTTTTAAGGGGAAAAAGTACATAACAGATATTGAAAATTTTGAAGATTCTGGATTTATTTCTACAAAACATCAATATCAAAATGGGCTGTGTAGCTATGCATATTACTATCCTGAAGGTATCAGCCGATTTGGAAAAAAAATAGGCGATAGAAGTGATATTAAAATCTTGGGCGATATTAAAATAGAACCAACCGACGAATCTTTTGATAATATATTTTCATCTAAAACGTAGCCAAGAGATATTTAAGAAAGGAGTAAATAATGCCAACAGCACTACAAACATTAAAAGACATGATGCGGATCAATTTGAACAGACAAATCGACTGTGTTACAGAAACCGGATATGTAAGATCAGATTGTAAGTATCAGTACCAAACATTAGTTGAACAAGCGAAGGACATGAGGAAAAGTATAGAGTATTTAGAAACATTACACACAGAAAGGATAGCACAATGAATAAGATTAAAATAACAATCAAGGGAATAACACCGCTTTTAATGAGTAAGCCACCGGAATATGAATCAGATATGGCGGTTAAGATAAATAACCCAAACATAGACAAGGAGAAGGAATTAAAAGCAAAAATTTATTCTATAAATGGAATGGTATATCAACCGGCTACGCACATAAGAGGCGCGTTAATAAATGCAGGAAAAGACTTTAAAGTTAAGGGCAAAGGAAAGGCAACATATTCAAAAATGATCGCTTCAATGGTAATGATTGAACCAGAGGCGATTGAACATAAAAACCCAGTTTTTGATGTCCACACTACTCGGACAGTAAATCCAAATACTAAAGGTCAGAACATGACAAGACGACCAAGATTAAAAAATTGGGAACTAAGTTTTATTTTAGAAGTTGAAGATGAAATTCCTATTGAAGTTATTAAAGAAGCGCTTGAAAGAGCCGGAAAGTATGTTGGGATCGGCGATTGGCGACCAGCTACAAAAGGAATTCATGGCAAGTTTATGGTAACAAAATTTAAAGTGTTGTGACGTGTTGTAGTGTAGGGTTATGTAATGTCGGGTAAAGTGTTGTGATGTGAGGTGATGTGACGTCCAATGTAGTATAAGGTGACGTGTTGTACTGTCGTGTTATGTATTGTACTGTGACGTTTTGTTCTGTATCGTACAGTAAGGTCAGGTAGTGTAATGTAACGTAACGATTGAGGAGTTATATAAGGGAAGGGAGAAAAATGAAAAGTCACGAATGGCAAGTAACTAATTTAGAAATATCCAAAAAACTAAAAGAATTAAATTGTAAGCAGGAGAGTTTGTGGTATTGGTGTAAAAGAAACACTCATGGAGATTCAAACAATTATAGACAAACTATACCAAGAAGTGGAGGACTAAGTGAAAAAATATAAACTTATTGAATCTGATTTTAAGATTTATAATGGAATAAAACTATTCCGTATTAAAGCATTAATGTCTTTTGGTAGTATAAAGAAGGGTGATGTCGGAGGATATATTGAGTCAGAACAAAATCTTGGTATGTATTGCAATGCTTGGGTGTCTGGTGATGCTAAAGTATTTGATAATGCCAGGGTGTTTGATGGTGCCAATGTGTATGATAACGCCAGGGTGTTTGGTAATGCCAAGGTATTCAATGATGCTAAAGTATTTGGTAGTGCCAGTGTATACAATAATGCTAAAGTATATGATGCTGCCAGGGTATTTGGTGATACCAGGATATGCGATAATGCTAATGTATATGGTTCTGCTTGGGTGTATGGTAACGCCTGGGTGTGTGGTGATACTTTAGTATATGGTAACGCCAATGTGTATGGTAACGCCTGGGTGTGTAGTGATAAAATTACGACAATTTTAAAAACTATTATGTGTTTTAGGCATTGTATTTCGATAACAGATAATTTTGTTTTTTGTGGATGCATGAAGTGGAAACATAATGAAATAAAGGGATTGAAATATGATTGTGTAAAAGAACATATTAGCGAAAAACAATTTAAAATCATAAAAAAAGTTGTTTTAGAATTAATTAAGTATTAAACAGAAAGGAACGAAAATGCTAAACTTTAAAGACATTGTAAGTCAGATTGACCCGGATAAGAGTTATACTATCCCCAAAGTAGTCGAAATGGTAGGGGTAAGTTATACCGCTATCCTAAACGCTGTCAAACGTGGCGATGTAGAGTCGAAAAAGATATTTGGACGGCATTGGATTGAGGGTAAGAGTATTAGGGATTATCTCTCAACAAACAAAAAACTTGACAAGGATTAAGATATGTGTATAATAAAAACTATGGAAAGTGTGGGGAACATAAACTTTTAAAAATCAAAAGCCTAGTTGTGAAAACGACTGGGCTTTTTTCTTTTACCCTCTGTCCTCAAGTTTTCCATGAAACAAAAAAGGCGAGTTACCCCCTCGTCGAGGATAGAGGGTATTTTAATTAAGGGAGGAGATTTTAAATCATGTGTCAATTTTTTAGTGGAGTAATAACGAAAAACAAAACGATTGTAGATTATGATGACGATTCACATGAGCATCTTTTAGAAAAAGGTGGGTTAAGAGATAATTCAAGAGACCCTGATTTTGTAAGAGTTGAGTTGATTCCGCAAGATAAAGATATTTGGAATCATAATATTAAGAATTGGAAGCTAAAAGTAGACCAAGATTTTCGCCCTGATTGGTTCGAGGAAAAGTGGGCAGAGCAAGAAATGAGGAATGAGATAAAGAAGCTATGGGAGGAAAGATTTATTATTAATCGCACTGTAAAAGAAATTAAAGAAGGACGATGGTGGTTAGGAGAAGGTGGTACGATTAAGAACGTCAGTGGTGGTACGATTGAGGACGTCAGTGGTGGTACGATTAAGAACGTCAGTGGTGGTACGATTAAGAACGTCAGTGGTGGTACGATTGAGAACGTCAGTGGTGGTACGATTAAGAACGTCAGTGGTGGTACGATTGAGAACGTCAGTGGTGGTACGATTAAGAACGTCAGTGGTGGTACGATTGAGAACGTCTGGGGTGGTACGATTAAGAACGTCAGTGGTGGTACGATTGAGGACGTCTGGGGTGGTACGATTAAGAACGTCAGTGGTGGTACGATTGAGAACGTCTGGGGTGGTACGATTGAGAACGTCAGTGGTGGTACGATTAAGGACGTCAGGGGTGGTACGATTGAGGACGTCTGGGGTGGTACGATTAAGAACGTCAGTGGTGGTACGATTGAGAACGTCAGTGGTGGTACGATTAAGAACGTCAGTGGTGGTACGATTGAGAACGTCAGTGGTGGTACGATTGAGGACGTCAGTGGTGATGGGATTGTAATATACCGTAATAAGAAAATCATTGTTGTTGGAAAAGAGAGATACAAAATTGAAGTTTTTAAGAAACTGTGATGAAATATGGCAAGACGGTTTGGGAAAGCCGGGATGGATATAATCTACTGCTTGAAGAAGTCAGTTTATTATATCTCTTGCCATAGAAACAAAATAATATTGAAGTAATTACTTAACTAACCCAAAGAGGTGAGTAGATGAAAGCACAAGAAAGATTGGTGGAGATATTCATGGAGACAGGTTTAAGTCATACTGTTACTGGAAGTGATTTAAGGATAGTTGCCCAAGAAATCCTAAAAGAGTTTATCCCGAAGAAAGAGTATGATGAAGCAATAGAACGCATGGATTGGTACGACAACCTAGTAAGGGATAAGGTTCAGGGCAAGTTTTCTAATCTTAAAGACTATGTTCAGGATTTAGAGAGGAACTGTATCCACATCGACGAGTTGCCGAAGGAAAAGGAATGTGAAAAACATCCAAATAATGAAAATGCCTATTTATGTATGGTAGAACGAAAGAATGAGTGTAGTATGTGTAAGCAAAATAATGCACATAACCAATGCCTAGCCGATATTAAGAAACTGAGGGGGGAACATGGACATAAAGGGTAATAATCCATTATCAGAAATTATAGCGAGGTCAATGTTTGGATTAAATAACTGTGATTGTATCTATTATCAGAAAATGGTGAATAAATGTTGCAAGAAAGCTCTTGAATATCACAATAAACAGATACGGATTGCGGAGTTGGGGGGGGAAGAAAATATGAAAAATTGGGCAAGAGAATATTTGTATTCTTACAACACCACGCCTAATAGTGGAGCAGGAAGGTTTATTAAAGAGATGTTGACAAAACTGGAGAGAAAATGAGTTGGGGAGAAAGAAGTTGTAAGGAGTGTAAAGCTCCTGATGGATATTGCGATAATTCGACTTGTAATGTCGATTGTCCTTACTATGTTTGGGATGAAAAAACAAAGCCAGATTCTATGTCGTCAAAAGAATATAAAAAACATAGTCTTGATAAGAAGATTAAACTTATTCCTAACCAAGACTTTGCTGGGCTAAAATTCTGTATTCGCTGCAAAGCTATGAAATCGAAATCACATATTAAGAAGTGCAAAAAAGGCAATTAAAAGCCGAGCTAGAGAGGGAGGAGAAATGAATAATCAAATAGAAGAATACGCAAGACAAGAGTTAAAGTCTGGACTATTTGAGCGACGTAACTTTGAAATGCGAGAGCTACTTGAGGAAATGGGCTTTAAAGTCAAAGACTAATGCCCCAACGCAAAATAAAAAAACATACAGCCGTCTTTAAGAACGATAAGAACGCTGGGAAATGGTTAAGGTTAGCTGATACCTTTCTTGAAGCACATCCTGAGATTCTGTACTGGACAGAACGTAACAGTACAAAAAAGGGGTTGTTCTATGTCTATGGCAAAGGGCTATATTCGGTTGTATCAACGCTTGAGATTGAACAGATGTTAGTTGACTTTAAGCCTGATGATAATAGTATATCTATTCCTTCCTTAATATCACAGGCAAAACATCAAGAAACTATGCATAATATTATGCGTCGCAGGTTCTTTTACAGGGATAGGTTCAATCCAGAGGGGATAATAAACTTCCAAAACGGCTTTTTTGACACAGAAACAGAGGAGTTGAGTGAACATTCAATGGATATTATCAGTACAAACCAGCTTCCCTATAACTATGATCCTGAAGCCAAGTGTCCTAACTTTTTAAAGGCTTTAGATGATGCTGTAGAAAGTGATATTCAAAAACTTAGTATTATTCAGGAGTTTGTAGGGTACTGTTTGACTAGGGAAACGAAGTATGAGAAAGCTTTATTTCTAATCGGTGCATCGGGTAGTGGTAAGTCTACTGTATTAGACGGAATTGAAGCTATGTTAGGGAAAGAGAACGTATCGAATACGAGTATGGAACAGTTATGTCAGCCGAGGTATGCCGGAAACTTCATTGATAGGATAGCCAATATTGACAGAGAAATTCCGAAAGATATTAGTGGGTATGAAGAAGCCTTAAAGAAGATAATAACAGGTGAGTCGGTTAAGGTAGACACAAAGTTTATCCCAAGTTATGATGCACGACCTTATTGTAAGATTATATTTGGCGCTAATGATATGCCGAGAATAGCCGATACGTCAAATGCTTTGTTCAGACGTATGTTGTTGATTGAGTTTAATAATGTTGTTCCTGATGAGAAGATTGACGTTGATTTAAAAGAGAGAGCTAAGAATGAGGGTGATGGAATCTTTAACTGGGCTTTGGTAGGGTTAAAAAGGTTAAACGAGAATAAGAAGTTTACTGCAAGTCCAGAAATGGATGAGAGTGTAAGGGAATTAAAGATGCAAAACAATGCTATATATTACTTTATTTCAGAATGTTATGATATTGAGCAAGGGGATGAAGTCCATGTAACAGTAGACGACCTTTATGATAAGTATTTAGATTTTTGCCATAAGATAGGCTCTAAAGGGATATATAGAAAAAATTCGTTTAGTAAAGAAATGAAGAAGACCTTTGGGAAGGCTATCAATCAGCGTCAGAAGAAAATTGACGGTATAAACAACCGAGTATGGTTAGGCATGATAGAGAAACCTTTATATGAACAGGGCGATCAAGTAGAGTGGGAGGGGGATTGATATGGAAGATTGGTTAGTTGAGATTTTAAAAGAAGAACAACCATATATTACACAAATGTCTTTTGGAGAGCTTGCCGAAGCCATACGCAAAGGATTTTTGAGTAGATTGCCAAGAGATAAAAAATCTTGTTCGACATATGGATATACAACTGGCTTCAACGAAGCTCTTAAACAGGTTAAGGAGGTTATATAATGGACACATCAAAAGAGTATATCAAGATGTGTGAAAAATTTAAAGAAGGACACTATCTGTGGGTTCCCGAGGCTGGCGATTTTTATTATGATTACAGAGGGGACGCTATTTGGGTTTATCAACCTTTATATGAAGAAGCCGACAGGGTGATAGAAGAATTTGGGAAAACAATTGACGATGAATTTTGTTTTCCTCTTTTTCGACAAGACCAGTTGCAGGTGATGGTTATTAATGCCTTTGGAGTTCAAGATTTAGTAAAACGAATATCGGATTTTGCCAATGAAGTGTATACCTTTTTTCCACACACGTTAAATTCACACATGTTTAATTCCATGGAACAACTCTGGTTAGCGTTTGTACAATCTGAACTTCATCAGAAATATTGGGATGGTAGCGATTGGATTAAAAAATGTGGAAGACAGTTCATAAATTGCCAAGATAGAAACATTAAATCCTTTATCCGCAAACTCTTGGAATCAAAAGAAAAGGAATGGAGAGAGAAATATGGGGAAAAGTAATCCTAAAAAAGTTAAAGAATGGAAAAGCAAAAAACCCTGGTATAGCCATTATTCTAATGCAAAATATCGCTGCAAAAACGGGGCTTATGGAAAACGAGGCATTAAGTTTGAGATGACATTAGGGGAGTTTGAGTTTCTTTGGGTTCGTGATAATGCACACCTTCTGAAAAGACCAAGTATTGATAGAATAAATAGTCATTATGGATACACTGTCTCTAATTGTCGTTTTATAGAACTAGAAGAAAACAGAAGGCAAGGTTTTTATAAACAAGGAAATCCTGGGTGGAATAAGGGGAAGAAATCACCAAGAAGTACGAAGATGCTAAAGGATGTATGGAAATCTCATAAAGAAACCGTTGCTAAAACTAAATCCCAATGTGCGGATGAACTAGCAGGAGCTTTAAAATCATGGAATCAACAAGACATTGGACAACCAGCAGCAGATAAGCTAGATGGTTTTATCAAGAAGTGGAGAACTAAATGAAAAAATACCGGCACAGTGAACTTGTCTGGAATCTGGCTAAGACACTTAAACAATTCTTTAACTGTAAGCAAGTGTCAGCCGTCCACCCTACCGCAGACGGTTCCTGTGTCGTCTTTAAAGATACCCAAAACGACCAAGTTTATCTTCTTGAGATTAGACCTGTTAAGTCAGAGGTTACGACAGGAGATATAACTATTGACAAACTCATTAAAGACGGAGGGTTCCATGATGGAAAATAGAGTTACTGGAACGACAAGAGATATTTTAGTTGAATATGAATACGAGTTGTTCAGGTTAAGGGTTTATCTCAAGCTGTTTGACAGGACAGTTGAGGACGTAGAGATTGAGTCATGCGTAGATGAGTTTGATAAGCAAGTTGAAGTATCTCCGGGGTTAGAGCAGGCTGCGATTGACAAGTGTAGGGAGATGACTCTGTGACCGACCTAGGACAATACCTATATCAAGGCTCACTTTCAGACATCAGGTTTAATGTCGAGAACATTGAGTATATACGACACCTTAAAATCAAGTTTGAGTATAGTCAGATGGGGATGTTATTCACAGATGTTTTAAACTTACTATTAAACGAACAGAAACTCTTAGTCGAAGCACATAAACTTAGGTACTGTGAGAAGGTTGATGTTAAGACTATCCAAGATAACTTACGCAACGCTGGGTTAAGGAAAAGTAAGGCAATAGAAATGATCGGACAGATTGAACGTGCTGGGATAGTTTTAAGAGAACGAGAACGTGTGTTTATTGACGGGTTAAAGGGGAATGGATATAAAACATTAACACCAAAACAAACAGAGTGGTTAAACAGAATCTATGCGGAGGTTGTGGGGTGAGAGACCAATCAGTAAGAGATGAAATTCCAGACACTATACAAGGATTAGAATTATACATAAATTATTGTGAAAAACAAATTAAAGAGAACCTTCTCCACAATAGAAGACTTAAAACAAGGCTTGACTGGTGTAATGAAAAACTTTTAAAAATTGAAGAGAGGGTAAAGTGAACCAAGCCGACCTCATAACCCTCTTCGGCAAAGAGTTTGTAGATAGGGTGAATTATATAAGAAAGTTGTTTAACGCACAAAAGACATGGGTGGAAGATGACGAACCGACACGAAGGGCCACTAATAATAAATAAATATACTCACGGACAGCTAATCAAAGGCTACGCTAAAGTCTTTGGTAAAGAAGTTTTACCAGATATCAAGATAAGAAAGCCAAGAGCTAAAGAGACTAAGCCACGAAAAGCATACGACCGAGCCGAAGACGCACTACGTCCTCTCATTATCAAAGAGTTCCGAAGACTGGGGTATGTAGTATATAGAGTAGAGAACTCAATCTCAGGACGTAGGAACTCAGGGCTTGGCGACTTGTTTGTACTCCATGTTGGCAAAGGTTTCTCCGCTTGGGTTGAAATCAAGACCGAGATTGGCGTTCTAAGCGACGTTCAGCGAGTGTTCCGGAGTCTTTGTGACCAAACAGATACGAGATATGTGATAGTTAGGAGTGTTGAGGATGTTAAGGAAATAAAATGCGGAGGAAGTATCAAATGAACCCGAAAATACTACCAACAATTTTAATAATAATTGATATAGGCGCATCAATTCCCTATGGATTACAAGGCGACTGGCGACGTTGTGTGTACTGGTTAGCAGCAGCTACCTTAACTTACGTTGTGACATGGTAAAAACTAAATCTTGACTATAAACGAAAGTATGATACAATTATATGCAGAAGTATAAGAAACGACCTTGCTTGAAATGTGGGAAAAAGTTTCCTTCTTCTAACAAGTTTAATAGACTTTGTTTTAAATGTAACGCACAGAACCAAACTATTTATTATCAAGACATTCTACCTTGTCCGAGAGCCAATTCCAGGGAGAGTAGAACAAATAAAGGGGGTTAAGATGGAACAAGAAATAACAGTAATCGAGTCATTGAAAGAACCTATGTCAGTTGGCAAGGTGTTTGCTGAAAGTGGTATGTTTCCGGACATCAAGACACAGGCACAGGCAGTTGTAAAGATCCTAGCAGGAAAAGAATTAGGGTTATCACCGTTTGAGAGTATGAAGAATATTTATCTTGTTAGCGGTAAGTTAGCACTTCAGTCAAACGCACTAGCTTCTCTAATAAAGACCAGCAAGAAGTATGACTACAAGGTTGATACGCTTACGAATGAAGAATGTTCAATCTCATTCTTTGAATTTATTGGAGATAAAAAAGAAACGATTGGTGTTAGTACCTTTACTTTCAAAGATGCCGCTAAAGCTGGATTAGTTAATAAGGATAATTGGAAGAACTTCCCTCGTAATATGCTTTTTGCAAGGGCATTAGCTAACGGCGTAAGGTTTTACTGTCCTGACGCTGCTTGTGGTTGGCACATACAAGAAGAACTTGAAGAGTTGTTACCTGAGAATCGAAAAGAAACTATAACCATAACCCCGGAAGGAACTATCCAAAATGGCGAAACGAAATTACCAGAATAACTACCATTCAGTTACACAAATCTTAGGGGTACTCCGCAAGGTTGGACTCGAAATGTGGTTTAAAAATAACACAGCAAAGTTTTGTAATGAAGAAAGCAAACGTGGTCGTGAGTCAGGTACCGACATTCACGCTGCCATCGAACAATTCATTAAAACAGGCGAAGCAAAGGTTGAGTCTATCCATGCCGAAGAAGTAACAAACGGCTTGAACTCTTTTATGCTGTTTAAGAAAGAACACCCGGAGATTGAGGTTCATACGTCTGAGGTAGCTTTAACAAGTGAATTATTTGGCTACAACGGTACGATTGACGCACCTGAACCGCCTATCTTGGTAGATTGGAAGGGCGGAAATTGTAAGGATAAGGATAAGCCGAGAATTTACGATGAGGCTAAAGCACAAGTCGCAGCGTATGTTCACTTGTGGAATGAGAACAATCCGTCTAACCAGATACAAACAGCACACATTGTAGCACTAGCAAAGGACAAGGTTGCGTATAATCTCTACACAATGGATGCGACAGAGATTAACGAGCAGTTTAATGAGGTGTTTTTATCAGCGTTAAAAATCAAGAATTATGAAACTAAACAAAAGGAGAAGAAATGACACCGTACAAACATGACATGAACGATGAACCAAAACCTAAGATTAAACAATTACTACCAGAGGGATGGCGGAAATTCAAAATCATCAGTGGTGAAGAACGAGTTAGTAAGGGCGGTAACGAAATGATCGTACTTGAAGTTGAAGATGTTGGTACAGAATATAGAGAAGATTGGTACTGTGTTACTGTAAAGGGCAAACGATGGTTTTTAAAGAGTATCCTTACTGCCTGTGAACTTGCAGCTGGTCAAGACGGTGTGTATGACTGGGATATTCACGATCTTATTGATAAAGAAGTCGCAGGTCTTGTCGGACATGAACCAAATGAATACATTAACCGTAATGGAGACACAATTAAAACAACCCAACACCGCATCCAAGAAGTTAAAAAAGTTGATGATGCGATAAGTTGGGATGAATAGGAGACAATATGAAAGAAATCGAACTAAACTACGTTAAGTGTTCACAATGTGAGCATGAGTGGGTACCTCGCAAGAAGAAGGTCTATGTCTGCCCAAACTGTCATAGTTATAAGTGGAATGAAAAGGGGGCGAAATGAGGTGGTTTATAATTATTGTAGCTTGCGCTGCGTTAATATTTACAATCATGTGCTTAGTAATAGTTACTCTTACAGATGATTGCTGTAATTGTGAAAAAGCTGTTAAGGTCGAGGTAAAAATATGGAAAAAATAAATAAGATATTTACAGGCGATGGCGATGGCGCTGGCTATGGCGCTGGCGCTGGCTCTGGCGATGGCGATGGCTCTGGCTCTGGCTATGGCTATGGCGCTGGCTATGGCTCTGGCGATGGCTCTGGCTATGGCTCTGGCTATGGCTATGGCTATGGCTATGGCTCTGGCGCTGGCGATGGCGCTGGCTCTGGCTCTGGCTCTGGCTATGGCTATGGCTCTGGCTATGGCGATGGCTATGGCCATGGCGATGGCGATGGCTAAAACATCATAACGGTTAAGGAGCCAAAATGAAATACCTATTAATATGTCTTTTGTTGTGTGGGTGTGGTGCTTTTACCAAGAGCTAAGTGTGGGCAGGATTACCCTATCAGCCAACCCACCTAAATCTATCAAGGAGGTGTGATGAATTATACAAAACTTTGTTTTTTGATTGAACAGGGATTGTGGGAGGAGAAAAAATGACACTAGCAAAGAAGATATTAAAGACTAAAAACACAAAACGGAACAGTAACTAAAGGAGGATTAAATGCAACCAGAAACAATAATGATTGACGAACAAAAGTACGTCAGGGAAGATTGTGTAAAAGAAAAAGCTGAGAAATTAGACGGCATGGATAGATGTATTATCCGTTCTTATGGAGCAGGTGTATTTGTTGGGTATGTCGTAGAAAAGAACGCTGAGTTAAACGGAGTGAATGTAACGATTAAAAATGCAAAGAGAATACATTATTGGGATGGAGCTTGTTCCCTAACACAACTTGCTCTTGACGGTACAAAAAGTCCACAGAATTGTAGAATCACGGATTCAGTCGTGAGTCAGTTTGTTGCAGATGTTATTGAAATTATCCCACTCTCCCAAAAAGCATCTAAAAACATTGATGAGGTAAAAATATGGAAAAAATAAATAAGATATTTACAGGCGATGGCGATGGTGATGGCGCTGGCTCTGGCTATGGCGATGGCTCTGGCTATGGCTATGGCTATGGCTCTGGCTATGGCTCTGGCGCTGGCTATGGCGATGGCTCTGGCTCTGGCTCTGGCGATGGCGATGGCTATGGCTATGGCTCTGGCGCTGGCGATGGCGATGGCTATGGCGCTGGCTATGGCTCTGGCGATGGCTCTGGCTATGGCTCTGGCTCTGGCTATGGCGCTGGCTCTGGCGCTGGCGCTGGCGATGGCGCTGGCTCTGGCTCTGGCTCTGGCTATGGCTATGGCTCTGGCTATGGCGATGGCTATGGCCA
>Ga0307928_10001252_pt1 | contig 19208 bp, 29 predicted proteins | sample AceLakmetagen232_FD_201815 | JGI IMG/M metagenome (GOLD analysis project Ga0307928, IMG submission 201815) | Saline water microbial communities from Ace Lake, Antarctica - #232 | ecosystem: Environmental > Aquatic > Non-marine Saline and Alkaline > Saline | place: Antarctica: Ace Lake... | reverse complement strand
TCCACTTGTTCGTTCCCCAGTTGGCCAACTCCAAGACCTTCAGTTTATCGCCGCCATTATTGAATTTAATAGCGGGAAATCCACCGGTTGATGACTCCGTGATGCTCAGAGTGTAATCTCCACCAGATGAATACGTGTGAGTCCAACTTGATCCGCTATTTATCGTCTCGTCCGCTCCACCGTCGCCCCAATCGATGACAAAATCGTACGTCTCGCCCGAATCACCCGGCAGGGTGAATTGCGTGCTACTGGATGTGCCAGAGTTGGTTGTTCGGATCAATAGCTGGAATGCACTCACGATTAACCCCCGCTCGGATTGCCGTCATACCCACTCGGATGACCGACCGGATTGCCGTCAGTCGTCGACAGCAACTCATCGGCGTACGATTGCAGTGCGGCTGGCGTCATGTCGTCCGTTGTCTCAAGCCACGCCGCCATTGCGTTCAGACGCCTCTGCTGCGGGTCAATGATCGCCTGCGGGATCGCCAGCGTTGTGGCAATGATCGTGCGTTTAGCATCCTCGTCCATGACCGCTGCCACGTCATCCGCTGTCACGTCGCGGTACTTAACACCGCCAGTCAGCTCGTCCATGTCGGCTTGGATGTCCTCAGCGGATTCCGGTCGTATTGCCTTTGCGGTATTTGTGATCGTCGTGGTCAACTGACCAATCGCAGCCACGTCCCCGCTGTGGATCACTCGATTGTGTGTGTTCATGTATCGGATCAATTTGTCGTACGCTGACGATAGGCTTTTACTGCCGACATTGTCGACCGACGTCTTCAGCGACCCGTCGAGTAAGTCATAACGCTCTAAGACTTTTTGCAGGTCAGGACTCGATCCGTCAGAGTCCACTCCAACAGTGTTACGCACGTGCTGAGTCATCTCGCGAAACGCGGCCGCAATCGTCTCCGTGTCTGCGGTGTCTTCGTTGGCAGCTCGCACTGCGTTGATCTCTTCAATGGTCGGTGTCATGTCGTCAAATCCTTAACAGTAAAAAAACCCGGTGTCTCCCGTCACACCGGGGAGCCGCATCTATGACGGTCCTGATTCTGGTAGATTCACGCGGTCAATCGCCAGCAATTCTTCCGCAAGTTTCCAGCGCTCGCAGCACTCGCAACCCGGTGAGTACTGGCTGCATTTGTTACCGAAATGCAGCACTAACCATGGATCGAGAACAGCCCTGACGATACGTGTCGTGAGTTCGAATTCAGCGTCTTGCTCGTCCATCGATCGCTCCGGTTGCGTGTAGATTTAATCACCTCCCCTCAGTCGGATTGGCCGATTTGCTTTTCGATAATCCGCTCGAGCCATCTGTCGAATTCGATCCTGATCGTCTCACGCTCTTGCATGTGACGATTTTCAAGCGTCTCGTATCCACGTTGGATTTCTCGAATGTGATCTGGAATTGCCTTCGTGACTGCGAAGTGAATCACCCACCCACCGGACACCAAGATACACATCAGCAGCACGTTGTTGAACGACTGCCCTGCGAGCCAATCAACGGCTTTTGTTTTGAGATCTTCAGTGGTCACTGAGTGTTTCCGTCGTTGGTTGTGTGCTTACTTGTGTCGTCGTAAAGCCCCATGGCCTGCGACTGTGCCGCAATCTCGTCCAGTAGTCGTGCCGACTGTCGCTCGCTGTACAGCCCCCAAATAAAGTCGACCCACTTCGCAATCTGCCAGCCCCAATAAATCCACGAAATAACCGACAGGCCCATGCGTAACCGGACCTGCTTTCGCAACTGCCGACGTGTCAATGGTTCGCCGAACGTTGCGTAGTCGATCACCACGGATGCCGCCGCCTGACTTACTCGCCGAGACATTTTCCCGGCCTCAGTTTCGGCCATGTGTCCGGTGCTGTTTTTGCGATGCGGGGCGATGCCGAATTGCCGATTGATCCGGTTGTTTGTGTCGGCCATTACTAGGTTTGTCATTTGGTGGCAATCGTAATGTCAGCCCACGGCCAGACAGTAATCTCGATCCGGTCCCGATATTGACGGATTTCTGTGACGCTAGAATCAGGTCCCGGCGTGTCAACTTTTGCTGGCTTGTCGAACGTCCAAACCACTGCATCGCCCCGTACTGTAGGCGTCGGCAGTTTTCGGCTTCCGAGCCTGATTTCTCGACCGCCTACCGTTAGCTTGCCGGCATGAAACAACTCCCACACCAGAGCGTTCGCTGGCGACGGATGCCGCTCGTTGATTTTGAGCAGTGTCGCCATGTTATCGCCTCCGGCCAAACAGACCGCGACGTGTCGAGCGTGACCGCGTAGGACACACACCACCCGGACAGGACGACGTGTTGCTGTATCTGACTGGCTGAGATTGGGCTCCAGAATCGACACCGTGAGTTTCGCGCAGGTGCGTGGCCAGATCACCGGGCCACGTCCACGACCCGCCACCGTGAAGTGCGTTGTGCGTCGCGACCATATCGCTGTGTGATGCTGCTGCAGGGCGCGACGGACGAGCAGGGCGAGACACGATCATCTCCGCCTGTGTGTCCAGCAGATTAGACTTAAGCCACCTGAGCATTGTGTCGCTGTATCCGTACTGCACTGCGTAGCCCGTCTCTGATGTCGCTGAGCGGAAACGGATTGCGGGTCTACTGCCGCCGATCCCGTTACCTGATGCCACGGCGATCGTAAATTCGTCGAGCATGCCGGATGCAATGTCGGCGCGAAGTCGGTCACATGGCGGGCAGTTGAAATCAGCGTAGGTGACCCACAGCGTCGGCTTGTCATTGGACTCGACAGTCTTACCCCCACAGACACACGGGTCGCACTCGCAGTCGGCACAATCACAATCCACAGTGGACGCCCCACCCGTCTCCGTCACTAGTGGCACTAGATCCTCAGGGCTAGCGTCCAGCTGCTGGATTATCCTGTCGAGCTTCGCTGTCTGGTCGGTCAATTGTGCGTGCGTCGTGTCGTTTTGGCTGGCCAAAGCGGACACTCCGGAGAGCGATCGTTTGAGCATCGTCAGTTCGGCTGAGTCCGGTGCTGACTGAGTACAGCCGCACAGGCATATTGTTATCGTCAACAAAATGGTTCGCATATTCTATTCCTGTTCTAGCGACAGTGGCGTGTATTCCATGCCGCATTTAGCAGCGGCAATTATAACAGCGGATCGAAACACGCCTTTGCTTGCGAATGCACCGTGTCCCCCTACCCAAAAGGGTATGGCTTTTTGAATCTCTTGGGCGATTTTGTTGCGGCCTTTTACGCTGTCTCTCCAATCTGGCCACACCTGTTCTTGCCACGTATCGAAAAAATGGACGAGCGTCAGGTAATCGGCAGTGACTGTGACGGTTTGTCCGTCAGCGTTGTTTGTAATCATCGTGTAGTTTCCTGCGTTTTGGGTAGGAAGTAATTCAAATCCTCAAATCGTTTTTCATGTCGTCGAGCGTGTATTCTCGGGGCTGCATGTTGGGCATGTCCGACAGCCCCACAAACGTCGTGTTTTGATAACGCAACATCTGTTTGATCGCTGTTGGGCTCCATTCGGCCCAGCCGTTTTGCCCCCAAGTGTTGGCCCACGAATTTAGAATCCAGGCGTACGGATCGCCGTTGGAATCAACTCTGGTTGACAGACACAGAGCGCAGATCGAATGACCGCCGTCTCGCCCGCCGCTGGAATACGAATCCACCAGTTTTCGATTGACGGTGCTGTTCCAGCCGATGCCCTGATGGATTCCGCCGAGCCCAGCGCCGAGGAACGTCCGGTAGCCGTCGTAGCTGGTGATCTGCGTGCTGCTGCCGACTGTGTAGTTTTTTGCGTCTGCCAAAACTGCTGAGTAATCCGACGGCCGTGCTGGACTGTAACTGCGTGGATACCTCCACAATTCCTCGCGGCACAAGCCTGTATTGATGGCCAATTTAACGCCCGCTGATATGGTTGAGCCACGGTCGCCACGGATGTTGCTCAGCTTCTGAGCCTCGTAGTATCCCATGGCCCGGCTGAGCTGAAACCATTTTGCCTCGCCGTGGAGCACGACGTAAATCCATTCCATCACGGACGACAGCGAGTGACCAGCGCACGCCCCTTGGCCGCCCTGATTTTCGACGATCGCCAGCGACCGGACGTCTAACCGGACCTCATTGTACGTGCCACGCATGGCCAAAACGTTAGTCTCGCGAGACAGTGACCGGATGTATTCTTGGTCTTCTAGCTCGATCGGATAGCCGGTAAAGTTGGTCATTGCGACGCCTCCAGTTTGTCGGCCATCTGAACCAGCGTCCCGGCGTCAATTGCCTCGGCCAGCATGTCGGTATACGGCACCCAGTCCGTCCTGCGTGCGGCTGCTCGTCGGTCATTTACGGCGACGACGATTGCTCGGCGATCGGCTGCGGTTTCTGCTGGCATCGTCGCGGCGTCTCGCAGGATTGCGGCTTGGCTGGCTCGGTCAGCCGCATGGCACGTGGCCAACACGTCGCCGACAACCATCTGATCCAGCGTCCCGGCGTCAATTGCCTCAGCCAACATTTCGGTGTACGGCATCCAGTCCGTCGTATGCGCTGCTGCTCGCCGATCGTTTACTGCTACGACGATCGCCCGGAGGTCATCCGAAGTCACCGCGGGCATCGTGGCGGCGTCTCGCAGAATTGCAACCTGGCTGGCACGGTCAGCCGCATGGCTGTTTGCTAACGCCTCGCCGACAGCCGACGTGGTATCTGACGTACTATCCGACGTAGGCACCAGCAGCAAAACGCCGCCGATAATCGCGATAATTGCGGGGGCGAATCGTTTCATTCTGCCACCGCCGTTTCAACCGGCCTGCCCTCAAGATCTCTGATCCTCGCGACCTGAGCTGCATCCCGAGACGCACCGGAGGTGAGCTGCGCGATTATACTGTCGGCGGAGGCGCTGCCCATTGATTTGACGATGTCCTCCACCCACGCGACGGCACCGGGTGGCGGTAGTTCATCCGCCAATCGAGCTGTCAAGGAATCCTTGACAGCTGAATCGTCAACTGTTGAGTGATCCTTAACAGTTCGGCCCGTCCACATCTGATAGGCCAGAGTTCCGACGCCGCCCACGGCCATGACAGCCCCGAAAATCGGCATCCAGTTAATCGTGATCGTTGCAATCATCGGCTCGACCTCGGTTATACGTAGATTGACAGACCTGTTTTCGCAAGGTCCAGAACAGCCTGCACGACCGGCCGCAGAAGACTGGCCTCCATACTCTCGGTCATCCACGGGATGTCGATCCGATCGTTGAGCACGTTGACCAAGATGTCCTCAAGCCGGCCCAACTCCTCAGCGCTCAATCCGTCTGCTGCATCGAGGACAAACGTCTTGATTGAGTCAGGGATTCGCGGGCCGATCAGATTGACGCACCACGCGATTGCGACCGCTTCCTGCTCTTCGGAAAGAAACGGCAGGTCAAGCTGTACGTTGATCCGGGCCGTGAGTGCCGCGTTGAAATCGTGGTCGGTCATGGGAACGCCTTTGGTGGTGTGCGGAATGGTTCCTGCCACATTCTGCGGATTCCGGGCTGATTGTCAAGGCCAATCCCATGACAGGCCCTTCAGCGCTTCTGCGATTTTTCGCTTCAGGTCGTTCAGCTGTTTTTCGGCTTCGTCGGCACGCTGCTTTTCGATGAGCAGTTCTTTCGACAGCATTCGCGCGCGATGATTCGAGCTTATCACCTGATCTATCAGCTGCATGTTCCGGTCGCGCATGGCCCGCAACTTCAATCGGGACGTCAGAATCTCCGTTAGCGTTTTGATCATCGTACAAGCCTTTCGTTCGAACCCTGGAAACGTATGTTCACGAAACAGATTTCGTTAACATGGCGGGTTTTTATGCGCCGATTATGCGTCGGTTATGCGTCGTTTTCGTGACTCATTCTGGGTTCCTCAGCTTGTCGTTCGCGGCCCTCAGTTTGTTGTTCTCGTGCCGCAGGACTGCCATTTTGCCTTGGGTCTGATGCACCAGTTTTTTCCATCGTCTCGCCTGCCGTTTACTGCATTCCAATCGGCTTTTAAGCATCTCGGTTTCTTGGCCCGTTGCATTCCATTGTCGCTGCAAATACATCCACGTCTGCGGATCATTGCCGAACAGGATCGCCAGCCGGTCTGCAATGGCCTGAGTGACATGAGTAGTCCCGTCGAGCAGATCAGCGATCTGCTGAGTCGTCATGTCGTCCCACGCGTTTGCGAGATCCTCACGCGTCATGCCTCGGGCGGTCATTTCGTCTCGAATGTAGACCGCAGGTTTAAACCCACTCACTGGACCACCTCCGAATAAGCCGCCAGCAGTTTTTCGATTCGCGATTCCTCGGCGTGTTTCTCCGCGAGAAACGTCGCCAGCAGCTGGGCTTTTGCAAGCTCAATCTCTGCACGTCGATCGATCACCAGTCGCTCGAAATCATCCTGCCACGGCCCGTCGTGTTTCCATCCGTACTCTTCGGTGCCGAGGAGTCCATAGACCTGAACTGCGTCGCGGCCTAGGTATCCCGGCACGAACCCTTCGGGCACGACGTAAATCTCAAACGCCCTGCCTTGGCGAGCTGCTCCGACGTGAAGCCACAGCCGACCGTACAGTCCGGTTTCGAACAGCTCGGCGTATTCTCTTGCGCTGCCAAAATCTTCAGTCATCGGTATCTCCGCATTTAAAGCAAATCGTGCGAACATCATCATCCTCTGGATCCCACTGGCAATCGGGGCAGCACTCGTCGCCACAGACGTCACACGTGCTGGCCGAGTGGCCTTCACCGCCGCCGCCGCAACCCCTGCACCAGACCATGATGTCGCCGCAGTTATCGCACCTGCTTCCGTGTTCGATTGAGCCGCGATACTCGACACCACAACACGGAAACCAATCGGGCCGTGTCTCGTCAGATTCCCGTAAATTATTCATCGCTGTCCCTCCATCCCATGCCATTATCGATCCAACGCAACTCCGCGTCGTCTCCAGCGATCACCTGACCGATCGTCTCCCACGGGTCGTGTTCGAACGTGCATTGTGCTAGTTCGAATCGTTCTGTCTGCTCTGTCTGCGCGGCCACAAACCAGAAGTCATGATCAGGCTGGTAAAAACAGCACCCGAAATACCACTTGCTGGTCGCTGTCGGTCGGTGCTTAAATCTCTGCGGAAGTAGCTGTCCAGTCATTGCGCGCTCCTAGTAAATCCCCTTTTGAGCCGAGAGCAGAAGACACACCCCCCGACCCCCATCGCCGAAACCGGCGATAGTTTACGGAGGCAGTCCCCTTCGTCACGTCGGACGTCGGAACCACTTCTTCGGCCTTTTATTTTGCGTGGCGAATCCAAAAAACTGATTTGTTCCGGGATTCGATCGTTTTTAAAACTCCCGAGACAGAACCTTTCGCGACATATTGCACGCCATTTATCATTGTACTTGCTCCTCATCTTCGGTTTGTAAAACATCAAGGACTACCTGAATCCGTTCACACTGCTCAGCGTCCTGCGATTTCTCCAACTTCACAACCAACCCGCGAATGAACTTTTCATCACACACCATCCAAACACCCCGGGGAATCGTGCAGTTATCAGTCTTGACCTCCACTCGATCAGCGAACCAGACCGGCAAGCTGATAATCTGGGCAGGACGGGGGGTTAGGCTAATATATTTCATAGGCTTGTTACTTTTTTTGCCCGTCTGTTCATGCTTGTATCAGTCTCCTGAAACAGCGTTTCACTAACGTATGCGTTGACGAAGTGACCCACTGTAACGTTGTACGCTTTTTTCCCGACACACACACACCAACAGAGAGATAAGAGTAGAGTCAAGATAGTCAGCTTGGTTTATTTTCCCAAAGGTGTGTCTACTCTAATTACACAGTTACACTGTTACACTACTACTACTACTTCTTCTTCTTTCTTTCTTTCTTCCTTCTATAGAAGGGAGAAAGTCTAGCATCCCCGGAAAACATGGCTGTCACAAAGCCGTAACTAAACTGCCGAAAACGAAGACTCCGTCACAAACTCACATGGAATCCAAGTCACCGTCTATCTCAACGGTGGCAAACGGCTCAACCTTGGTGTCATTAACATTGCCAATGTTCGACGAGGGGATGAATGTGCCTCTGGTTGGATTGCCAACGCGGCACAATCCGGAGAACGCCCCGGGCAACCGCTTCAGGATTGTCTTCAGGTCTTGACGTACATGGTCCGTTCCTTTCAGCAGCGTGCGCTTCAGCTGATTCCCTGACGCGAGGAACACGTAGGACTCATCACGTCGGAACGGGCAATCCTTCCAGTCCCTCATGCTCTGGACCTCGGAAAATGGTATTCGTCGAATCCCGTACGTTTGCAGTATCTTCCCGGAGTCATGACCGTTCAGACCGTGGCTACCCTCAGTTGCCAGCACCGTTCCGATAGTTGTTTGCGCTCCACTCCCCAGTTGCACGATTGATTCGAGGATCGAGTTCATTAGCATTTTCTGTTCACTCTCCTCCTCCTCGACCACTGAGCCCTCCCTGAGCTTCCCCATGAGCGTTGCATGGTGTTTGACTGCCCGTGCGTCACTATCGCCGCAGATGGCCGCGTAGATAGCACAGGGGAGCGCGTACGACTCAGCCTGCCTTGAGTATGACTGGTCCATCGACTTGATAATGGTCGGGCACAGCTCTTTTACCCGAGCCCAGCACCGCATTATCGTAGCGATTGACTTATTTCTCAGCTCGCTCAGGCGATCTGGGTCGTTTGGGATGTCGAAAAACGGCAGACCATCCCGATTCCCAAGCTCAAACGTAATGTAGCGGTTGCTTTCCGTTTGTTTGTCGCGCTTCATGTCCGTCGCACTGAACCATGGAATCAGCTGAAGCTCGGATTTCGTGCTCTGGAGGCTAGAGCTTGAGCGGACAGTCACTCCGAACCGGCTTCGTCGGCTCGACGACATCAGCCGGGCAATTATTTCGTCCCTGTATTTGCTACCCTCGAATTCGTCGTACATCAGGATCAGGCCGGAACTGCCAATCTCATCCCGGATCCCAGCGGCCGAGGCATCGCAGGTGGCAAATGCGAGTTTGTCGAAATAGTTCGCGATGAATTCCATCAACGCGGTCTTGCCAGTCGAGCTCTCACCTTGAATCGCGATCCACGGTCTCCAGTCCCAGATTGACTGCGCCCACGTTCCGATAGCTAGGCAGGCCAAGATCATCCCGGCGTCTGGATGCGTATGGTTTTCCCAGCGACCGAAAATTTCCGTCAGTTCCATCAGGTGATTCTCGCGCCATTCCGGCGACTTCGCGGATTCCAAATAGTTGAACAGCAGGTCTTTGTCGTACCAGCCCTCCTCGGTTTCCCCGAAGTCCACGATTTTGTCATCGATCAGTGGTGACGTGTATGCTTGCACGCCACCATTCACAGCCAACCACTCGCCAGCCCCGACCGCAAACATCCGGCCACCAGACTCCCACATTCCCACCCCGATGGTGTTCATCCGCGAAAGTTCTTTGCCACCAGCCTCGCGAGAAATGGCGACTTGCACGTCTACGTGGTAGATCATGTCCTCATCCGCGTCTTTATCGGACGGGTCGGCGATTTTCAGGACGGCCTGCTGCCCGATGTGGATCAACTGCTTATTGTAAGAAAACCTGTCGATGTCTGAGATTGTAAATTTCCGGCACTGCGCGGCGTTAAAAACTTGGATGCTGCCATTCTTGGTGTGGCCAAGCACGATCAGGTCGAGCTCTCGCAGGATCACCTGGTGCTCGGACAGACCCTCGTGTGTGACAATGGGCTCCTGAGTAATTGTCCCGCGCTTCTCAGCCGGCGTGGCCTTCACCAAATCCATAAACTGATCGTAGGTGTGGCCTTCCTCGATCCAATCCCGCAAATCTTTCCCTTTTTTCATTTCGATTGCGTACGGCAGTTGCACATTTTGCACCGACTTCGCGCCGCCAGACAAGCAGCTGGCAACCCACTTCTGTGCGCCGCCGGTTTTCGATCCCGATTCACCGAACTGGCCCGGCTCATCTGCGTCGTGGAGGATTACTATCTGCCGGCCGCGAGCAAAGTCCCCGAACGCATGTGCTGTTCCGCCATCGCACCCATCGGAGTTTGTCACAACCAAGTGCCTGCCGCGATGCTCTTCGGGAATCAACTCCTGCAAGGCCAGCATGTCTGACACGCCCTCGACTTTGTAAATCACCTGAGACTGCTGCCAGTGCGTGATTGCATGGTGGTTCATTATCCCCTTCGTGCCGATGGACATCTTGCCGAGCATCTCAGCCGGTGCGCCTTTGCCGCGGTAGCGTGTTATTTCGCGACCGTTGGAATTCATCAGCACCCAGCCCTTCTGTTCGGTATTGAACCCCAACGAGGCGTCAACGATCGGGAAGCAGACGGCGAGCTCTCCGGAGTTGGTCTTCGCCATGCACGCACCAACGAGCTTTAGGGTTTCCTGACTGACACCTAGCTTTTTTGCCAGGGGTCGGGCTGCAATGTAATTCCATTTCTGGAATTTGATCTTCGACCAAAACGAACTGCCCTTGGTTGATTTCGGTTTCAGGGACAAAACCTTTACCTCTTTGCCCAGTGAGTCAACACATTCGTGGAAGTGTGCGAATGGTCCGTACTCAACGCCGAGGCGGAAAAACGGGAATGACGGACCTGGTCCGAGGTCGCGGTAGTATCCTGTTCCAAGGTTCACAGCAGCCGAGGCGTTTTCGTCTGACCGATTCTTCGCCCTGCACTCTGCCCAACCAGAGCCTGACTCAGTGCCGGTGAACTCTAATCCCCACTCCTCGCATTTCTTCTGGATGCCATCAGCGCCCAATGCGTCAATAATAGCCTGGAGATATTCGTCCCACTTTTCCTTCTGAGTCTTCATTCTGTTCCGTTCGTAAAAAAACCCGAGCTGCGAGGCGTCGGGTGGAAAGGTATTGAAGTTAGTGTGAAGCAGCCTTCAGCACGACGAGGTTTCGAAGCCATCATTCCATGACCCGTGCAGTTCATGGGATGAAGAATACGGATTGTCTGACCGATCCTTTCGCTGCTCGCATGCAGTCCAGCCAGCATCGAACGCTGAAGCTCGCTGTCGTTCTTTCATCGGGTTGACCTTGATTGTCACACTGCCGCGTTTTTTTCGGGGTCCGCGTTTCATTGCTGCTTTCTCCAATACCGATCTAGTATTCTGAATGTTATTTTTTCTGCGAACCGTTTTCCTGGTGCCATCCACCAATGCACGTTTCGGAACTCTTTCCGTTGCTGCCATCCAATCACTGAGCGAGAGACGGTCTTCGGGTCCAGTTTAGACCTCTCCACGCCTCTCATGATCCTGGCCCAGTCTGCCTCGACGACAACGAATCCATGATCCAATTCATTAAGCCGGAACAGCTGCCGTTCGAATCGGTCACGATCACCACCAACGCAATTGAACAGGTCGGAAATTTCTTTCCGTTCAACTGAGATTTTATCTTCGAATCCCTCAATCGAATAGTCGCCAGTCTTCAGTCCATCACGCTTGGTCTTCACCACAATTGTGCCGCCACCTTCGGCCTTATTGGCTTCGATGTCGCGGAAATCATAAGAGCTTTGTTCTCTCGAATCGACGATCAGAGTGTAGGGTCGGTAGACGAGATTCAGTTCTGGTTCATCCATGGCCGATTGATGCCTTCTGTGTGTGACGTTTGTGTGTGACGTTTGTATTTACGAACCTAGAAGTTCGTCCAGACGCATTCTGTTTTGATGTCTTTTGTTTTCTTCGAACTGGCATTGTTCACAATGCCGAACTCATGCCGTTTCCAATTACTACCGCTAGCTGTCGCGTCGTAAAGTTCACTCCTGTAGCCACTCAGCAGAAACTTGCCTTTGATGTCGCGGAGCTTCAGCAATAGCTGAGTGTGCGATTCGGGAGACATTTCGTATTCGTAATCCTGAGTCGTCCTCCTAGTTTCATGGAGGTACGGTGGGTCAAGGTAGAACACGGTGCTTGGACCATCCTGAGTGTTGATCACACTGATTGCATCACGGTTCAAAATGACGACTCGTTTCATTCTTTTGTGAACATCCGGCAACCCCTCGATCGCCGTCAACCACGACGACACCTGTTCGTTCATTCCGCGTCGCGTGCGGTTCCGAGACAGAGTTGCGAAGTCCTTCATCAAGCCCTGGCGAGACTGTCTGGCACGGATGAAAAACCGGTAGGCCCTAGCGACACATGCTCGGGTGAGTTGCTCGTTCGTTCTCATTTCTGATGGGTTGTCGACTGGGCAGCCATCAAACATGGATTCCGAAAATGGCGTGGCCTCAACTGTTCGAAGAAGCAGATCGAACCATTCATCCGAACGAAGAACCGACCAGAATTGAATCAACTCGCCATGGATGTCATTCACCACCTCACTCACACCCTCCGGGTTTTTGTTTAGCAGCACACTGCCGCCACCAAAATACGGCTCAACGTAATGGGTGTGGCACGGCATCAGTGAAATAATCCACTTGGCGAGTTTGCCCCCGAAGGCACCTTTCCCGCCGTGCCACTTCAATGGTTGTGTCAGTGTTTTCATAGTTTGCCTATCGTTTTCGTTTTGTAGTACCGGAAAATCCATCGCCCATTCGCCGGGTTATGGGTGTAAACCCACTCAATCAAAACAAGCATCTTTCAGTTTCCCGTTCGTTCGTCGGTCCTCCATCTCCATCGCACGAACAACAGCGTCACGTGCCTCCGACAAGTCCTGCGTGCTGTCGCCTTTTCCACGAATACCAGCGCATAGCAACTTCTTAATTGCATGCTGCCGCGCCGAACAAGTGACATTAAACGCATCAAGCACTGCGTAAACATCGACAGTCGCCGTCTTACTCCGTGACGTAATGTCAAACACCGTGCGGTGATATTTGTTACCACTGCTCATGCACATTCCCCTGCAAACAGTTTTCGGTACTGCACCCACCCGAGACCGAGATTTCCGCCCAGTCCGGGCTCACGGAACAATGCAGGGCGAGCAGCGTGCTCGAACGGAGACCAGTGCCCACTCTCCATCAAACGATCGTGCAACTCGATGTCTTTGCTTGTGTCTCGGATACCATCGTGAGTCAGGTAGGAGACTCTGGCGCAGCGCCCGACGCAGGCCCTCACCTGATCCATCGAGGTCAGTCCGTCGTCTCCAGCAAAGCCTATTAAAGGCAAGTGCCAATCGCCCTTCCCAAGATACTGAGGGTCTGAACCATCCATTGCATCGCGAGCCATGTACGCGATCTTCTGTATGTGCGGTTCGGCATCCTTATGGCAACGCAACCCAAAAAAATTAGCCCAGCCGCGATCGTTCGCCGTCGTGATAACAGTGATCCACATCCACGGTTCGAGCAGCCGGTTAGCAATTTGCTTGTGAAGGCCGATACCATTCAGAACAGTGACAGTCCTCAACATTTCATCCCTAGCAATCAGCCACTCAACCCTGCACTCTTTCTGTTTATGGTCGCTTAAAACAGAATCAGCCTGCATCCCTGCCTGATTCGCACCCCAGTGCAATGGAATGAAAGGGGACTCCTTCACATTCTTCAGTATCCGGCTAATCGGAATCGCACGGCTCGAAGCCGCATTCCGCGAATGAGACCGGTGCGTCATAAACTCACTGTGGATACAGCGAGGATACGTCAATTCCATCGTCGTAATTCGATTGTCATTCGTCACAGAATCAGCCAATACTTTCGCGTGAAAATCAATCACTCCAAAACTCCAATTAAATCCACTCAATCAAAATAACCATCTCTATCCCTACGGGTTACTACTCGTCACTAAATTCCTTGCAGCAGTCGTTCCTTCAGGAACGTCTTTCTCTTCTGCAGGTTGCTGCTCAGCAACTGACCCTGCAATGTCGCCATTCGCCCAACAGTGAACATGATCTTCTTAGCCCGTGACAGGCCAGTGTAGACTAGTTGCCGATCGTTTAGCCGGCAGTCATCAATCATGTACGCAGCGATTGGGTAGCCACTGCCTTGCACTGAATGGGTTGTCAGTGCATAACCCATAACCACCTCTCGTTCATAGCCGCCACTGCCAAACCGGACCATCCCGTCACGGAACTGAACGAATATTGCACGGTCATCGATGCTGTGGACGATGCCATCCTCTCCATTCGCGGTGTACAATTTTCCGCTAGTTTTCTCAGGCTTGTTTCCTATCTGGATGTACTCCTCTCGATAAGCGTTGCGCTTGCAAACAACCTTGTCGCCGATCCTGAACGGGCATTTCGACCATCGACCACCGTTAGGATTCAGCAACTGTTGCAGTCTAGGATTCACGATCTTTCTGCAGATGCCGCCAGCGTCATTCCGGGTGACGATCACTTGCATGTCTTTCATTGGCGAGAACCCACGATCCTTCACCTTCTCGCATAACAGGTCGATCGTCTCCAGCATTTGAATTGATGTTCGCCGCTCAATGTGCCGATAATTCTCAGGCCCGAACTCACTGGCATCTGGGTCTAGGTCGAGTTTCGGGGATGGTTGAATCGTCTGGCCATCCCGAACGGATTTGCACACATGTGCGATACGGCCAGCGTAACGATGAACTTCAGTGAGGTGCGCGTTCGGGAACACGCCACTGTCGATCATGTCTTTGAATGGCCGCCCTTTGCCCACTGGGGGCAACTGGCCTACATCACCGATTGCGACGACCTGCGTGTTCGGGCCGATCGCACTGAGTAACCACGAGCACTCCATTGACCCGACCATTGAAAACTCATCAATCAAAACCCTGCTGCACGGCAGAGGATTCTCTCTGTTAAACTGAAATTTCCACCCTCGCCCGTTGTACCCCGATTGCGTTGGGATCAGGCCTGAGTGAATCGTCTTCGCGCCGAGGCTCACGCCACACTCAAGGAACGCCTCCTCCATTCTCTGTGCGGCCTTGCCTGTCGGTGCGAAACATCCTGTCGGTATGTCTGGAGTTTGCCGTAGCCATTCAGCGAGCAATGTCGTTTTTCCAGTGCCACCACCTCCAGTCAGAAGACTAAAGGAGGATTGACTCACTAATGTTCTCGCTTTTCCTTGGCTCTCCGTTAATTGAATCATGTGCGTTCCTGATTTCTAGTGCATATTTCGCAATCAGCGACTCGGCGATTGCGTCTTGTCGTTCTGCCAACCACAGTTTCCCATCGGCGTCCTTTTTTCGGCTGAGCCACTTCGCCCGTACCCCCAATTGAATCGCCTTGCGCGGGTTCGTTTTCGAACTGACCAACCGCGACAATTCCTCAGCCGCTTCTTTCGCTCCGATCCACACACTGCCACTCGCCTCTTGGATTTGATGCCACAAGCAAATCGTTTGCCGTTTCAGCTTCCACTCCGGCAGGCCAAGGTCGCGATACAACTGGTCACACCTCAGGAAACCTACACTCGCATATCTCCTCACCAGCATCGTGAACGGATCTCGTTTGATTCGCTCGTACGCCAATACGCCGAAATCGTTGATGCAGTTTTCAATGCAATCCTGGCTGAATCCTCGGCCCTGAAATAACTGCACTAATCGCATTCGAGTCTCCTCGAACCGCTCAATTTCGATCAGTATTTTCGCAACCGCTTCAGCCTGCGGTTTTGTGATCCCAGTCAACTCTGCAACCTTTGCGGGTTCTGACTTGAGTGTAGCCAAGCATCGTTCAGGCCCGACTTCCGCCAGCACTTTGCGCGCCTTGACCGCACCGAACTGATAACCAGACCCAAACAGAAACCGCTGGAGGTACGACATCACTGCCCCGTCAGTCACTGGAGCACGGGCAACGAATGTCTCGAATTTGAATTGCGGGCCGTAACTGTCGTTGTCCTCCCATCGCCCAGAAAACGTGTACTCTACGCCACGAATGAATAGTTCCGGGGACGCAGAGCCAACGATGCTGGTCCCGTCTTCAAGGATCGCAATAAGCCAGGTGTTGTCAGGCTTAGACCAACGCACCTGACCGAACGTTCCAATGAGTTCTGTGATGGGTGACTTCATAGTTCCAGAACCGCCATGACTCGTTTGAACAATTCCATCTCAGACCACGCATCGCTCGCAACATAGAAGGCCAAGTCCTCCCACTGGCCACCCTCGACCATTGCCAAGACGTGACTGCCGTTGATCTCTCCAGCTGGCGGGAAGATCCCCAGCGATGGCAGTAGCAACTTCAGTTGAATTGCATCGGATAGGCCGCCGGGAAACATCTTCAACATGAGGTCAATACTCTGCTTGCCACCCCATCTCCCAACGTGTAGCTTTTTCGGCACTCGCACGTTCAGTTTGATTGCACGCCAAAAAATCAGCATGTCGTCATAACTGGCAATGTTGTATCCCACGCGGATCTTTCCGGTCATGTGGATGTCGAAAAATGCAGCGATGAGTTCCCGTTCTTCCTTCTCGTTCTGAGCCAACCACACCTGTGGCTGATCTTCGTTCAAGTGCTGAATCCCCATCGACACAATACGGCAAGTTGCGGGATTCTTAGACCTGTTCATCCAGTTCACGATCTCCTCCCCGCCAGCAACAGCCATTTTCTCCAGAATGTTAAGCACGCCTTTGCGTTTTTTGCCGTCACGTTCAGCGATCAGCAATGTTTCCGCGTCGTCACAGTTGCATGGCGTGCTGAAGAATTTCTTGCACGTTGCTTCAGATTTCAGGACGTTTGAAATGTCGAACATGCGAGGTTCAATGATCACCTCCTCAGGTCGAGGCGTGTCCGGAACAGACTCCAGATCGTAGGCGAAAAAATTCCCTTCGCTGGGGCACTCACAGTCCTCGCCGTATCTCCAAGCCCACTTCTTTGCCGGGCTTTCCGGCTCCAGTTCGAACGGTGGTTCTTCGATTTGGTCCATTGAATTCATGTCAACGTCAAGGGTTGACACTTCTTGGTTAAACACATCGAAACTCATAGTTGCATCCAGTCTGGTTTGGTTTTTATTAGCAGTACCCGCATTCAGTTGTGCCCGTCGATCGCTCCGACTCAGGCGTTAAGTCACCACATCCCGAACAGAAGAAATAATCCTCTTCATCCATTTCGGCCAACTGTGATTCAATTTCCCTTCGCCCCTGATGGCGACCCGTCTTGTGTAGGAGCTGCCTGTCGCGGTGGCGGCCTTTGTATCCGCTTCCGGTGTATGTACTCGGAGGACCGCAGTCTTCGCCCCTCCACAGCCCCCGTTTCCATCCGTATGGTCGAGTCATTGATCCGCCTCCTCATTGCTGTGAAACCTTGGGCCTCTCACCCATCCGGCGCGCACGCTCCTCCCGTGAACCAACGACTAGATGTCGTCAATGTCGCCACCATCTATCACGCCATTTGTGGCACACGCCTTGGCTTCCAGATCCATGGGCACGTCATTCACCTTCTCGTGCGTAAGCGGCCAAACGTCGTTGTTCCACGCAATCTTTTGGGTGGTCTTGCCATTGAACTCGCTAGGCGTAACCTTCACAATCGCCTGCGTTTGTTCGAGACGGTCGAACATGTCGCGATTTAGTTTGAACACTTCTTTTCCAAAAGCATCTTCGCCGATTGTTCCGAACGCATGGAGCAGCGCGAGGATGCCATGCACCTGCTTCTCCTCCAATTTCTTCATGACTCCGTCTTGCTTGCTTTCCCAGCCGGCCATGTAGATTCGGTGGTAGATTTTTTTGCCGACTTCAGAATCGTGCTCACCGGCTAAGCAAGCCATCTGGATTTTGAAGTTTGGCAACGATCTTTTTTTATCGTCGTCATCTGCTCCACCTGAGATGTCAGCTTCTAGGTACTCGACGCTTTCCACTTGGACGTGGTATCGACCCTCGATATTTACGCTACCGCCGCCGCCTTCGTGAACCGTTTCTTCGCTCAGGTTCTCCGTGTTGTGGTCTTCAGAAAACGGATCGTAGTTGTCAGTTTCAGTATTCATAACAGTTTCCTTAGTCGTTTCAGTTCACAAAATTCCGTGATCCAGGTCGCCGGATACCCCAGCAAATCAAGTCCCTGATCCCACACTCGTTCTTCACCATGCCTCACGACCAGCCCGATAACGGTTACGGGCCAGTCGCGTTTCAATGCTTCTTTTTTTTGGCGTCGTTTCCCATATCTGCCTGTGTGAGCTTTGACCACAATGCCGCATGCAGATTGCAGAGTTGATCGATGTCTAGCCCTGCCAGTTTCGCGCCTACACCACCACGCTTTTCAATAGCCTTGACCATTGCTTCCTTTGTTAGACTCAGGCTTTTCATCTGCCCCTTAATCACTGCCACTCGGTCAGCAAGGGACAGATTCGCGTCCTTCCATGACTCAGTAGTTTTCGTGACGCTTCCTTCGTCCTTCACTGCTGCCTGCGTCGCCGTAGCGGAAGCAGACGTACGGGCATCTGCATTGCGCTGTGCCGCAATAGCCGCAGAGTCCAGCCGGCCATTGCGCAATTCCTCAGCGACAACATTGTCCGCAGCGATGCTTGCCTGAATTTGCAGTTTCTCGTCATCCGTGAGCGGTCTCATCTCCAGTCGCTCACCAGCCTTGAGAGAATCGTAGTTGGGTGGCTTCGCAACATATTCACGGAGTCGCTTCCAACTAAAGTCCTTGACTTGCGGCGGAAGAATCGGCAACACTTTCAACTCGCCATCGACCATCGTTGTGTGTGCCAGTCGGGATTTTCCAAGTGGCGGAACGATTGACGCAACTGGCATTGCCGGAACCTTGCCATCCTTGGGGTTCACGTCACGGCGAAGATGCAAGTAAAGGCTGGCCAACTCGTAGAACGTGTCGACACCCTTCGCCTTCATCTTGCCCTCGACTGGCGAACCACCACGCCAGATGGTGCCCATGTGAGCGGTAAAAATAAAACACTCAACTCTGCGACTCAACCGCCCCAGTGTCATTTTGAGGTGCGACTTCACATCAGCCCACAGTAATCCACTGGCTTTGTCGTACTGCGCTTTGGTTCGCCCGAACTTTTCTGGGTTTGCCTTGACCCATTCAACGACCCCGCTTTGCAAGTCCGTGATTGGGTCGACAAACAAAACGCGAGAATCAATGTTTGAGATCACGTCCTCGAACCACAGCCAGCACTCAATGGGTGATGGTATCCCATTCGCGGCCTTCGCGTGGACCTCATCGTACAGACTGTATCGTTTTTTGAGCGGAAGATTGTACGACGCTGACGAGTCCTCATTGTCGACAACAGTCGTGTTCTCCGGGTCCAGAGATAGCCCCGCGATCGTCTTCCCGCTGCCCTTCACTCCACATACGCCTATGATGGGAATTCGGAGCGGTTGCCCCCCCACGTCACCAAACAACGACTTGCTATATTTCACAGTCTCGGTA
>Ga0307928_10001250_pt1 | contig 19212 bp, 29 predicted proteins | sample AceLakmetagen232_FD_201815 | JGI IMG/M metagenome (GOLD analysis project Ga0307928, IMG submission 201815) | Saline water microbial communities from Ace Lake, Antarctica - #232 | ecosystem: Environmental > Aquatic > Non-marine Saline and Alkaline > Saline | place: Antarctica: Ace Lake... | reverse complement strand
TCTGTATTATAACCCCCAGCTGTTGTTTCAACTATAATATCCACAGTACCAGTCCCACCTAATTCTCCAAGAATCTCGGGTAGTAGCCCTGCTATATCTTTTTCTAATTCGTTGAAACTCATACTAGCTCCTGACTATTCTAATATTACCAATTCCATCCCCTGTTGCGTTATTAATATCTCGCCCTAAACAAACTAACATATCAGCAACTATGCTGTTGACTTTCTTGTATGACAAATCTCTATTATATTCTACTGCTACCGCATTCTTACCCACACTTACTTTATTATATTTATTGTAAACAGGTGAAGTAGAATTAGTACTAGCGAAATAAACCATCTGTTCCATTTGAGCGTTCTTGACGTCAGTCGGAATAACATCATCGTCTATCGCTGTGCCATCACACTCATAAGCACTATCTCTAGGCCACTCACGAGCCTGTCTAGGGTCTGCGTTGGCTATGTCTCCGTAAAAGTAGAAATAGATATCTATCATCCTTGTACACTCAATGGCAACTGCCTTCTGCTGTTCTTCTGTCAAAGCAAGAAAATCAGTAGCATAAAGTTTAGTTTCCATAAAGGAAGCTATCTCTGCTTCTGTTACGTATGAATTAGAGGTTGCACCTCCTACAGTTGTTATGAGTGTTAATGCCATTATTTAAGCTTTCTTGGATTTCTTTTTCTTATTTTTATTTTAGGCTCGATACGTACAATAGAGTCTCGTATCTTTCTATTAATTGCTAGCATTTCTGGCAAAGAAAGTTTCTCTACTTCTGGTGTATTTTCTTTACTTAACTGCTTGAAAATGATTCTTAAAACAGAAACTTCGCCGTCCATGAAACTAATAAATTCGCCTAAACCTTTGTAGTCCTTATTTTTAACAAAAGTACTTACTAATTCGGAAATTATAATTTTAACTTCTTTAGCCGTTTTAGCTTTAACTGGTTTAGCGTTTTCTGCTTTGACGAGTTTCTCTTGCCCGTCTTTAGGATTTGTAAAAGAATCTTCTTTCTTTTCTTTCTTAGCTGGCTCTTTTGTAGGTTCTACTTTCTTTGTATGCTTAATAATACTAGCTCTGATTGCTTCCTCACTGGCTTCGCTTGCGTCCATATTCAGAATAGCTGATACAATCGAACGTTTAGCACAATTGTAATGATATGTAATGCCATTTTCTTTGGCAATCTTCGCCACAATATCTTTACTTAAACTTTCAAAATCTGTTCTGTCTAATTGTTTCATTATCTTACTCCCTGTAATTTCTCCCTTATGATTAAAACTCCCCCGCCACCTATTGCTAAGTGGAGGGAAGAAACAGGAAAAGGAGTAAACCCGTTATTGTACATGTGTATGTATTTATCCGTTGGAAAGCAGGGCTGCAATCTTAATAGAGCCTCTCACGCCATTACGTGTCCAATTAGCAGCAGTAGCAAGTTCCGCAAGTGTAGGAGCATCCCCAGCCATATTAACACCAACAAAGGTATAGCCGAATGGGTGTATAATCCACTGTCTACGTGAATAGAGTGTTTCCATTCCAGCACCATCACCAGCGGCTTCGTCTTGTTCGTAGGCTGTAGCTGTAAATGCACTTGAACCTGCTGCAACACCAAAAGCACCCTGCCCAAATAGCAAAGTAGTGTATTTTATTTTTGTAGGTGAACCATATGTTAAAGTGAATAGACTTTTATCTACGAGTACTCTCATTCCCATATAAGTAGGAATTTCTTTTTGTGTATTCGCGTCTGTGATATAGTCGATAAGTTCGTTATGCTGCATATTTGTATACACAGTCGGATGTACTGACATCATTGTCAATGCGTCGATTATATCACCCATTGTCGCTGCTGCATCAATAACACCTGTAGCGTTGATTAGGTTACCTGCCACCACTGCATCATCCGAAGTGGCTGAAATATCCTCTACCATATCAGAGGCATGACTTGCAACTGAATCTAAAACTAGACCCTGTGCTGAATTAACATATCTGCGTTGCCTGTCTTCTTGCCAGTAGTCTTCTACTTTACCAACGATATCATCGACGATAATTTCACCTGCTTGATCGTCTGCCAAGTCCATAGTTGCCCATGATTGATTGACAGGTTGCTTGAATGCAATATCATTTTCCGTATCGTGTGCTAGAGGGGTAGAAGATGACGAAGGGTCATCAGAGGATGCGTTAGGCTCTGTGTAGGTTAGAGCTTTAAAGTAAGGCATTTTGACGGAATCTCCGCCGCCCATAATTGCCTGTTGCAGTTTTACGTTTTGTACCGCAATTCCGCTTGTAACTAATACGTCTTTACTAAGACTATTTACCGACCCGTATAGTTCAAAAATCTCGGGTACTACTATATCTGATATTCTTGTAGCTGCCATAATATGACCTCTTTCTTTAATTTATTATTACTTATAATTATTATTAAAAGAGTATCACACTAATTTAATATTTACTTCTTAACATTTGAGCAAATATCACATTTACTTATTTAAAATCTTCCTTAGATATTTAGAATTGTACCTTCCTTCTTTGCAAGTTGAATTGCTTTAGATTTATCAGCACCTATTGCTAAAGACTGCTCTGTCATACTCATTTTAGACCATGCCTTACCAGTAGCAGGTGTCTTATCGCCAGAATCGGCACCAACGCCCTTTGAGTCCTTCACGAACCAGGAACGTGTCTTAAAGAATGCTTCACAAGTTTCTTCCATAGGCGTCACGCCATCAATATTAACAAACTCGTCGCTTTCTTTATCGTATCTAAATTGCGAAGCCAAAAGTGGCAACATATCAGTCAATGCACTTGGATTAGCAACATCTTTAATCTGCTTTACTAGAAGCTTTTCTAACTTCACGTTAGTGATAAAAGCGTCTCGTTCATCAAGTGTCGATTGCAGGGCATTTACTTTAGTGAGATTATCCTCTGTCGCTTTCGCAATTTTACCGTCATAAATCTCTTGTAATTTTGCTTTTGCTTCTTTAATATCCATAGGGTCTACGTGAGATGCTTTCAGCTGTACAAGTTCATCTTCTAGTGCAGTAACAGCTTCGGGGCTATACTCGCCATAGGACTTAACTTTCTTTTCAGAATCCTTACGTAGCAATCTCTCTGCTGTAAGTGCTTTCGATACTTTTTCTACATCCGCAGAGGTTTTCAATTCATCAGTTTCAATGCTGATTGTATCATCATCCGCTTTCTCACAGAATGATCTTAACGCTTCGGGTAGTTCTTCTATCCCATTTATATTTAATGCTATCTTCATATTATTTGGCTCCTTTATTATTTTGCCTTATTTATGTTTTAGTTACAACGCTTCCAATGTAATCTTACGCCAAGCTATTGCTGAAATCTTGACATAGATGTAACCAGTTGCTCGTAATATATCTGCATCTGTTACAGTCATATCCGTACCTCCGCTTAAAGTGCCTGCTGTAAAGGCATCAGTACTTTGCAGGCTTGACGTAGTTGCAATAGAATTACCTACAGTGCCTGCTGTTACTGCTGTTATTGTGGATTCGTCAGAACCATTAAACGTCCCCATTGTCACTACACTATCGGCTTCAACAATAGCAATTAGATTAACCTGCGAATTCGTCACATTAGCACCTATAACTACTTCATTATCTATTATCACAGTTGCGTTAGTTGCCACAAATGTATAAATGTTAGTAATTGCTCCGGAAGCAATTGTTACCGTATCATTAGTGACAGGTATAGTCACCATAGTAAGTGTGCCCGCGGAAGCTATTAGACTTGTTGGAGCTGATTCTGTAAAAGGAATATCCAATCCATTTGTTGCTGTATCAGTATAATTCGCAGCCGTCAAAAGAGTTGCTAGCGCCACAGCATCCGTATAATTAGATGCAGTAGTTGTAGGTGTGTCAGCAGACATTGCTAACAATTCCATCTTTTTCCATACCGTAGATGATGGCTTTACATACATCCAACTTGTAGACAATTCAATGTTCGCATCTGTAACTGTCATATCTATTCCACCAAGAAGCGTTGCATCTGTGAAATCATCCGCAACTTGAAGACTTGCTGTAGTTGCAATAGAATTACCTGCTGTTCCTGCTATAACAGCAGAAACTGTTGATTCATCTGAACCATTGAAATCACCCATTATTACAACACCGTCTGCTTCTACTATTGCAATAAGATTTGATTGAGAAACAACTAAAGTTCCTATAACCACTTGATTGTCAACCACTGCTGTCGCATTAGTTTCTACAAAAGTATATTCATTTGTAGTTGCTCCATAAGCAATCGTAACTGTATCATTAGTAACAGGAACAACCGCCATTGTCAATGTTCCGCTAGCTTGTACATTGCTTGTTGGTACATTAGTCACGACTGGGGTTTCCACTTCATCATATAAATCACTTAATGCTTGATTTATATGCGCAGAGCCATTATCCCCTCTATCTAATACAGGGACTGCCCCGTAAGTTACCATTGCCGTCATTGCTATTGCTAGCAGAATTGTCATTTTCTTTACCATGTTATTTCTCCATGTTATTTGTTATAAATTAACCGTCAACTCTGTCGTTATTGCGGTTATACCATACTGAATGAATAATGCAAGTCTTTTTTACATTATTTTTTATAAATCTGATTTAAAGTAAGATTTTTGTTATATTTACTTACAAAATCAGTTAATTTGTAATCTCCACTTCTAAATAATTTCGCCTTAGTTGTACCCAACGCAATTACTTGTTCTCGTTCTGATAGTCCTTTCAACCATTGCGAGTAATTTGTTTCGATTGGTACTCCACCCATTACAGAGTTAAATTTCTTTTGGGCTTGCATTCTATATTTAGAAACCTCTTTTAAAGATGTATCATTCCACAAACCTTTAGCATCTTTTAAATTTAATCCTTTATCAGCCTGCTCGCTTAAAAATAATTTTCTTGCTTCTGTTCTAAAATTTTCATCCGCTATTGCTTGTCTTTGTCCGAATACTTTAACGCCATCGAGTACAGGGGAGGTGGTCGATCGGCAATTCGGATGAAGCGGCGGCTGCGGACATTCCTTCACATTCGGGAATACTTGACCATCTAGGCTACCACATATCTCGCTTGTCCTTAAGTCAAGAGTAGCAACAAATTGAATACCGCTTATAATATCACTATTCGTTTCGTAGAAAGAACTTCTAGAGGCGTTGCCTACCCCGTTAGTCATCGTCCTGCCCAGAGCTTCCGCACTACGCATTGTCTTAGGAATGTCTGTCTGAAATACTTCACTTACTATTTGATTTGGAGTATTAGAGCTTGCAAGTCCGTTTCTTACTGTTTGTAGAATAGCCGCCGCATCGTCATCGGCTAATTTGGTAAACCACTGTTTGATGGTTTTTCCTGAATAATCACCTAAAGCAACTGTATTCACTATTGCGGGTTTGGGAACTTTCTTGCTATTGAATTCTATAGGAACTGCTTTAGATATTACTTTTGACGAGACACCCTTCATTCTCGCTTTCTCAATTGCTGACTGTGGTAAGGCTAACTCCTCGTCCAAGGATATGAGTTGAGCTTTTACTTTTTTGTTATCTAATCCACTCAAAAAACTTCTATGATTACCGTTCACGATGTATCTCTTGCCATTGAACTGCACTACTCTGACAGGTTCTTGAAATAAATCTACAGCTTCATCAAGTTTTTTAAGCAGTATCTCTTTACCTAAAGTGTCTTGAATAGCATACAAAGTTTTCGGGTCTAGTTTTACTTCCTTGGACAGTTTCCAAAGTCTTTCTGATGTTATGTCTTTTATTTTCTCTGCACTTACAGAAGACAATTTCGTATTTAGTTTGTCAAAATTGTGTAAATCCGATTTTTTCAAGATAGAAAATGGCGACACATTACGTGTATCCAAACTTTTACTTAATCCTTCATCTGCTAATGCTTGTACCTTACTTTTTAGAGAAGAGGAGAACTTAACTACCTCCGTATTAACTTTACCCGAAACTTCTGTATGAATTAATTTATCTAAATACTCGACTTCTTTATTCGCAAAGTCTAACATTTCTGCTTTGAAGAATAGCTCTTGACCTTTCATTCCTTCGCGGAGTTTGATATTACTTCCGATTATCTTTTTCTGAATTGATAGAGTATTTTCAGCACGAATCTTTTTAATGTCTTTATAGACAAAAATCATCTGCTTTTGAAATTCTCTGGAGTTTATATTGGTAGTTATTTTGGGTAGGCGTGTTTTCAGATAGTCTGCAAGCTCTGAGTTAGTTACATTGATACCTGCGGAAATATCCTTAGATAATTTATTTGCATAATTAATTACCTGTGTTTGGTGTAGGATTATTTGACTTTGTATTTTTTCATTTATTGTTATAGCCATAAGTAATTATTCCTTCTTAAATTTAACTTCCAGTTCCGCTACTGAATAATCATTTCTAAATCTTCTATATGACTTCTTGTCCATATCTCTTAATTCTTGCCATAGTTGAGGAAATTCATTATAAAGAATTTTAAGGTGTCCTATTTTAGACATAGGACAACACCAGCAAGATACCCTTGTAAATTTTTCATACAAACCACCCCAGTCAAAACCTTTATCATAACAATATTGAAGAGCTTCTTTTTCAGTTATTCCCATTTCAACTAAAGGATACCTAACTAATCTTTTATCTGTGTATCCTTGTATTCGTTTTTGTTCATCAAATGCAATCCCCATAAAGTCAATACTTTCACCACCTATTGTTTTTTTTACTTTGTTGACTGCTTCTCTTTTAAGTGCCGTACACCATCTAATTCTAAAATCTGGAAAACCATAACCAACCTTGCCTTTGTTTTTTCCTTTTGTTTTGATGTGTTCCCCTAGCCAATAATCAAAATCAATTTTTACTGTTGTAATTGTGTAAGGCTTGATATATTCTTTTAATTTCTCAATATGCGCATACATTTGAGGGAACTCCTTTGAAGTATCAACACATACAATCTCATCAATCCTCATACCTTTCTCAATCATCATTAACAACATTGCAGTTGAATCTTTACCACCACTAAAACTTACTACGTGTTTCATTTTATTCCTCTTCGTCTATATTATCATTAACCTCATTATCAGCATTAGCTTCGTCAATTATTGCTTGTGTTGCAGAATCAATCATCAAAGAGGTTTGACTTTCAACCATTTCTTTCCACTCCTCAAAAGTAGCAACATTAGTCTGCTCGTTCTTAACTAGCAACCTGTAATAATCTTCTAACGCAAATAATGACTTACCAACTAATCCGCCTGTTTTTTCAAGTTCTTCAATTGTTCGTTCAGCACTAGCAAAATCTGTATAATAATTTAGAGATACTTCTTCTGCATCTAGCCCCATCCAGTCTGCACATATTTTAAGCAGTATAGTCATACATGCTTTATTTGTCTGACTTACTCCCGCAAGTGACGCTGTCTGAATTCCTAGTCTTACACCTAAAGCTTCTCCCGATTGATTTGCTCCTGCATCAATAAGTGAAATTCCTAATCGTTCATTCTGCTTATGCAGTCCATCAAGCCCCGCCGCCATTGCCCCTAATCCTTTTCCTTCAACTTCCATAAATCCTACTTTAGCCTCTGAACTTGATATCCGAACTAATGCGGACGCTCCCATATTTAGAGAATCCTTTTCCGTGGTCGCTCCTGTGGCGTAAGGAGTGGCCTGCCCCTGCATAAATAGTCCTTGCCTATAGTCTGCTTCGCCTCGGTAGATAGCTAACGAAATATCGCTCACAGCTATGCCTATGGGGATCTCTGTCTCCCAATCAAGACTTAGAGCATTACAAATCTGGAATGGAATGTAATCTAATGTCTTTTCTAAAATGTTTGGGGGTATAACTCCTTCTGAAATATCCTGCTCAACGTCAAAAGCATTTACTCCTGCAATGTCTGTCCTGTAGGAATAATAAAGAGGTTTACTTTTATAATTCGCTAAGGCGCAAATCCTATATTGTATTACATTTGTTTCATTAAATCCTATACCCATTTCTGAATACGATTCGTCAAGCACGATAGCTACTGTTTTCTTTTTACCGTCTACTGTTTTAATTATCCAGTTCTTTATTTTAGAAAAGTTATATTCGATTAAATGTGGGATAATATCTATCCCTTTTGCGTTGTCTGGAATGTCTACAAGTATTCCATAACGTGAATATGATAACTGTGCTTGAAATAATCTATTTATAACAGTAAGAAGATTATCTCCATCTTGTCCTGCATTTTCAAGAATAGGTTCTAGTTTTTCTGGCAGTACTATTTCTGGAGGTTTCTTCATCAATAGTGATTTCATCGTGACTACAAAATCATTTAGGTACCTATAGTAAATTGCTTTGGAAAGATATGCGTTGTAGAGAGCTGTCCGCAAGGTAGTATCTTTTTCTGCTAGTATCCCACTTGGCATAGGCAGGTACTTGGTAGTCTGATTCTTTATGTGAGTTTCATCCTGCAAAGTATCGAAGACAATATCCCATCTCTCGACCTGTTTTGCATATTCGTCATTGGTAGTTATGTTACTTACTGTGTTATTTGTTTCTGTCATATTTATTCCTCTGCTATTGATTGCCTAAAAACTTAGCTTTAAAAAATTTTCGTCTACATAGTAGTGCTCATCTAACTTGACCATATTCAGAGGCATCTTATTCTGCACCTTTGGTAAATCCTCTGCTTTAGTGTTTAGCACTTCCCAGCCAGTCGGCTGTTTGGTATTGGAAAAACTTCTTGAAATGTTTTCTCTCCATTCAGAATTGCTAAAACATCCTTATCAATTGTTGGGATCTCTGTTCTACTCATCTTCATTCTCCTTTATTTCATCGTATAATCTACAAGCCTTTGCATATGCCCTAGTCCACGTTTTCGTAAACTCGCACCAATCAGCTCCGTTACGTATTGTCCAGTATTTACAATTTGCACATATTTCTGGTTTGTTCTTTGGCATATTCGATTCACCTCGTTAAGATTTTTCTAATCACCACCTCTTATATCGCAATTGGAATTATTTGTCAACTACTTTATTTCCCTCTTCCAGTCTTTCTTGTTACAGAACAACCACCTCGACCTCTATTTGCTCTTATTCCTTTTCCGCTACCATTTCTCTTTGGTGTCTTTGCTTTAGTTGTCATAATATTATTTCTTTCTATTTTATTTCGTTCATATTATCTTTAACCTCAAAATCATACATATTTTCAGATAAATTATCTAAAACACCTTTCTGTATGTTTTTCCGATTACATATTTCCTTTAGAATTTTATCTTTATCTTTATGTAATATTGTCATGCATGTAATTAATTCAATGGGTTCCATACAGCCATAATACTCAATTAATGCGTCCGCTAATTCTCCCCATGCCCAGTCTTCATCTTTGAATAGTGTCTTGAATATTTGTTTCATACTTTAATCTCCACATCTCCTACAAACATTTTCCAGTCTTTATGAATTTCAACATGCCTTAGAAAATCATATCCATCAGCATCTTTGTCTGTTCCGTTAAATTTATCTTCTTCAAAATAACTGAATTCCATTTTATACATATCCCATTTGTAGAATCTGTATCCCATATCCATTAGATCAGTTCCATCTGCATCAAATATTCTTGCTTTGCCTATGTAATTCTTTCGGTAGTTTGAGATGCAGGATTCCTTATCATCTACACTAAACTTCCTTATTGCAATCTCTGGATTTTTTTGTAGAACTTCTTTTTCGTCTCTGTTACTCCTGCTTTGATTTATATACTCCGTAACTCCTTCGCAATCTTTTTCAAACGCATCTATTACCTGTGTATAATTACCTTGCAGAAGCTCTTCGTATCGTTCCTTACTGGAGTATTTGATTATTCGTCGCTTTTCGAGTATGCAATTATAGTACTGTCCGAAAACATAATCCGTATGTAATAACATTACTGGATTAACAACATGTATAAAATCAGAATACATATACAATTCAAAACTAGGATTGAATTTAAAAACGTTATTGAAAGTATAATCAAATGTTACGCCTTCCATTTGATAACTTTCTTTAAACTTTTCTATAAACATTTTCTTTAACTTAACTACTTTACTGTTTCTCATTTCATTATTCCCTTATTTATTTTGTTTTTCAATTACATAATTAATAACGTTTGAACCTCGCTTTTATAAAAATATTTCTACTTAATAAAGTCCCGTAACTCTTTCCTGCGTAACTTCTGCTTTAATTCCGCTCAATTTCGTTATTGCAAATACTAAAGCATCTATTCTGTTCGGGCTATCCTTTCCCTCTACCCACTCAACCATTTCGGTTTCTAAATCGTGGAAGTACCCCACATGATGAACAAGCCCGTCTTCGTACAGAGCACTTACAGGCTCCGCCCTTAGCCTCTTACCCCTCGACGAGGTAACAAGCTCTATCTTGCGTGTCTGTGTCCTTCCCTTACGTGTTTGCATAGCAGATTTAATTGTTTGCCTCACCATGTCACCTCCATAGTTCTTTTCACCTACGATGCAATCAACATCTCTATTCTCCGCAACATCTATAACCTTTGTTGACCATTCTAGAGCAGAGCCGTTCAGTGTAGCATCTTCTATTACGTAGTAATGTCCGTCTGTTGTCTTTAACGCAACCACTATTCCTATAGCGTCGTTAGATGTTTCTCCGTTTTCATCTGTAATGCCGTCATCACCCGAGGGGTCTACTGCAACCACTATAGTTTCAATAGTATCTTCCTTAGGCATTTCACCTACTCTGTTATCATCAATCCAAGGTGCTTTCCAGATAGCTCCCTCAACTCCGCTTGACCATTCACCATCACGGAATCTTTTCTTCTTTGCTTTGGAGAAATTATCTAGTGTATCTTCGATATATCCCTCTGCAAGATTTTGTCGATTGCCATCGGGGTTCATTTTAAAGAATGCAATCATATCTGGATTAGCCCATAATGCTTTATTAGCTGGATTTATCTTTTCTATGAACATCTTGTAACCCCAGTGCAGTTGAGACGTTGGATTACAATCAAAGTAAGCTTTGTTTACGCAGCCAGGGATTTTCTGTGCTAATCTTGAAAGGGCTGTCTCTACTGAATCGAATGTCATTTCGGATATCTCGTTAAAGAAGATTGAGGCGTATTCTTTTCCCAGAACTTTGTCTGCTCTCTCTTTATTGTCAAGTCCACCAAGCCATATTTCGCTTTTGTTTGGTAGAATCCAGTACATGTAGGAGCCGTTATAGCTTACTTTAAGTCCAAGTAGTGAATACAGTTTCGGCATGGTATCAAGTCCGATTGCTGTATTTACTGTGTTGAAGTGTCGTCTTAAAATTAGGTGTCTTGACTTAGGGAATCTCAACGCTCTATAGACAATAGCAAATAGAATAATCATTGTCTTGCCCGACCGTGAACCTCCGTAAAGGAGAATACGAGTAGCACATGACTGCATGATTACTGCTGCCTTTTGTTGGTCTATTGTCTTTTTGAAGATGTTAGGCATTTATTGGTTGTTTCTCCTTAAAGCTTGGCTGCTGTTTCACCTGTAAAGTTTTCCCATCTATCAATTATTACGTCTATGTAAATTGGGGATAGCTCCATGCCGTAGCAAATTCGATTTGTTTTTTCGCATGCTATAAGGGTTGAGCCGGAGCCGAGAAATCCGTCATACACAATATCTGCTTCTTCTGTAAAATCCCCCAATATGTTAGCCAATGTGTTAATAGGTTTTTGTGTAGGATGTACTCTTCTTTCGCTCTCCCCTTCTCTAATCATGCCATTCCATATCTGTTTATATATCCGAACCCTTGTATGAAAACTGACCCACGCCATCTCCCCATCCGCAAAGTTGTTGCTGTTCATGGTACCTCTTTTATCCCATACTAGCCAAGAACTGCTAAACGGCAGGAAATCTAGGAAATAATTGCCTCCCCAAATAATAAAATCCATCATTCCTAAGGAAACACACGTGTTGTAAAATGCCTTAGCGGTGGTGGTGGAGTCGTCTCCTATAACTTCCTCATACACTTGGTTCTTTGCGAGATTTTCTGCCCCCACCTTCTTTGTTATAGTATCCACTATGCCAATCCCATAAGGAGGGTCTGTAAACACCATATCGGCCTTCTCACCATCCATCAGCTTCTCAACATCCTCTTTCTTCGTACTATCTCCACACATTATCCTGTGTCTTCCTAATTGATAGATTTCCCCTAGTTTGCTTTTAGACTTTTCTGGAGGTATAATTTCAAAATCTTCATCGGAACTACTAGTAGTTGTTTCTGGAGTGTCAAATCCCCAGTCTGTTGGAGTGAAGTCTACATCGACCATTAAATCAGAAAGTTCTGCATCTAGTTTGGTAAAATCCCAGTCGGATAATTCTGCTGTGCGGTTGTCCACAAGTCGGAAACTTCTTTGCTGTGCCTCTGTAAGGTCGTCCGCTATAACGCAAGGAACTTCCTCCATACCTAACTGCTTACATGCTTTAATTCTAGTATGTCCAGTAATGACATTATTATTTCCGTCTATAACGCAAGGCACTTTAAACCCGAATTCCTGAATACTCTTAGCTACAGCGTCTACCGCATCGTCATTAAACCTTGGATTATTCTCATAGGGAACTAATTCATCTATTTTTATGTCTACTATTTTCATATTTTTCCTTTATTTTATGCATCTGTTTTAAAAGCTAAAAGCTCCTGAGAGCACTGTGTTTTAACCTATTACTTCACAAGTGTTTACAACTTTACCCATTTTTGTGTTTTTTAGATCTTTTACAGTCTATTTCTTCCTTGTCAAATGAAACATTGATATGTATTACTGTAGTATTGCGTAGTTTCTTGTTTTCCAGCCAGAATTTTTGTGCATCTAAATTCGCTGGAGCTGTTTTCTTGACTACTTCCTTAGTTACAACCGCTTTCCCCTCTAAATCAACTGCTTCATTAACAGTTGTTTCCTCATATTCATATCCTGTAGCATTTTTATATAGAGCTTCCTCTACTTCTTTATACATTTCTAGGTCTGTTTTATTCATGTTTTTCCTTTGTTTTATTTAATTGATTAAAAGTGCGTTTCCGTATACGGCATTTCTCTTTCAACCTGTTTATTTTAAACTACTTACAACTTTACCGTTTTTTTAAGATATTGACCCCTAATTATGACTACTCAGAACCCTTCATCTTCAGGACTGAACACAATCGTCACATTTGCATCTATAAGAGCCTCAGGAGTACCTTTCCATGTGTCTGATTGCCTGTTTTCAAGCCAGTACCGCTGTGCATTGACATTTGGAATTACTTTTTTCTTCGTTATCTTCTTCTGCTTAGTGATAGCGCCCAGTAACCCCGTAGTTTCGGAAGCACTTACTTCATCGTAGTCAAACCCTACAGCAGACTTGTACAACGCATTCTCTACTGTCGCATCTGTCTCGGCTCTTGTGATAGCAATAATCTCTTGCATTTCTGGACGTAGTTTAGCATTTGAGTAGGTGCTCATTGATATTCTAAGCTTCTTCGCAATCTCACTGTCAGTCATTCCTGCCCTGTAATAGCTGGTTATGGCGTTGATGTTAGGTAATATTGTAGATTCCCATTTCGTCTGCTTATGCTTGCGGACTTTTCTTGTGCCTTTTCTTCCTTGCATTACTTCCCTCGATTCCTTTGTGTCTCAGATTATTCATAATCTTTTCAACTCTTGTTTTATTTAATAAAACAAATATCAAATTCCCCAAAATATAGCAAGCACTTTCTTTCCTTCGCCCTCTACTATCTTCCTATATGCTCTTAAAGTCGTCTCTATGGCCTCTTAACTGCTCTTCTGCCTTTCCCTACCCGTTTATATACAAAAGAAGCCTACTATACGTTTAGAATGCGTACAGTAGGCTTATTTTACCTTGTTTATGTATTATGTATTTCTTTCTTTAATTCATATATTATTTGGTATCCTTTCTTGTTTGGTAGTTTACTCCTTTTGTTTAATTAGAATAGATTTTATTCGCAGTAATTCTTCTCCAGGTATTTTTGCCCAACTATTAACTTCATTCTTTTCTTAATATTTTGAGTTGCTGTTTCTGTTAATAGCTTTACTTTAATATTATTGCTTCCTTTCATTTGTTCCCAACTCTTTAGCTTATACCATCCATCTCTAATTTCATTATTTTTCATATTGTTCTCTTTTTGTAGTTCCAATTTATAATCCTTTTGCATATTTCTTAGTCGCTCACATTCTATATGTGAAATAGCTGTTCCCTTTGTGTGCGGAACATCTACCGTGTAGGTCCTTACATAGGCCCCTTGTCCATGCATTCCATGTTCCACATATTCATGTAAAGTGAAGTCTAACATATTATCTACACATAATAAACCTTCGTTTTCTGTAGTGATAAATATATTTGTTTTCATCCTTCCTCATCTTTCCTTCTTTTAGGTTTTCTATGTCTATTTTCTTTCATGTCCTTAATTAACCCTGTGCCTAGGCATGCATCACATTGTTGCTGTTGTTGCTGTGGGATAGGGCATAGACTTCCTGTAGTGTCACAGTCGCAATTTGGGTGGTGTGCGGATACTGTGATTACATACCACCCTTTTCCTTCACATTTAGTGCATAGATTTTGTAGTGATATTTTCATTTTAATTCTGTTTCCTTTGTGTAATACCTTGATGCATTGTCATTCCAGTTTTGCTCTAAATATTGAAAACTCCATTTGTCTCCATGTTTTTGGAACATTTCGTGTCTTGCACTACTGAAAGTTCCGTGAATTTTGATATATCTTCCTGCATTTACTTGTCCAGAGCCGAATGTAAATATCCAATTCTGTTCCTCTTCAAACTCTTTTTTATTAGTCATTACATTTATTTCTTTCTATACGATTCGTGCCCCAGTTCGCACCTTCAACTTGATACTTAGATAGATAATATGCAGACGTGTCTATATCTGGAATCTGATTCGTTGCGCATAGGCTTGAAAATGTATCGTTGCTGTGTATATATACTGCAATGTAGCTCTCATTAGTCGGCGCTGTGTGCACGTTAGAAGCATCTATTGTTTCTACAAAGTTGCTCGCTACCGAAAAACGGAACGGATAGGCGTTTTCCTCTTTCAACTTCTTAATGGTTGCTTCCAACTTCTTTATCTTATTTTCAAGCTGTTCTATCTTTAAGTCATCTTCCCAGTCGTACTTTATTGGTTTAGCATACACCTGTTTTGGATATTTAATCAGAAATATCTTTTCAAGCTGTTTGTTTCTTTCGTAGCGATATTTAAACATCCCCATGGAATCTATTTCTTCCCAGCCCTCTTCTATTTTACTATTTGAAATTATTCCTTTACTTCTAACGTAACCGTCCTTAACTGAAACCACCCTCACAGCGTTTATCTCAAAGGGATTGTTCGAGTCGTCAAAGTAGATTTGACCTACTTCTACTTTGTTTTGTGGCAGTTTTATGCCACTGGACGCTACACAAATTCCTATTATCAATCCTACTAGAGCAACTGCTATAAGTGCTTTTATTCCTATTTGTTTATCATTCATCGTTTGTTTCCTTTTCTTTTTTGATTATGCTTGCAAATCCTGATTGTAAGATTACGAAGCTTTTTATTTATCCAGATTAATATAACTACAGATAGTTTCATTAATTATCTTTCTTGCAATACAACTTCAATTTCCTGTCTTGCATTATCAATAGATGACTTAATATCAGCCACTATTGCTTTGATGTAATCTGCTTTATATGTACGTTCAATTCTAGCACAATTTGCTGTGTTAAATAATGCTTCTAATTCATCCATGATTTCTCCCTGCCCTGTTTCCGGAGCCTTTGTTATTATATTAAATGTTCTATATCATATTGCTTAGCTCTTTCACGGTATTGTGCAAGCATGCTAGTTTTAAAACATCTTGTTAAATCACTGTTTTTCATTTTTTTATAACTATTGTATTCTCGAATTATACTACGCTCAACATCATTTAAATCATTAAACTGTTTTAATGCGTTTATTGCTGTCTTCATTTTTTCCCTTCGCCCCTCCGAAGAGGGGGCTTTGTTAATTATATTTCTATTCGTTAAAACCAAATATTTCCACTATTCCAAGCACTCTTAACTTGTGAGACACTTGTCACAAGTTCTTTTTTTCGTTGTCTCCATCCCATTCACCAAGTCAATAAAATTGGCCTATAATATATACACGTTCCATCAGGGCGTCATTATCTCTTACTATAATATGTTCTTTCTCTATGTGAGATACTTTGTAGAATTCTAATTTGTTAGTTGCTTGTGTCATCTTTTCCAACTTTCTTTTTTGTGTTAATAATCTTTCTGCATTTAAAAACTACCAATAGAATAACAAACTTTTTAAAATTTGTCAAACTTTATTACATTTATTTTCAACTTTCTTTCAAAACCTCCGTTTCACTCGATGTTTATAAGGGAAAAATAATTTCATCTTTTTTAAAAACCAAGCTCTTTTTTCACCTTTTCCACCTCTTCCACAGTCAATTCAGCAGGGTCATCTATATCTGGATTAGGAATATCCACTATTTCTACGTTACAAGTTATTCCTAATTTATGTCCTAAATCAAGAGCAACACTTTCCGCTTCTTTATCAAACATGATAAATATATTCTTGAATCTACTTAATAACAATATCTGAACGTCTGTTAATTTCGTTCCAAACGTAGCGACTGATATGTTTCCTAGATTCCATTGATCCGTTACGCCCTCCACCACAACGACGCTACTGCCCTTTAAATCGTCTAACCCGTAAAGGCATGACTTTATAGGACGTGCTTCGTTCTCTGGACTACAGGCTATGTAGCGTTCGCCCTCGTCGGTCATAGCTCTTGTTGTGTAGGAAACTATTTCATTCTTGTACTTTACAGGCATTACGATTCTATTGGATAAATTACTTAATCTCGCTGTTGAAAGTAGATTATATTTCTTGATTATATAATCAGCGTCAAATCCTCTACCTGTTATGTATTGTTTATGAACTTTTGTTATTGGGGTGAAGTTCTTCGGCATTATGAAATTAGATGCATATTCCTTTTTCTTCTTTTTGTAGGACGGTCTAATATCATCGGTGATATATTTATCTTTTATTTCTGACCACGTGAGACTGGATATTGTTGTTGTTAGGTCGTATAGACTATGCTTACCACATTTCCAGCAACTGATTCCTCCGCTTTCAAAGTTGTATCCAAGATATTTGCCTCCACCATGACAAAAAGGGCAGTATATATTTAACCAGCTTCCTTTTGGTTCTGGTTTTAAGTTATAATCAGAAAAGAATTGTTTATAGTTGAATGACACTTTATTTTTCCTCGTAAATCTTTACACAGCCATCATTTTGGTTACTCATCCAAAAATTAGGATTGTCATGTCCGAAACATTCCGACTGTTCGTTTCCGCACCAGCTATTTGGTTCCTCTGTGTTTCTGCACTTTGAGCATAGAACAAAGTAAGGGGAGTCCTCTACAACAGGCTCGCCTAATGTACAGCATATAGATATGCGATCTCCACATTCCTCACATATACCACCCGCGGGATGTGTATCTAACCATTCTTTTTGCTCACGCCATTTCATCTTTTACTCTTTCCCTTTTTGCATTCATTTATTAATTTCCTTCTACGTGTAGTCTTCTGTTTCGTATGATGTTTTGTTGCTCTTTTCTTCCCCTTAGTTTTGAAATTAACTTTCACAGGGTAGTCTTGTGCTTTCGTAAATTGCCAAATATCCCAAACTGGGTAATTATTAGGTCTTAAAATAAATATTCCTCTATCCCAATTATTATCAGTATTCATTTAAATTAACTCCGAAACTAAGTCGACAACTTCTTGCCCCCACTCCTCTTTGATTGCCATTGACATTGAGTAATTGGGCTTCCCTTTATAAGTACAAGTATCACTATCATAATTTGGGATCATTGTATCCAGCTTCAATAAATCTAACTCTACTTCACCTGTCAACATACTTAACTTTCCGTCTAGGGGTATATTTACACCTACCGCCTTTAAATATTTACCTAACTTATGATAATTATTTACTTTTGGATTACTATTTGAAGTTTCTTTAACCATCGGAATTCTTCCATTCAAAGTCTTACTTTCCAGCAATTCGCCTATTACACTACTACTACGCAATCCCATAACTATCGCCTGCTTTCTCCCATCATCAAATATCAATCGCTGTCTGCTCCTATACAAATTCTTGTACTCTTTGTTCTGTAGAAAAGTATTAATAAAATAATCATGGTTGAAATACATTTTCTCACCATTTATAAAAGTAACTTCTTTAACAAATTTAAATTCACTTTTGCGTAAACTTTCATAAGTATTAATTATAGCTATTTCTACCTTTACTGCATCCTCTCTGTCAAATATAGGTTCCATATCTGGGTACAAGGGAAGCTCTAATTCACACACTGTTAAATCATCATTTAAAGGTGTCGATTCTTCTAAGTTTAAATCTGTTTTAACTTCAAAAACAATGAATTTATTACAGGAAATAATGCTGCTTTTTTCCTTGTTATAAACAAGGTATTTGAGTGAAGAGGTGGCTGTCGACTTCTTACCCGCTTTTGCTAATAACAACCATGCAGAAACATCCTCCTGTACTTTCTTTTGCTTCTTACTCAATCTCGGAAGAATCCTATCTTTCAGCTCCTTTATTCTAGACCTGTTGCACTTTGCGGTTTCTTTATCTGCTTTTAATTCTTTTAACTCGGCTCTATAATCATGCTGTATTTTCATAAGCTCGGGATTATATTTTTCAGTTACATTTCTCATTTCAGTTCCTTTTCTATTTTATTATTATGCAGAAGTAAATCCCCTTGCTTGTACAAATTGAGTAAAACACCCCTTCCAATTGTAAATTTTTATTCCTTCGCCTGCTTCTCTTCTGGCACACATTCGGGCTTCTGTAAGTGTCTTGAATTCATGCTTAATTCCCATCCAATTATCATGATAATAATAATTCATTTTTGCCTTTCATTTACTTCATTAATACTTCTTTTATGCTTTCCATGATTATACTATCTATTTAAAATTATAAGTCGAAAACTCTAAAGATTCCCCGTATTCCAAATCAAACAATAATCCTGCTAAGGAATCAGTTTCAACCAAGTCTTTCATCACTTGCTCTGATCTAAATTTTCTACCATCATTTAGCTTAATGTAAATTCTTCCGTTCCTATATTCAGCTGTTCCATTTCTTTCAGTTACTTTCATTTTTACTGCTTTCTTTAAACCCCCTTTCAGGGGCAGTTTAATTTATGCTAATTCCCATG
>Ga0307928_10001249_pt1 | contig 19225 bp, 23 predicted proteins | sample AceLakmetagen232_FD_201815 | JGI IMG/M metagenome (GOLD analysis project Ga0307928, IMG submission 201815) | Saline water microbial communities from Ace Lake, Antarctica - #232 | ecosystem: Environmental > Aquatic > Non-marine Saline and Alkaline > Saline | place: Antarctica: Ace Lake... | reverse complement strand
TATCCGTTTGCTTTGATTTGTTTGTCCATTGTCTCACGTCCTTAATAATGGTCTCAGTTCGGTGTTGTATCGGTTTACTTATCAACTACAATTCGCACAAGCTATAGTCAATCGTCTGATACAGATAGTCTTTAATATCGGCATACTTGCTACCGAAACGTCCTGATATTTTATAGTCAAGCTGTTTGTGAATTGTCCGATGTTCTGTCTTGATAACTACAACAAAGTCAATAAAACCGTCATAATATCCGCCATCATTCATAACATGATAACTATTACTACAGATTATCTTATTTGGCAATATCTCAAATACCCAGTCATAATCTATACCGCAGCCATGTGGTAACGCGTCAAGTAGTGTTTCTTCTATTTTGTCGAGATTTTTGCTTTGCCAGTCTGTATTATTAGACTTAATACAGTTTAGATAGGCCTGATGTGTTGATAATATGTTTACTTTGGTCTCTGTTTCCATGGTCTCGCGTCCTTATTAGGGGTTATCATTCAGTAACTTACTACTCTATCGACAAAACGCATTTCTGTTTCTTTAGTGTATTTTTGTTTCAATGATTTTAAATTTGTTATTAACAACCCAGCTATTAGATGCCGTTTTTCTAATATCTAAATTATCTACGTCAAGTTTATCTGAGATAACAGCATGAAGCTTATTTAGATCATTCCAAACTGCTATAGAATAATCACATAAACACCACATTCCTTTAGGGCATACTTTTTCAAATAATAGATATACTTTCATTTCAATTCCTTTCAAAATTCATTCACTTATTACCTTATCGGTATAATATAACAAGGTAATAAGTCAAACACTAGCGTTTTCTCATTTTTGACACTAGTTATTATTGTACTCGGCCGTCATAACTGTTTACCTATAAACTGTTTACATGAGTTCACGACATACTCTATCTTTTATACCCATACTATATGTAGTATATTAGGTCATTTTCCGCTTGACAACACACTACATATAGTGTATACACCTCGACTTATGTTTATTGTTTATTTTAGCACTATGTTGCTGTTTTATGTTTAGCACTATTCGGCTAACTTATGATTGACACGACCAAAAGTATAGAAGAGGACATTAACAGGCAGCTTTGTCTTGTTTGTGGTCTGTGCCGGAATAGCCAAGTGATCGACTTAGTAGACCACATTGTCGATGTAAATATGCCGGCACTATGTAGAGCATATAGAGATAGAGAGATTGCATATAGAAGTAAACGCCAACAGGTGACGGTATGACTGGATATGAAAACACGACATTGTGTAGATTGTTGCGGTTGTATGCTAAGTATGTCGTGTATATGGTATGTCCAATTAAAAGCATGCTTTGTGTATCGGTAAGGTCGGGTATGCCGCTGCATAAGGACGGGGTCTTATATACGTTTATTCCCCACCCAAACAGTAAACAAACTAAAAATTATTTTTTTTCACTTATTGTAGTAAGATGATATTGTAGATACAGAATAAGGACATAACCAATGGCATACGGTGACACGATGGAAGGCCCAAGTGAAGCCTTTGTAAATCAACGAAAGTGGACAGTCGCCGGTACAGTGACCGAGCGATATGCCGGAGCAGGTGAAGCTCTTGACGGAGAGAGCCGGTCTGATATTGTCGTCTCAGCCGTAGCGGCCAAAAAGATAGTTATATTCAATCCAAAGAGAGGTACCGTAGCGGTAGAAATGAGATACCGCTCCGATGGAAGTGAGGACGATGCAAGTACGGTCCATATATACGCTGCAGCAGGAGCTGACCATTATACCAGAATGGCAACGCACGTTATCACCCAGGGGACGCAGTTATATACCGGTGCAATCTACTTCTGTGATGGTATTGCCGTTACAAATGAAAACTGGCTGACCGAGGCAGGAGTAGTACAAGCCTCGCCAGCGGATAACCACATAGCACGTTACGTATTCAATCCACATGGATATGACCGATTCGCTGTCATAGTGTCAACGCTCGCTACAAAAACGGTGTATGTTGATGTAAGGAGACTTTAGAATGAAGAAGACCTTGATGACCATGATAATATTGGCATATCTCATGGGTGTAGCATGTGCCGACCTTGTCGTACCGCTTGTTGACCCACGTGTAGAGTCCGGTACGGCAACGAATCAGATGGCCTTTTGGAACAACACAGCATTGCAGTGGCAGCACACGACCGGCTTACTTTGGGATGAGCCTAATGACTGCTTGACCGCTACAGGCACAACTGGTAAGCAGCTAAGACTATCAGACAACGCAGGTGACTATCATGATTTTAGGGTGGATTCTACTGGCGTTTTGTCCATTGTCGGCACAGGCACTAATGCAGATTTCGTCTTTGGATCTACTGCGTTAGCTGACGCAGGTGAAGCGGGTGATTCTCGAATGTGGTTTGATAAAAGCAAGGGGGCGTTTAGAGCTGGTGCGGTAGATGCTGCTCAATGGGACGATGTGCGTGTTGGGAACAATAGTTTAGCTTTTGGCTCTAATGGAGTTGCAAGTGGGATATATTCAACACACTTTGGGAATGGTGGAACAGCAAGTGGATTACACTCAACACACTTTGGTTTTTTAGGGACAACAAGTGGAGCATCTTCAATTCATTTTGGTGGTTATGGAGTTGCAAGCGGTGTTTATTCAACGCACTTTGGGCGTTATAATCTTGCAGACTGCTACGGCTTAATGACTCTTGGTCGGTTTAGTGCTTTGGGAGCAACGGAAGCGGATAGTGCTACTGTATGGTATGCCGCTGACCCGATATTCATCATAGGCGACGGGGCAAATATAGGTAGCCGGTCTAACGTCTTCACAATCTACAAGAACGGCAACCTCATAACAGACGGCGACATAACTGGTGCTGCAATCAGTGGAACAAACACCAATTGGGACGCGGCTTATACTCATATAGGCGAAAGCGGTGCAAGCCACACCTATATAGACCAATCAGTAGTAAGTGGTTCGTCTCCAACTTTTGATGGCACTAATATCACAGGTGTTGCTTCTATTGACGTTGCTGATGAAAGTGCTGATACTACTTGTTTTCCGCTGTTTGCGACAGATGCTACCGGAGCTATTGCCCCAAAGACAGGGAGTAATTTAACTTTCAATTCATCTACGGGTGCTTTAGGTGCTACAGATATAACGGCAAGCGGAGATTTATTGGTTACCGGAGATACAGGGTTAGGAGAGGCTTCGCCACTTCGTAAATTAGATGTAGCAGGCTCGGTAAGAATGACAGCAGAAGCATCATCTTCTATTACGGGTACAGCAGACCCGGCGGTAAGTAAAACTTTACCAGGAACGAACACTCTGTTTCTTACTGAATTGGTCGCAGGCGACAGAATAACTGTAAATAGTGAAAGCAGAACAATAACTGCTATTGCCAGCAATACAAGTTTAACAGTAGACGTTAAGTTTTCAGATACCGCCGGTGGGGCAACAGTAACTAAATTGCCTGCCGAGCTTATTCTAAGAGATAGCTCAAATAATGTTGATTTAATTGTTAATGGCGATGGTCATTTGGTTCTTAACAACCCACTATATTTAGCGAATGGTGCTTACAACATTCCTTCTCTCTCTTTTAACAGTGACCCCGATACGGGTTTTTACAGAATTACCACAGATGCGTTAGGATTTAGTACGGGAGGCTCAACAGCTTTAGCAATGTATTCAAATTCAGTGGTATTTAGTCGCCCAACTTTTTACCATGAACGGGTTACTGCTGATGTTTTATCGCCGAAATTCATCTTTAGAAAACTTAACTTAACAAGCGATCCTTATACTCCGGGTGTTGGTGACGGGTTAGGTGCATTGCAGGGTTCAGGTTATCTCGGTGCAGGAGGCGGCTGGCAATATGGCGTTGGAGCTTCTATCGAGTTTGTCGCGGAGGAAAATTTTAATTACGGTACACCGGATGAGTTAGGTACAAAAATTATATTTCAAACCTGTGCTATTAACGCTGCGACTCTCACGACTCACATGACAATAGACAATGCTGGTAATGTTAGAATAGGCGACGCTACAGCCCCTACAGAGACATTTGAAGTATTAGGCTCATCGCAGTTCGGCGACGACACAAACGAGGTACAGATAAGCTCGACCGGCGTTATGACTTTTCACGAAGATGCTCGATTCTGGCAGGGTGTATTCGTTTCTCCATCAAGGTTCAAAGAGCCCACATCGGGAATACCATCAGAAGTTAATAGAGGACTTGGGACGGCTCGTGATTTCTCAGACAATACAGATAAAGAACATTTACACGTTGTGGTAAGTATTCCCGGCTTTTGGGATGCGACAGAAAATTTGGAAGTAATTATACATTGGGAAAGTCCTACAACATCAGAGAAATGTGATTGGTATATTAAGTATCAGCTTTTGGCAGAAAATGAAGATATGACATCTACAACCACAGCCACCGTTGCTTGTGCAGCGGGTTATTGCACAAGTTCAGCTACGGCTAATGGATTGGTACATAGCACCATTGTAATACCAACTGCTGCTTTTGATGCTGGTGATAAAAAGTTAAGGTTCGAGCTTTGGAGAGATGCAGATAGTGGTAATGGTGATGATACACTTGGCGATTCTGCATATCTACACGGCATAAGAGTTCGAGGCGTAAGATATAAGACCGGCGGAGCAATGTAATAATAGGAATGTACCTTGGCAAATGAAATAAAAACAGTATGGTCAACAGACAGAACTCTGACGGCGGATGTCTATTATGATGATGCCGGAGAGATGAAGGCTCGCGGTGCACAAGTTGAGATGTTTGAACAACCAGCCTCAAGCGGTCTTTACAAAGGCTCTCACACGACAATCGTAGCGGGTGACATAATAATTATCAAAGACGGTACACAGCTAATCGGTACGGTTGAGTATAGGGCCGAGTCCATACAAAGTGGTGCGGCGAAGATAGTTCCAGCCGGTTATGTAGGTGATTACTATGAAGACGACATAGTCTATATCCTTTGGAGTACTTCTGTAGCCTCGTCAACAGACGGAACAGCTCTTGTATATAAGAATGATGGCACTGGTGAAGTGACCACACCGACTGGAATTACCGAGGCACGTGACTTTGATGGTAAAACCGGTGTGCACCTCTGTAGAATAGACCTCTCTGCAAGCTCTTTCTACGCCAGAGAGCGTGACTATTCAGTTGTGGTGTCAGGTATCGTGATAGACGGTCAAACACTAAGCTATGTAATCGCATCATTCAGCATCCAGAATAGATTCAACAAAGAACGCTTTATAAGGGATGTATAATGACTAACTTTGGAAAGAAAACACCAACAGTGTCAGATGTTCTAACTGAACAATTAGCTCGCCGTATCGTTGTGAAGCAGGGCGGTCTGTTCCTCTCCGGTGACAACGGCGGTCCTATAGAAGTGGCCGCACAGGGTGACAGAGGTCCGCGTGGTGAAAAAGGCGTACAAGGTGTAAAAGGTGTCAAAGGTGACAGAGGTGTGGCCGGTCCTACAGGTCAGACCGGTCTACAAGGTCAGCAGGGTGATACCGGTTTTCAAGGTGCGGAAGGTGATAAAGGACAGCAGGGTGAACAAGGTGAACAAGGCGTACGCGGCCAGGAAGGAATTTCTGGTCCTGTTGGCGAAAAGGGTGACACAGGTGACAGAGGACTCATCGGTCCTGTCGGTCAGGCTGGTCTCTCCGGTCCGAAAGGTGACAAACCTGCTTTCCAACGTGAAGGCACACATATCCGCTTTGAAAATCCAGATGGCACGTGGAGTTCGTGGCTTGAGTTGACTGGTTCGCCTGGCTTCAACGGTATGGATGGTAAAGACGGACGTAATGGTCGGCCCGGTGAACAAGGTCCGCAAGGTCCTCGTGGTGACACTGGCCCAGCGGGTATAGCCCCGGCTGAAGTAAACTACTTCACAAATGAAATATTGAAGCTGAAATCGCGTATAACTGCCTTAGAGGACACAACATAGTAATAAACACTTGCAATATATAGATAAGTATGTTATATAGGAAACAACATGGCTAAACGAAAGAAAAAATTTAAGGCTGAAACGCTGACAACCAGGCGTGACCAGTCTCTGGACACCAAGACGATTAACAGTTACCGCACACCATACATACCGCAGGACAGAAATGACCAAATAGTGCTCAACACAAAGAAGTGTCGTGGTCAGCTCATTGCCGCATTAAACCGTGAGGCCATACGTTTTGGCGGCATGTCTCCAATGGCAAGAGTCGCCAAGCTGTTCTACAATAATGATAAAGAAGCTATAAAGATACTCAAACATATCTTACCAGAGTTGAAGTCGATAGATGCTAAAATAGACCAGGCAAGTCCACTAAAGCTGATATTGAACATGTCAGAAGATGATGATGTAAACGATGAAGATGATGTAGATGAAACCGAAACTGACGATTCCGAGACTTAACAGATGGCTAACACAAGTCTAAAATCAAAAATAGCTACAGAGCTGTTTAACACAGGTGCAAGCAAGGCTATGGAGTTTACGCCTGAGATATTCCAGCGTCCGTTTATGAAGTCGGTCTGCCGTTATCCAGCATTTATTGGTGCATGGGGAACGGGTAAGACTCTCTGCGGATTTATGAAGGGCATAATGCTCTCCCTGATGTACCCGGGTAACTCTGGCATAATCATAAGAAAGACATATCGTGCCCTCAGTCGCTCCACCATCCGTGACTTCTGTTCGTGGACCGGTTTCAAAGTCTCAGAGCAGCGTCAGGAAATTCTAATCCCCGGAACTGGCGGTTCAGTAATAGCCTTTGCCCATGCGGATAATCTTCAGGACTTTCGTTTCACTGTCCAGGGTATGAATCTTGGTTGGGCAGAAATAGAACAATCTGACGAGTTAGAGAACTCCGAAGTTTTCAACGAACTCGACGGACGTATCAGACGTATCTTAACACCGAACGAAGACATTCAAAAGTCTCTCATCAAAGCCGGTATGCTCGACCATCAAGTCTCCAGCTTTTCAAAACTTGACCAAAAGACCCGCGATAACATAGAAGACTACCTGATGCACAAGATGAATCTCCCTGTCCGTCAGCTCATGGTCACGGGTAATGCAAATGGCCACAATTGGGTTTGGCGTAGATGGAAGAAAGCACCGACAGAGGGCTACCAGTTATTTGAAGCGATTTCCAGTGAGAACAAAGCAAACATTCCCCGAAGTACCCTAAAAAGTTGGGACAACATGAAAATAACCGCACCGAAGCGTCATGCTCGGATGGTGATGAACTCGTGGGAAGACTATGAAATCGAAGGCTCTTTCTACGCCGAGCTGATGAGTAATTCGCTAAAACAGAAACGCTGTGAGCTGGACACCCTATATGACAAAAGTGTTCCGGTCTACACCTTTTGGGACTTGGGTATAAGAGCGTCGGATACAACGGCCATCTGGTTTGTCCAGTTTATAGGCGATGAGATATGGCTGATAGACTACTTAGAAGAGTATGGCAAAGGTATGGAATACTATTCAAAAGAGTTGAGTAAAAAGCCATACGAGTATGTAGCTCATTATCTACCGCCCGATGCGGTACAGCGTTTACAGGGCAGAGAGATAACAACGCGTCTTGACATCATGCGGAGACTTCGTCGTGAGCCTATCAGATTAGTAGAACGTCACCGTGTAGAAGAGCGTATAGCCTGTGTTAGAAGTGTGCTAAACAGATGTAAGTTCAATGCCAAGTGTGAACGCGGCGTGGACTGCTTGAACAACTATCGTAAAAAGAGATATGACACCGCATCGGAAGACACACCTGTGTTCATGTCCAAACCGGCTGATGATGAATGGACCAACGGTGCAGATTCCTTCGGTTACATGGCGGTAGTATTCAGATATGCCCCGCCTAAAAATGACGACGCATACAACATGTTCTCAGATGACACCGACTGGACTGACGAAAGTGAAAGCGAACAAGGTGTAACAAATCTCTTAGGTGTAGGATAACTTAAAAAGTAAAGGAGCTTGACATCAAACGTATGTGGCTTGTATACTGTCCTCACTGTGGAAAAGCAGCAACGGGAGCTGTCGCACCAAGAGCAATAGGTTACGAGCCAAGAGTATCATGTGTCTTGTGTAATAGAACAATCAACGCGGCAAAAGGAGCGTTTCAGTATCACAAGACAAACATAACCGAAACCAAGCGTGACTTACTTTCTGTAGAGTGAGCGAAATAAACATTAAGGAATAACCTATGTCACATGGCAGTCCAAGTCCATTAGCACCGACTCCACCAGCTCCAATAACTATCGAACCGACAATGGAGAAGACAAAGGGCGACTTGAAAGAACGCCTAAGACGCTCTCGGAGCAGAGCACTTAGCCAGGTCTCTGATATAGGCTTTCTCGATTCACAGCCAGCAATGGCAAAAAATGAACTTTCAAATGTTTTAGGAGTGTAACCGAATGGAAAAGAGATGTGGAAAGTGTATTTACTGTATTAAAGAAAACAATATACTATATTGTAAAGAGTCACCACCGCAGAATAATACTGTAGTTCTGCCTCGTAACGGTATACAGGCTGGCTCAGGACCAGCTCTTGAAATACGAACAGTATCAAGTTGGCCTTCGGTAAAGGAAAATAGTAGCGCTTGTGGGAAATACGAGGAGATGTCACTATGAATATGCAGCAGGCAGAAGAAATACTCGGCCTCAGATTTAGAGGCCGTAGAGTCTACCTTGAGCAGAGAGGTATGAACAAAGAGCAAGTTGACTCCGATGAGGACACTGTTAAAAGAGACTGTCATGAGTTCGCAGTTATTATGAAGAAAATGACCGCGAGCCGAAGACCATCCAGTCTGATTATACAACCGGGGCAACCGCTTAATTAAGAAAGAAAATAACTATGATGAAAAAGCAAGCAGAGCTTAACTGTTATATGCCACCAAAGTGGTCCATAGTATTATGGCCTCTTGGAGTAATACTTTGTTTACCATTACTCTTAATCAGTATTTTTTATACTGCTATAAGGAAGTAACAATGTACGAATGGAAAAACAAGTCTGACGAAAGCATTGCCAAACTGTGTGTAGACCAGCTTGGTCGGGCTAAAGAACGTCGTGGAGTCTACGATGACTTACACAGTCTGATTGTAAAGATATTCCGACCTCGTCGTTACGACATCTTAGGCAACAGTCAGAAAGGTCAGCAGTACGGTTCTACTCTCTACGACCAGCATCCTGCTAACGCTCTGAACAAATCTCTCTCCGGTCTTATCGGCTACATGGTCTCTCGCTCTTCGCCCTGGCTTCAGTTCATAGCTCCCGATGTCAGACTAATGCAATTAGACCACATAAAGAGGTACTGTCAGGAAGCGACAGAGCAAGTCCTCTACGGAGCTAATCGTTCCAACATCTATGCCTCACTAATCCCTCACGGTCTTGATGCCTACTCTGTTGGTACATCAGTTATGATACCTAATTCAGATGAAGTAAAAGACCGGGTAGTTTTTGATGTAGTCCACCCGCGTGATAGTTACATCATTTGTAATCGCTTTGGCGACCCAATCATATACTTCAGAGAACTGAAACTAACTCGTCTGACCGCTTTGGAATACTTCACTGAAGACAAACTTCCGACCACGTGGTTCAAAAAGGATGCAAATGGAAACAGTGAGCTAAAGGACCAGATGACTGAGCAGAAATTCGTTTGGGCTACTTATCCCAATGCTGACCGAGATACGTCAAGTCTCTTACCGGTAGATAGAGAGTTTGCTGTCTTTGCCGTGATGCTCGGTTCTGCCGGACCTGACAAAAGTAGTCTCGTCATGCGTTCAGGCAGAGAAGTCTTTCCCGTATGTTGGAGACAACTTCGTGAAAGTGGTTCTGACTACGGTACATCTCTCGCAGCGGACTGTCTGACTTCGGCACTGGTTTGCAACAAGCTGACGGAGAAATCAGTTGCCGCAGCACATCAAGCTGTCGAACCAGCTGGTATCTGGTCAAAATCCCTCCGGGGCTCTCTAATGAAGACCGGAACTAACCCCGGTGCTCGAATATTTGCCGATGACATAACACGTGACGGTTTTAAGCCCATCCTGGACCGGCTCAACTGGCCTGTCTCGGATGCACAAATAGAACGTCTTCATAGCCAGATTGACGACAAGTTCTTTATCAAGTTCTTTGAGATGTTGTCATCCGGTGACATAAAAGCCCGTACCGCTTACGAAGTCTCACAGATGATGGCGGAGAAGGCTGCTCTAATGACCTCCATCGTTGACACATTTGAACAGGACACGTTAGAACCGTCTCTTGAAGCTATAATCCTCCATGAGACAGAGGCTGGTCGTATGCCTGAGCCGCCTGGAGAACTCGTCGAATCCGGTTCTACTGTAGACATTCGCTATCTTGGTCCTCTTGCCCAACTTCAACGAACTCTCCTAAAGGCCAAAGGCACAGTCGACGCTATGGCAATAATCTCTCAAATAGCTGCATTAGACGAAACAGTTGCCTGGAAATTCAACTGGCTTGAAATAGCTGAAGAAGTTGCAGTAAATCAGGGTATGCCTCAGAAGCATATCAAGTCAGATGAGGAAGTAGCAGCGATAGTACAGCAGCAGCAACAACAACAACAGGCCGCACAGCAAGCTGAAATGCTTGGCAATGCTTCTAAAGCGGCAGGACCACTTGGTAAACGTCCTGAGTCCGGCTCACCGATGGAAAAGATAAGCAATATGGTAGCGGAGTAAAGACAATAACTTTTAGAAAGGTATGATTATGGCAAAGGCAGGAATACCAAAGCGTGACGGAAGTGGCCGAGGTCGTAGAGCTAATCAAGGTCGTGGTGGCTGTAAAACAACAAGAAGTACGGGACGAGGCAGAAAACGGTAACTTTTAGAAAGGTGTTATAATGAGTAAAAGTAAAAATAAAAATAAACAAGTGCGAAAGGAAAACCACGTGGAAAAGAACAAAGACAATATGAAGAACAGTGTAGAGGAAGAAATCGGTAAAGTTGTAGCTCCGCCTATTTTACCTCCAGCCGTTCCTGTTGACCCAATTCCTGAAGGGCTGACCAACGGAGAGAAAGTAGAGCTTGCCGAGTCAGAAGACCTGCTTGTAAAAGAGGCCGAAACAAAAAAGGCAAAGGAAGTCGTTCTGACAGAAAAGAAAAACATTGCCGCTGCCGAAAGGGAACTCCGTCGCTACGTAAGACGTAGTGGTGGTCTTCGCATGGGCATCGGTAAACTGGACAAGCATCGTGCTGACCAACTGATGAAACGCCTCGGCAGAACAGAGGCCAAGTGGGACTTGACAATAGACATGAGTTTAATAGAGTAAGGATAAGATACCGTGGCCAACTGGTTTGACATGACCGAGAAAGAACTGCATGAGTCTGAAGAGGCTCAGCAGCAGAAACAGCTCGCGTACTGCAATACTTTCTACGCGACAGACGAAGGCCGCCTTGTCATGGCAGACCTACGCCGTCGTATCTACTCTTCAGGCGGTCTTGAGCCGGTAGCTGTAATCGCGTTAATTGAGTTCTTGGAACATATTCGTACAAACTGTGGCTTGGTAGACGCTAAAGCTATTACCGATGCCGAAGCGTCTACCATAATTAGCAAGTAACAAAACAGAAAGGAAAAGTGTTTTATGTCTACAGAAATGGATTTATCATATAAAGAGATGCCGAGATACGGGTGTCACAAAGAGGTTTGGGCGTTAAAGATTAAAGACATCATTACAGATGAAAAAGTAGGTACGTCTGAAGCAAAAACTACAATAGTGCCAGAGGACAGTAGCTTTTGTAATATAGTAGTAGATGCTAAATACATAACTAAGCATAATCCAAAAGTAGGCGGTTACTACGTAGTTTACGAAGATGGCTACGAGTCATGGTCTCCTGCTGGACCGTTTGAAAATGGATATACCATAATTAGTGAGTAAAAACTTTAGAAAGGAAAAGACAATGGATTTCAACCTAACAGAGCACATCGGCGAAGACGGAAACTTCACCGAAGGATTTGCACCGGCAGCTACAGCGTCACTTGGCGAAGGCTATCAGGACAGTAAAGTCCTCGAAGGCATAACCAACCCTGCTGGTCTTATCAAAGCGTATGCCGATACGAAAACGGCCTATGGCAAAAAGCTCGAAGGTGTAATTGCCAAGCCCGGAGAAAATGCGACTGACGAGGAAAAAGCGTCATACCGCAAGACAATGTTAGCAGAGTTGGGCACTCCTGAAAGTCCCGACGATTACAACTTTAACCGTCCAGAAAGTCTCCCTGACGGCATGACCTACGATGAAGAGTTTGAAGGTGCGTTTCGTCAGTTATTTCACGAGGTAGGTATGCCTGCGGATATGGCAAAGTCTCTTGCTGACAAATTCAACGAAGTGCAAGTAGCTCGTCATGTAGCCGCTGTTGAACAGGCGAAACAAAAACTTACTGAAGAGGCAACACAGCTTGACAAGGATTGGCCCGGCGAAAAGTCAACCCTGAACAACCGCCATGCTTTCAAAGCTATCATGCAGTTTGGTACTGAAGAACTAAAGACCTTGTTAAAAGAGGCCAATATCAGCACCAACCCAACGAATCACGACGCTTGGAACAAGTTGAACATCTCGCCGTCACAACGTCGTATCTGGTCTAACATCGGAGCAGCTATGAAATCGGACCTCGCCATAAACGATGAAGGCTTGCCAGCGACATCGAATGAACCGGCTACAGCGATGGGCAAGATATACGACCATCCGACGAGTAAAACTTTACTTGACAAAGCTAAAAGTTAATAGTATAGTAGACAATAGCATCCAACTGTTGAAGTTGATTAGTGCTTAGTCTTGAGTTCAGACTACTCTGGAAGTACCAGAGCCTGATGCTTAACAGTCAAAGCGACTGTCGCCTTAGCGGGCGTAAAGCAGCAGGAGACCTACCGCAAGTAGATTATCTCCGAGAAAAGTTAATTGTTTTGTTCAAAAATTGAATATTGACTATTTTTTGGAGGTACTATTATGGCTACTTTAGCTTTAGGTACTGATTTAACAATCGCCGAGCTGGTCCGTAGAGAAGACCCTGATGGCAAGCTCGCCCAGGTCATTGATGTCATCAGCGAGGAAAATCGCATCTTGGATGATATCACCTGGATAGAGTGTAACAATGGCACTTATCATGAGGACACCAGAACAGTGACTGAACCGTCCGGTTCGGAACGCTCATACGACGAAGGTGTTGCCGGTGAAGCTGGTGTGACCGAAAAGGTTATCGAGCCAACTTGTATGCTTAACGGCATATCAGAAGTTGACTGTGCTAAGTTCCAGCACTCGCCCAGCCCTGGTGCGGCACGACTTCAGGAAGACGGATTTTTCCTACGCGGCATGAGTAAAACACTCGTCTCTCGTCTCTTTGATGGAGACAGAGGTGCTGATGTACGCCGAATCAACGGCATAAATGTTCGCTCTGATTACAGCTCTCTACAGACCGCCGGTTCAGAAACCCGCGTCTTTGACAACGCAGGTGGAGACTGTGCTGACGCATCGACATTTACCTCGATGTATTTCGTTCAGTGGGGCTTCAAGAAAGTAAACTGCATCTATCCGCGTAACGACCCCAATGGCGGTGGAACATTACCTATCAAGATGGAAGACTTTGGAAAGTCAGTCATCAGCCAGGTAATCGGCGGAACGGAAGCACCGACAAAGAAATACCCTGCGTGGCAAACGTGGTTCAGTTGTGACTTCGGCTTGTTCGTCCATGACCCTCGTTGTATCAAGCGAGTTGCCAACATTGCTACCACCGGAATCGACGGAGTTAACTACTTCAGCTTCCACGAAAATGCGATGATTGACGCATACAATCAGCTTGAGTACAACGGTGAAGGAACAGTCATATACTGTAACCGGACCGTTCTTGCTCAGGCACAAAAACGTTCAAACGAGAAAGGCAATGCTTTCTTTACCACACAGTCAGAAGGTGAAGGCCCGTTTGCACGCCCTGTGACCCGGTTCATGGGTATCGAGATGAAACGTGTTGACCAGATAACCAACACACAGGCTGACCTGACTTAATAAGTCTGGTTGATTTAATCGTTTAGTTTGATAAGTTTTGTTAACTTTACTTTTAAGGAGTAAAGATATGTTAGATGTTAATAACTGTTTCACCTATACTTACAGTGCGGGTACTTTTGCTGATTACTCTGAAGATGTCACTGCAGCAGCTATTTCAGCAAATGTTCTTGACCTCGACGCAGCTGGAATTGTACCATCAGGAGGCTCTAAGCCTCTCTGGCTTATTGTTCGTACAATAGATGTTTTTGCAACAATAGTCAGTTTAGGTATAAAGCTAATTACTGACTCGGCTGTTCCTTCTCTTGATGCTGCAACTGGTTTGGATATTGTAATCTATCGTTTTGCTTTGGCTGAATTAACAGCAAACACGCTGCTTATAAATCAGCCCTTGCCGCATTTTAGCTATTTGCAGTATCTTGCGTTAGAGTATGAACCATACACCGAAGCATCTGCTGGTTCTATTGTGGCTTATCTTTCTAACAGTCCTGAACCGGCAATCTCAGCACCTGAACAGACTGTTGAAGCTGGTACGTAAGCGGAGTAAACAGAAAGTATTGAAAATGTTACTGGAGAGGTCGGTTGTTTCGGCCTCTCTATCTTAAAAACTTCTTTTTATAGGAGACTAAGTTATGAAAAAGTTAATTTTTACCCTACTGATTTTCTCAGTCACGTTCTTTGCTATTGCTGGTCCGAGTCACTGGAATATTCGCTCTCGTCCTACTGCTAACTGGCTCAGCGGTTCATACACCGACCCTGCATGGCATTGGATGATGGACATGGAAGACCTTATGTCTGCAGGTGTCAGTCTCGGAACAGGTAGTATTTACTACGTGGATAGTGGCCTGACCACAGCCGGTGCTGGTACATCTTGGGAAACTGCTGTAGCTACAATAGATGAGGCAGTTAATCTTTGTACCGCCAATCGAGGCGACGTCATCATGGTAGCTCAGGGTCATGCTGAAACTCTTGTTGCTGCTGGAAACTTGGTAACTTGTGACATAGCAGGTGTAACCATAGTTGGAATAGGTTCTGGTTCACTTAGCCCATCTATCACGTTATCAGATGACGAAGCGATTGCATTTAATGTGGATGCTGCTAATGTAACTATTAAAAATATCTACATAGACGCTACCGGTGCAGATGGTGTAAATACACCAATAGATGTAGGTGCTACATATTGCACATTAGCTAACATTGTAATGTTAATGGCTGATGGTACAGGTCAGGCAGATCTCGGCATTACAACCAGTGGTGCTTCAGGTGCTGCAGCCTATATGAAAATAGTTGATTGTAGACTCATTGCACCAAATGTAGGTGCTACTGCAGGTATTGACCTTGAAGAAGTTGCAGAAGGTGTTGTTATTTCAGGTTGTTACATATACGGTGAATTTAGTATCGCTGCTATACACAATATCACTGGAAAAGTCTTAACTAATCTTTTGATAGAAAAGTGTTACTTGAAGAATGACACTACTGGTCAAACATCAATCGAGTTAATTTCTGCTTGTACGGGAATGTTGGTAGAGAACTACTATCATTGTGACCATAATGCTCCTGTAGATACGGGTGCATGTTTCTCATTCGAGTGTTATGGTATTGATGATGTTGATGAAAGTGCTTATGTTCGTCCAGTAGTAGGTACTCCGTAATGTCTATCTTGTTTAACCAGGGCGGGTTCGCTCGCCCTTTTTCTACTCTTTACTTTAACTCGTACAGTTAGGAGTGACACAAATGAAAAAGTTAATACGATATGGAAAAACCCTTGTCCTCGTCATGGCTATTACCGTTGTCGTGGCCCTGCTCTTACTCTTGCCCACTACTCGTGCAGAACCGCTTGACACATATCACTCAAGCTGGCACTTAGTCCGAGCTATGGGTGATGAAGATGGTGCGTCTTTTGCTGCTGTCTACGACCTGACCGGTGTAGGTACAACCAATGGTGACTTTGCCAGTATGGATAGCGGTTCAGTAGTTTCAGGTGGACCATTTCATATAGCCACTATGAACTCAGAATTTGGTGAAGGCTATTCACATGGTTCTAAATGGATGTTCTCTATTTGTGGAAAAAACTACAATGCTAAGGATGACACTTTTTCCTATACAGTAGTTGGTTGGGCAAAGACTAACGGTATGCTTCAGGAGATATGCTCCGGTACAGGGGCTTTAGGTACTCAAGCGGTCGTGACATATCCTGACGGTACTGACGCTCTTGGTGAACTGGTTTCGGAAACGTCAGTAGCTTATACACATGCGTCAACGAAATTTACAGTGACTAATGAGGGTTTCGACGGTGTTGTAGCAGGTATGTTAGCCCGTATAACCGGAACAGGCTATACCAATGAGATAATTGACATAACAACTGTTACAGACTCAAATAACATAGTTGTAAACGTATCTTCTTCATCTACTAACGGCACGGATTCGACCGTTCAGATAAACCCTGCTTTCTGGGCTGACACAGTAGTCGTTACTGACCTTACCAGATGGCCCTTAGACGTAGGCGGTGACGGAGCTAATCCACAGGTCTATAATTCCACAAATAATGAAGTGGCGTTTCTTGTACTCGATTTGACAGGATTGGAATATATCCAGTTTATCATTTACGGTGCTGATGCAGCAACAGGTGAACAGTCTGGTGATATAAGAGTATATGGCAGACGTTTCTAAGATAGTGGTTCGATATTTCTAAAACTTCTTTAGGAGTGACACAATGGCTATCTCGGAAACAACAATCATAAATGCTGCTTTTGCTCTTGTAGGACTTAAAAAGGCTGCTGACACGGCAGAGGACCGCAAAGGCACGCGAGTGTACAACCTCTTATATGAGCAGGGCCGTAACGAAATGTTCGACCTGCCTCACGATTGGAAATTCGCTACGACCCGTGCGGAACTAAGCCAACTCTACCTCCTGACCCTTGATGATGCACCAACAGCAGCCTGGGCAGTGGCTGACACAATAACGGGTGCGACATCAGCCGAGACATGTGTAATAGTCAGCGTTGTCTCGACAAAGATATTCATAGTGACCGAGCCGTCAGGTGACTTCACAGATGGAGAGGTCTTGTCTAACGGTACAGGTACGAGAGATTGTGCAACTGGCTACCCTGTGACCGCTGAAGAAGCTCCACCTTTCGGTTATGACCATCAGTATAAGTTACCTACTAATTTCCGTCGTGTTGTAGCTCAAGTAGATGATGATGGTGATGATACAGAATACAAATACCGTCGTGAACTTCTGATAGATGACGCGGCAAATGAGATAGATGTCTTTCTAACGGATGAGGCGTCTGTCTACATCAAGTATCTCAGAATCAGAACTGATGTGTCTACATGGCCGTCATGGTTTGTCAAACTGGTCTACTTAAATCTGGCTATCCTCCTATGTGAGCCGCTTAAACAGAAGTCTACAAAGCAGAACCAGTTACTCCTGATGTTTGAAGAGGCCATGAAAATCGCGGTCATGTCAAACGGTCTCGAAGACTCCAACACAGACACGCGTAATGTAAATACCGACAAAGGAAACTCCGACGTACTAAACGCGGCAACTCATGGAATAGCGGATAAGAACTACGTTGTAGACAGAGGAGACTAAATAAAGTGAAAAAGCTATTACTTATTCTCTTTTTTATCACCACATATGTTTTCTCCGCTTCCGTTCTCGTCAACTCCTTCAGCAGTGGGGAAATCTCACCTCTTCTTGAAGGTCGGACCGACGTGAAGAAATACTACACCGGCTGTCGCACTCTTGAAAACATGATTGTAATGTCTCAGGGCGGTGTGATGAAACGTCCTGGCACTGAGTACATTGCAGAAGTAGATACAAGTGCAAAAGCTACCCGCCTCATACCCTTTGAATACTCCACAATCCAGACTTACATTATCGAGATGGGTGATGTCTACATGCGTTTCTTCAGGGATGGAGCACAAATACAAGGTGGAGCAGGTACATCAGAATGGACTGACCTGACCGCGTCGTTTGACAATATTGTTGCTCACTGGATGATGGATGATAATGTTGCTAATATTGAAGTTCTTGATGACAATGGAGAGACATACAACGGAACGGCAAGTGCTAACACCTCTACACTGCACGACGATGGACAAGTCGGTACAGGCTCTTTTGATTTCGACGGACAGTACGCTTTCTACGCGGCAAACAACGCAGACTTCACTTTCGAAGAGGCAGTAGACGGTAACTTTACTCTTGCCGGTTGGGTATATGTAACCGACAGCAGTTCTGAACAGGTCATAGTCTCAAAATGGTATGACCGTACAGCAAGAGAATGGAAACTCGTTCTCGACGAAGATGAATACCTGAAGTTGTGCATTGCCGATGAAAGTCTCCTATTTGACTCAAGTTTAGTCGGTTATTGGCAGTTGAATGACAGTGCTGCTACAACTACTGTTTCTGATGAGTTAGGTGTGAACGACGGTACTTTGTCGGACGGTGACACCAGTTACACTTCTGCCCACAGTATAACTGCTAAAACTGGAAGTAACATGGTAAACGCTTTCACTCTTGACGGTACAGATGACAAGATAACTTTACCTGACTCAGATGACAATACAGACTTGGATGTTACAGGCAATTTGACAATCTCCTGTTGGATTGACGCTGATGATGATGATACGATTATACTCTCAAACAGGTATCATTGGGCTGGTCCAGAGTGTGGCTATAGCTTCAGTACCGATGCCGATGGTAAACTTTTATTTAGTTCCGGTACTGCTGCAAACGACGATGATGCCACTGCTATTGCAGTTAGTACAAGTGCTTTAACAATTGGAGCATGGCATCATGTAGTAGCGGTGAAAACAGGAGTTAATATACAATTTTATATAGATACTGTAGATGCCGGTACAGATACGGTTGCACGAGAAGCGATAGGCTATAGTGCCAGCTACAAAACACGAACCATTGGAACATCAGATGACGCTTCGATGAAAAATGGCGGTGGAAGCCTCTTTGGTACAAGAGACTTTACCGATGGTGACATAGACAACCTGATGGTCTTTGACACGGCTCTTTCCGCTGCCAATGTTACTACATTATACAACGATGGTAATGGTATAGAGGATTTAGACGCTATTTACGCATATAAGAAGTCAAACGTGGCACTAAGTTCTGGATGGAGATTTGTTACTTCTGTCTACACAGGTGATGTCACTGCATGGACAGGTGCTACAGCGGCTAATTACATAACTCTATATGTTGATGGT
>Ga0307928_10001248_pt1 | contig 19228 bp, 39 predicted proteins | sample AceLakmetagen232_FD_201815 | JGI IMG/M metagenome (GOLD analysis project Ga0307928, IMG submission 201815) | Saline water microbial communities from Ace Lake, Antarctica - #232 | ecosystem: Environmental > Aquatic > Non-marine Saline and Alkaline > Saline | place: Antarctica: Ace Lake... | reverse complement strand
TTAGTTATGCTATTTGAATATGAAAAGAGTTTAAGGGAACCGGATGAAGATATCATAACGGAGTTATATGCCCATAAGAATTTACCCACATTTGCCAAAAGGGTAATAGAAACTTTATTTGGGGAGATGGTGAAGTAATGGATTTAGAAAATATGGATCTTTGGGACCAACGCGAATTGGCCGAAAATCCCAATACCCCTGTTGATGTTTTGCGGGATTTGGCAACGGAGGAAGATGGGTGGATTAGGCGTTATGTGGCCACTAATCCCTCTACCCCTTTGGATGTTTTACGGGATTTGGCCAAGGATGAAGAATTGGGTGTTAGGTGGAGTGTGACCTTAAATTCCAATGCTTCTAGTAAGATCTTAGTTATGATGTTTGAGTATGAAAAGAGTTTAAGGGAACCTGATGAAGATGTTATAAAGGTTTTATATGCCCATAAGAACTTTCCCGCATTTGCTAAAAGGGTACTAGAAACTTTGTTTGGGGAGATGTTACCGTAATGGATTTAGCTAATATGGATTATAATGAGACAATGGAATTGGCCCTGAATCCTTCTACCCCTTTGGATATTTTGCGTAAATTGGCCAAAGATGAAAATTGGGTAGTTAGGATGCGTGTGGCCAATAATCCTAATACTCCTATTACTATTTTACGTGAATTAACAAAGGACAAAGTTGAGAGTATTAAGTTGAGTGTAGCTCTGAATCCTAATACGGATAATGATACCTTGCGGGAATTGGTAAAGACTGCCCACTGGGGTATTAGGAATTCGGTGGCCAAAAATCCTACTACCTCCGCGAATCTTTTGCGGGATTTAATAAAGAATGAGGATTTATGGGTTAGGGGTTCTATGGCTACAAGTCCTGAGTCTCCCTGTAAACTACTAATTGCGCTTTTTGAACACGAAAAGAGTTTAAAGTACCCCGACTCTAATGTAATAAAATCTTTACATAGAAATCCCAACTTACCGTTATTTGCCCAGAGAGTAATAGAAACTTTGTTTGGAGATATGCTACGATGACTTTAAAGAATAGTACAAATAATGAAAAACTGGGTTGGAGTTCTGATCCTAATACACCTAAAGATGTTTTAGTGGAATTATTCAAAGATGGTAATTCCGAGGTTAGGCACATGGTAGCTATGAATTCTAATACCCCTGAAAATATTTTGCGGGATTCCATAAAGGATAAAGATTGGTACGTTAGGTGCGGGGTAGCCCATAATACTAAGGCTTCTGCTGATATATTAGTTATAATTTTTGAACAGGAGAAAAGTTTAAAGAGCCCTAATATGTGGGTAATGAAGGCTTTATACCATAATGCTAATTTTCCTGAATTTGCCAAGAGGGTACTAGAAACTTTATATGGAGACTTGGTGTTGTAATGGATATACAGAATATGCCATGGGAAGAAAAGTATAGTATGGGCACAAGTCCTAATACTTCGGAGAATGACTTACGACAATTAGCTCAGGATAAAGATGCACATATTAGGTACAATGTCGCTAGAAATAGTAATACCCCCTTGGATATTTTGCAGGATTTAACCAAGGATAAAATCCCAGGGGTTAGGTACAATGTGGCTAGGAATCCTAGTACACCCTTTTATATTTTGCAGGATATAATAAAGGATAAAATTGCGTCGGTTAGGGGTTCTGTAGCCGAAAATCTAAATGCTTCTAGTGAAATGTTAGTTGCTATTTTGGAGTACGAAAAGAATGTAAAAGAACCTGAAGAGGATATCATAAGGTTTTTATACACACACCCTAACTTACCTTACATGGCCAAAATTATCATAGAAACTTTATTTGGAGAGTGGTTATAATGGATTTAAAAACTATGGAATATACAGATCTATGGAAACTAGCCTCTAATCCTAATACCTCTGTTGAGGTTTTGCGTAACTTAGTAAGGGATAAATGTTATGTAGTTCTGGCAGAGGTGGCCAAGAATCCTAGTACCCCTGAAGATATTTTACAAGAATTAGCAGAGGATGATAGTTGGACTATTAGAGAAAATGTAGCCAACCATCCTAATACTCCTATTGATGTTTTAGGGAAATTAATCAAGGATAAAAATAAACAGGTTAGGCATAATGTAGCAATAAATCCTAATACTTCTAGTAATATACTAATTAAGCTTTTTGAATACGAAAAGAATTTAATTTATCCCGAGTATCAGGTTATAATGAGGGGCTTATACAGAAATGCTAAATTTCCTGCCTTTGCCAAAAGAGTTATAGAGACTTTATATGGAGATAAGTGGTTATAATGAATATACAGAATATGACAACTACAGAAAAGTTAACAAGTGCCTATAAGTCTAATACCTCCTTGGATCTTTTAAGGGAATTAGCAAAGGATGAAAATAAGTTGGTTAGGGGTAATGTACCGTCTAATCCTAATGTCACCGATGATATTTTGCGGGATTTATCTAAGGATGCCCAGCATACTGTTAGGCGCAAGGTGGCTTATAGGCCGAATCTCCCAGATGATATTTTGCGGGATTTATCCAAGGATAGCCAGTGGCAAATTAGGCGCGAGGTAGCAGCAAAGCAAAATCTCCCCGATGACATTATGAAAGATTTAGTCACAGATGAAGATGGGGTAGTTAGGTGGGAAGTGGCCGAAAACCCCTGGATTTCTATTACCGTGCTGGTTACACTTTTGGAATTTGAAAAGAATTTAAAGAAACCCAGTTTAAATGTAATACAGGCGTTATATGTAAATAGTAAATTACCTACATTTGCTAAGAGGGTTATAGAGACTTTGTACGGAGAAATGTTATAATGGATTTAAAAAATATGACACAATACAAAAAAGAAAATTTAGCGGATAATCCTAGTACCCCTGTTGCTGTTTTGCGGAAATTAGCAAAAGATGTTAATGAGTACGTTAGGGAACATGTGGCAGGTAACAGTAGTACCCCAGAAGATACTTTACGGTATTTGTCCAAGGATATAGATAGCGATGTTAGACTTACGGTGGCCTATAATTCTAATACACCTGCAGATATTTTACGAGAATTATCAAAGGATGATGAACTTCAGGTTAGATGTAATATAGTCCAGAATCCAAATACTCCTAATGATCTTTTAAAAGATTTAATACAGGATAAAAGCGGATGGGTTAGAACAGAGGTGGCCTTAAATCCAAATACTCCTAGTAAGATAGTAGTTATACTTTTTGAATACGAAAAAAGTTTAAGGAATCCTGATAAGGATGTAATAAAGGCTTTATACAACAATAGTAATCTGCCTACATTTGCTAAAAGGGTTATAGAGACTTTATACGGAGATTGGCTATAATGGATTTAAAAAATATGACAAATGATAAAAAACTAGAGTTGACTGAAGATCCTAATACCCCCAGTGATGTTTTGCGGGATTTGGCAAAAAATGAATTTTGGCTTAAACGTCCTATAGCCCTGAATAATAATACTCCAGAGGATGTATTGCTTGGATTTACACAGGATCAAAATTGGGTTGTTAGGCGGAATGTGGCTATGAATCCTAAGTCTTCTATTACGGTAATAGTTATGCTTTTTGGACGTGAAAAGAATTTAAAGAAACCCAACATAGTTGTAATAAGGGCTTTATATAACAATCATAAATTACCCTATGTTGCTAAGGTTATCCTAGAGACTTTATTTGGAGAGTGGTTATAATGGATTTAAAAAATATGACAAATGATAAAAAAATAGAGTTGACTGGAGATCCTAATACCCCTGTTGATGTTTTGCGGGAATTAGCAAAAGATGATAATTGGGTGGTTAGGGCTGCGGTGGGTGCTAATCCCCGTACTTCAAGTACTTTATTAGTTATAATTTTAGAATACGAAAAGACCTTACCTCACCCCCACAATTATTTAATAAAGACTTTATACCAAAATACGAAATTACCCTATGTGGCTCTAAAAATCATAGAGACTTTATATGGAGATATGATTTAAGATTGTCTTGACTTTTTATAATACTGCTATATTACAGTAGAAGTAGTTTTAGTAGGTGCAGAACTATATTATAGGAAGAGATGTTATAATGAATTTAAAGAATATGACATATAACGAAAAACGAGAGGCTGCCTCTAGGACAGATACCCCCAAGAATATTTTACAAAAATTAGTAAGGGATACACATTGGGGGGTTAGATGTAATGTGGCAAGGAATCCTAATTCTTCTAGTAAAATTATAGTTATGCTTTATAAGTACGAAAAGAGTTTAAAATCCCCTAACAAAGATGTAATATGGGATTTATATAAAAATAAAAATTTACCCTACATAGCCAAGGTTATTTTAGAGACTTTATTTGGGGAGATGTTGTAATGGATTTAAAGAATATGTCATGGGACGACAAAGTAAAATTAGCAAAGAATCCTAATACCTCTTCGGAGGTTTTGTGCAAATTGGCAAAAGATAGTAAATACGCAGTTAGGTGGAATGTAGCCAATAATCCTAGTATCCCATATATAGCAATAAAAGAATTAGCCCAGAATAAAGCTTCTGGTATTAAAGAAATAGTGGCTGGAAATGTCGGAACCCCCAAGGAGATTTTGCAGGAATTAATTAAGGATACAAATTGGTTAGTTAGAGACTATGTGGCCCAAAACCCTAATTCTGATAGTAAGATACTAGTTATGCTTTTTAACCATGAAAAAAGGTTAAAAACCACCAAGTGCCAGTGTCATATTGACTTTATACACAAATGCGAAATTACCCTACATAACTAAGGTTATCATAGAAACTTTATTTGGAAAATATATCCTATGAGCATAATAGAGACTAATCAACGTAAGAAAAAATCAAATTTATCCAAAAATCTTAATACATCTGTGGCTACCTTACAGGAACTAGCAAAGGATGATTATTGGGTAATTAGATATAATGTGGCGGATAATCCTAATAGCTCTAAGGATATTTTAAGGGATTTATCCCTAGATAAAGATATAGGAGTTAGACTTAACGTGGCCTCTAATCCTAATACCCCTGTAAATATTTTACGAAATTTAGCCAAAGATAGTAACTATGCTGTTAGATGTAATGTGGCAAATAATCTTACGGCGTCTAGTAATATATTAGTTACTATTTTGGAGTACGAAAGAAGTTTTAAGAATCCCCATAAAGATACTATAACAAGGTTATACACAAATAAGAAATTACCCTGTGTAGCAAAAAAAATTATAGAAACTTTATATGGAGAAATGCTGTAATGACATATGGAGAAAAGTTCCAGTTAGCCCGTAACCATAATACCTCTGAGGATATTTTACGGAAGTTGGCAAAGGACAAAGATTTTGTAATTAGGTGCATGGTAGCAAGTAACCGTAATGCGTCTAGTACTTTATTAATTATGATTTTTGAGTACGAGAGAAGTTTAAAGGAACCCGACCTAGATGTTATGTATAATTTACATAACAATAAAAAATTACCTACATTTGCTAAGAGGGTTATAGAAACTTTGTATGGGAATGAGGATATGCTGTAATGGATATAGAAACTATGTCCGATTTTAAAAAATTTAAAACATTAATGAATCCTACTACCTCTGAGGATATTTTGCAGCAGTTTGCAACGAAAGATTATTGGGTTAGGGATCTAATAGCTAGGCACCCTCGCGCGTCTAGTACTTTCCTGGTTATACTTTTTGAAAAGGAGAAGAGTTTAAAGGAACCCAACAGTCATGTCATAAAATCTTTATACAAAAACGAGAACTTACCTACATTTGCTAAGAGGGTTATAGAAACTTTGTACGGAGATATGCTGTAATGGACTTAGAGAATATGACAGTTTTCGAAAAAAAAGAATGGGCTAAGAATCCTAATACTTCTGTGGATTTTTTGCAAGAATTAACAAAGGATAAGAACCCGGCGGTTAGGGCTTATACAGCCTTGAATTCACGTATACCTATAGATTCCATGAAAGAGTTAGCAGAAGATATTCAATGGTCAGTTAGGCGCGAGGTGGCTAAAAATTCTAATACTCCAGAGAATCTTTTGCGGTTTTTGGCAAAAGACAGAGATCCCCGGGTTAGGCAAGATGTGGCCGAAAACGTTAATACCCCTGAGGATGCCTTACAGAAATTAGCCACGGATGCTGATAATGGCGTTAGGATTTTTGGCCACAAAAATCCCAATTCTTCTAGTAAGATATTAGTTTTGGTTTTTGAATATGAAAAGAGTTTAAAGGTTTACAATAAAACTATTATAAAAGCTTTATATGCCCATGTTGCCTTACCCCATGTGGCAAAAAAGATCATAGAAACTTTGTTTGGGGAAATGGTGTAATGAATTTAAAAAATATGACTTTTAAGGAGAAAATGAACGCGGTCACAGACCCTAATATCTCCGAGGATATTTTACGGGAGTTCTCCAAGGCGGAAGATCCTTGGTTTAGACGTACTGTGGCCGAAAATCCGGAGGTTTCGGGTACTTTGTTAGTTTTGCTTTTCGAACATGAAAAAAGTTTAAAGCCCCCGCATGTGGAAGTAATACAAGCTTTATACAAAAACGAGAACTTACCTACATTTGCTAAGAGGGTTATAGAAACTTTATTTGGAGATATGCTGTAATGAACTTACATAATATGTCCTATAGTGAAAAACGAGAATTAGCGGAGAAGTTGGATACTCCTAGGGATATTTTGTTGGATTTAGCACGGGATGTCGACGCGGGAGTTAGGGCTTACGTGGCAGATAATACCAATACTTCCCAAGACGTTCTTAGGTATTTATCAACAGATAACAGTTATTGGGTTAGGAGTAAAGTAGTCACTAATCCCAATACCCCAAACGATATTTTAATAAAGGCAGTAAAGGATCACGATAACACGGTTAGAGGGTTTTTAGCCACTAATCCTAAGACCCCCTTAATAGCCTTAAGAGAGTTATCAAAGGATACTAGGTACGGAATTAGGCGAAAGGTGGCTAATAATCCTAGTATCTCCGAAGATATTTTGCGTGCTTTGGCAAAAGATAAAGATTGGGTAGTTAGATCTCATGCAGTTGCGCACCCTATGGCGTCTAGGGCTTTACTAGTTATGTTTTTCGAGTATGAACAGAGCTTAAAGTACGCAGATATGGATGTCATAAAGTCTTTATATGAAAATGCTAAATCCCCTAAATTTTTAAAGAATGTTATGTATACTTTATACGGAAAGTGGCTTTAAAGAATATGGATTATGTCCCCGATAACATATAGGCAGCTAGTTATTGTAATACCGATGTGGCCATTTTGCGGGAATTAGCAAAAAGTGATAGTGCTACGCTTAGGGAACGGGTGGCCAGAAATATCCATGTTCCGAATGATATTTTGCGTTATTTAATAAAGGATGAAGAGTATTGGGTTAGGGAACATGTAACCTTAAATTCGAACAGCTCTATATTAGTTATGCTTTTTGAATACAAAAAGAGTTTAACCCTATAAGAAGGTTATGTTATAAGGAAGTTATATTACAATGATAATTTACCTATATTTGCTGCGGAAGTTATAAAGACTTTATACAAAGGATTATTATAATGAATATAACAAATATGAAACAAGATGAAAAAGAAGCGTTAGTTGAGGATATTAATACCCCTGTTGATGTTTTACGGGAATTATTAAAGGATTCCGCTTCGTGGGTTAGAAAACAAGTGGCCCAGCATCCTAATACCTCTATAGATATGTTATACGATTTAACAAAAGATAAATCTTTGAGGGTTAGGCAAGGAGTGGCTATTAATCCTAATACTCCTTTGGCTCTTTTGCGAAAATTAGCAATGGATAAACGAGGACTGGTTAAGGAAAGTGTAGCCGCTAATCCTAATACTCCCGAGGATATTTTAGAGGATTTAGTTCGGGAAAGAGAGTGGGATATTAGGCGCAATGTAGCAAAGCATCCTAATTCTTCTAGTAAAACATTAGTTACGCTTTTTGAAGATGAAAAGAATTTTAAGCGCCCCAGTCATGATATAATGAGGGCTTTATATAACAATGCTAATTTTCCAGCATTTACCAAGAGGGTACTAGAAACTTTGTTCGGGGAAATGTTGTAATGGATTTAAAAAATATGTCACAGGACGAAAAAGAAGCGTTAGCTGAGGATATTAATACCCCTGTTGATGTATTGCGCAATTTGGCAACGAATACCCAGTGGGCTATTAGGGGCTCTGTGGCTGAGAATCCTTCTACACCCGAAGATCTTTTGCGGAAATTAGCTAAAGATAAAAAGTCATGGGTTAGGGGTAGAGTGGCAAAGAATACTTCTGCCCCGGAAGATGTATTAATGCATTTAACCGACGATTATTATCATTGGGACATTAGGGAATCTTTAGCCAAAAATTCCAAGTCTTCTATTAAGATATTACTTAAGCTCTTTGACCAGGAAAAGCATTCAAATGACGTGGGCTTTAACCCCGATATGATAACGACTTTATACAAAAATCCTAAATTACCTTATGTTGCCAAAGTGGTTATAGAGACTTTATATGGAGAATGGTTATAATGGATTTAAGTAATATGACAGATTCAGAAAAAATAAACTTAGCTCGTCATCTTAATACTTCAGAAGAAGAGTTACGAGAATTATCAACCGATGATAAGTATAGTGTTAGATATCAGTTAGCTAGGAATCCTAATACACCTGAAGACGTATTGATGTATTTGGCGAAAGATAGAGATATAGATGTTAGGTGTGCTGTGGCCTGTAGTTCTAATACTCCTGTGGGTATTTTAAAGAATTTAGCAAGAGATGAATATATTGAAGTTAGGACACATGTAGCCATGCAGCCTAATACTCCGGAAGTTCTTTTGGGGGATTTAGCACAGGATGAAAACTGGCAAGTTAGATTGGGGGTAGTGAATAATCCTAATACATCTGCTAACCTTTTGCAGAAATTAGCAAAGGATAGAGCCGGAAGGGTCAGGGGAGGTGCTGCTAGGAATCCTAAGACTTCTTTAGCTACCCTGGAAGAATTAGCCAATGATGAATATTATCAGACTAGGTATAATGTAGCCATAAATCCTAATACTTCCAGTAAGATACTAGTTATGATTTTTGAACTTGAAAAGAGTTGGAAGGATCCTGTTTGGAATATAATACGTACTTTATACAAAAATCCTAAATTACCGGATTTTGCAAAAAGAGTCATAGAGACTTTATTTGCGGAGATGCTGTAATGAATTTAAGTAATATGACATATTCAGAAAAAAGAAAAGCCGCCGTAAATCCTAATACATCTGCTAGTGCTTTATGGGAATTAGCCAAAGATAAGGAGCATACATGGATTAGGGTTTATGTGGCCAAAAACCCGAGTACTCCTGTTGATCTTTTGCGTAATTTGGCGAAGGATGATGAGAATATAGTTAAGCGGAAGGTAGCCGCTAATTCTAATACCCCTGAGGATCTTTTGCGGGAATTAGCACAGGAACACTATTATATAATTAGATCTGATGTAGCTAAGAATCCTAATACTCCTGCGGATGTTTTGCGGGAATTAGCAACGGATACAGATGGGACGGTTAGACAATCTATAGTTTGGAATCCTAAGAGTTCTAGTAACCTATTAATTAAGCTGTTTGAACACGAAAAGAGTTTAAAGGCACCCCTTACCTATGTAATAGAGGCTTTATATCATAACGATAAATTACCTGGTTTTGCTAAAAGGGTTATAGAGACTTTATACACAGATTGGATATAATGGATTTAACCCCGATATCACATATGTCAGATCGGCAAAAAATAAACTTAGCCCGTCATCTTAATACTTCAGAAGAAGAGTTACGAGAATTATCAACCGGTAATAAGTATAGTGTTAGATATCGTGTAGCTAGGAATCCTAATACACCTGAAGACGTATTGATGTATTTAGCGAAAGATAGAAATATAGATGTTAGGTGTGCTGTGGCCACGCATCCTAATATAACTGAAGAGATATTACGGTATTTAATAAAGGATACCTATTACGGGGCCAGGCAGCGTGTGGCATACCATCCCAAAACTTCTAGTAAGCTCTTAGTTGCGCTTTTTATATACGAAAAAAGTTTAAAGATTCCAGAGGCCATTGTTATAAGGAAATTATATGACAATGAGAAATTACCTTTATTTGCTAAAAGGGTTATAGAGACTTTATACGGAGATTGGCTATAATGGAGTTCAACTTTGACTATATGTCCGTGAAGCAAAAAATAAACTTAGCCAATCATCCTAATACTCCCGCAGAGGAATTACAAGAATTAGCAACTGATGATAGTTCCATTATTAGATATTATGTGGCCAAGAATCCTAAAAACTTTGCGTATGTATTGAGGTCTTTGTCCCAGGATACCAACATGGATGTTAGGTGCAGGGTGGCCTCTAATCCTAGTTCTCCCGAGGATATTTTGCGGTATTTAGCAAAGGATGCCTTTTATTGGGTTAGGCGTAGTGTGATCAAGAATCCTAGGATTTCTATTAATAACCTAGTTGTTCTTTTTGAATATGAAAAGAATTTAAAGAACCCCGACACGGATGTCATAAGAGATTTATATACAAATAAAAAATTACCCATAGGTATAAAGAGGGTTATAGAAACTTTATACGGAGACTGGCTGTAAGGGACTTAAAAAAATATGCGCTATGCTGAAAAAGTAAAATTGGCCAAGAATCCTAACACCCCCGGTGATGTTTTACGGATTGTGGCCAAAGATGTAGAATGGATAGTTAGGGCTTGGGTGGCCGAAAATCCCTCTGCCCCTGTTGATGCTTTGCGGGAATTGGCCAAAGATGGAAAGTGGGATGTTAGGTTGTATGTGGCCAAGAATACTAATACCCCTGAAGATATTTTGCGTGAAATGGCAAAGGATGAATGTTCGGAAGTTAGGTATTATTTGGCCAAGAACCCCAAGGCTTCTAGTAATTTATTAGTTATACTATTTGAGTATGAAAAGAGTTTCCGGAAATCTGATAACTCTGTCATAAAGGCTTTATATGCCCATAAAAATTTACCTGCATTTGCCAAAAGGGTTATAGAAACTTTGTTGGGAGAGATGCTATAATGGATTTGGTAGGTAAAACAAATAAGGAGAAAGAATATTTAGCCTCTCGTTCTATTGCCCCTAAAGATTTACTGAAATTAGCCGCGGAGGCTAGTCCTAATATTAAGGTCTATGTGGCTAGGAACCCTAATACCCCTGAAGAGGCTATGATGGATTTATTAAAAAGTGCAGAATATTGGGTTAGGGAACAAGTGGCTAAAAATTATAGTTCTTCTATAAAGGTACTGGTTTCGCTTTTTGAACATGAGAAAAGTTTGAAGGACCCTGACGATGACGTAATAAAGGCTTTATATGACAATAAAAAAATACCCGTAGTTATAAAAAGAATTATAGAAACTTTATTTGAAGATATTCTATAATGGATTTGAAAGATATGACAATTAAACAAAAACTAAACATAACAGAGAATCTTAATACCTCTGAACATATTTTACGAGATTTAGCGAAGGATAAGAGTCTCTCTGTTAGAGGTAAGGTAGCCCGACATCCTAATACCTCTAAAATTAGTTTACGGGATTTGTCCAAGGATAACGATGAATGGGTTAGAACTCAAGTAGGGGGGAATCCTAATACTCCTGAAGATATTTTATACCAATTAGTAAAAGAAAAAAATGAATGGATTGACCAACAATTAGCTAATAATCCTAATATTACTCAGTCCCTTTTACAGGAGTTAGCTTATAGTGAAAGTAATTATGTTAGATGGACACTAGTGAAGCATCCAAAGATACCTAGTACCTTATTAGTTATGCTTTTTGAGCATGAAAAGAGTTTTAATGAACCCGATGAAGATATAATCCGAGCTTTATACGAAAATTCAAAATTACCTTTATTTGTTAAAAGGGTTATAGAAACTTTATTTGGAGATATACTATAATGGATTTAACGAATATGAGTTATGTTGAGAAATTTAGGCTTGCCGAGAATCCCTCTACCCCTGAAAATGTTTTGCGTGAATTAGCCAAAGATAAAGACGGGGAGGTTAGGCGTTATGTGGCCGAAAATCCCTCTACCCCTAAAGATGTATTGCGGGATTTGGCCAAGGATGAAGATTGGACGGTTAGGGAATATGTGGCCAAAAATTCCAATACCCCTGTAGATGTTTTGCGTGAATTGGCAAAGGATAAATCTTGGGAGGTTAGGTGGGAAGTGGCTTTAAATAATAATATACCTATTGATATTTTCAGGGATTTGGGTCAGGACGATAGTTGGGGAATCAGGGAGAATATAGCACACCATCCTAAGGCTTCTAGTAATTTGTTAATTATGCAGTTCGAATATGAAAAAAATTTAGCTAAACCAGAAAGTAGGGTTATACATACTTTATATCGTAATAGGAAGTTACCTGCATTTGCGAAAAGAGTTATAGAGACTTTATTTAAGGACATGCTGTAATGGATTTAAAGAATATGACATGGAACGAAAAAAATGATTTGACATGGGACCCTTCTACCCCAGAAGATATTTTGAGGGAATTAGCCACGGATGATAATTGGTTAGTTAGGTATCACGTAACCGAGAATTATAATACCCCGAAAGATCTTTTAAGGAATTTAGCAAAGGATGGAAATACTAGTGTTAGGCGGGGAGTGGCCATGAATCCTTCTACCCCTTTAGATATTTTACAGGAATTTGCGCGAGATGTTGATATAATAATTAGGGCTCATGTCGCTAAAAATCCTAATACCCATGAGAATATTTTATGGGACTTATCAAAGGATACAGATTGGTACGTTAAACTAGCAGTGGCAGAGAATCAAAAGATTTCTAGCGATAGACTAGTTAAAATGTTTGAACACGAAAGGAGTTTGAAGGAACCCAACACGGATATTATGAGTACTTTATATGAACATAAGAACTTACCCGCATTTATGGAGAGAGTTATAGAAACATTATATGGAGAATGGCTATAATGGATAAACTTGAACTACATGCTGCAACCCTAGAGAGAATACAGGCAGCTAAGAATCCTAATACTTCTTTGGTAGCTTTATGCGAATTAGCAAAAGATGACTATTGGGTTAGGCTGGAAGTAGCCCGAAATCCTAATATCTCTTTGGGTATTTTGCGTGAAATGGCCACAGACGAAGCTTATGGTGTCAGGCGTAATGTGGTCAGAAATCCTAAGACCCCTGAGAATACCATAAGGGAATTAGCCTTAGACGAATCTGACCATGTTAGGTGGGCAGTGGCCGAGAATACTATGGTTTCTAGTAATTTATTAGTAATGCTTTTTGAGTATGAAAAGAATTTAAATTATACTGTCCCCGAAATCATAGTAGCGTTATATAAAAATACTAATTCTCCTCTTGTTATAAAAAAAGTTATAGAAACATTATATGGAGAATGGTTATAATAAATAAATTTTAATTTGCAGAAATGCAGAACTGGAGAATTACAATGTCACAAGATACAAACTGGAAAGTAAAATATCACCCTAATCGATTTTTGCTTTACCGTAAATTAGTAAGGTGTTGGCAAGAACTGCGCCCCAATGATGGATTCATTGATGTCTTTTCCTTTGTGTGGGTTCCATTTATTTTGTTTTGGTTCTTTGTTGCTTGTCCCTATGTGGCGTTTACAAGGGAACCTATCTTTTGGATTTATATTCCCGTAATGATTCCCGCGTACTACGGAACCTTCGTTAAAATGAATAGAACGATTGATAGACTTAACAAAAGAATAACATCCGAACAATTTCATAATTGGATGATAAAAAAGTTTGGAAGTGATAAATAACCATAGAAGATAGGAAATGGGGTTTAATGGATTTAAAAAATATGACAAGGAATGACAAAATAAAAGTGGCCCTGAATCCTAATACTCCTGTGGATATTTTGCTGAAATTAACAAAAGATAAAAACGAGTGGGTTAGAGCCACAGTAGCCCAGAATCCTAATATCCCCGTTGAGGGTTTACGAAAATTAATCACGGATGACAAGTATACAGTTAGGAGGCAAATAGCCCTGAATCCTAAGGTACCTCGTACTCTATTAGTTATGCTTTTTGAGTACGAAAAGAGTTTAGCCCTTCCCGTTATGTATGTCCTAAAGAATTTATATAGACATGCTAACTTTCCTGAATTTGCTAAGAGGGTTATGACTACGTTATACGGAGATATACCCGAATGGCTCTAAGGATTGGGATAACGACAAATACAGAAAAAAAGAACTTGTCCCATAATCCTGATACACCTAAAGATGTTTTACGGAAATTAGCAAAGGATGCCGATTGGGTTATCAGGGGCAACGTATCCAAGAATCCTAATACCTCCTTAGATTCTTTACAGGAACTAGCAAATGACTCCGACTACTGGATTAGGGAAAATGTAGCTAAGCGCGTTGATACCCCTTTATTTCTTTTACAGCAATTAGCACTAGATACACACGAAGAGGTTAGAAGGCATGTGGCTAAAAATCCTAATACCCCAGAGGATCTTTTAAGATATTTATCCAAGGATACAGATGCCTGGGTTAGGCGTACTTTAGCTTTTAATCCTAATACTCCCGAGGATGCCTTACAGCATTTAGTCAAGGATGTTGATTTTATGACTAGAAGAAATATAGGCGAAAATCCTAGTACCCCTGATAATGTCTTACAGCATTTGGCAAAGGATAGAGATCCAGGAGTTAGGGAAAACCTTTGTAATAATTCTAACAGTTCTAGTAACACGCTAGTTATACTTTTTGAGTATACCAAGAGTTTTAAAGAGCCAGATACAGATGTAATGAGAAAGTTATACAAAAATGAGAAATTGCCTACAGGGGTCAAGAAGGTTATAGAGACTTTATACGGAGAGTGGGTTAGATGGATTTAAAGAATATGTCATTTACCCAAAAAACAAAATGGGCAAAGGACGATGAAGCCCCTATCGATGTTTTGCGGGAATTAGCCTCAGACGAAGATTCCGAAATTAGGCGTATGGTGTCAAATAATCATAATACCCCAGGGGATATTTTGAGAAAGTTAGTAAAGGAGAAAGATGCTTGGATTATAAGACATGCGGTTTGTAATCCTAATCTACCTGATGATCTTTTGCGCGAATTAGTCCGATGTGACGATTGGGTGGTTAAAATAAATGTGATCAATAATCCGAGGACTTCTAGTAACTTACTAGTTATAATGTTTGAATATGAAAAGACTTTAAAATCCCCCGACATCGATGTCTTAGATGCTTTATACCACCAGCCTGAATTGCCTTTATTTGCAAAAAGAGTTATAGAAACTTTATTTGGGTATATATTTGAAGAGCTCTTATAATGGATTTACAGCTGATGACAACGCTCGAAAAAAGAAAAATGGCTTTAGACCATAAAACTCCTGATAAGGTTTTAAAAGAATTAGCTAAGGATACCAATTACGGTGTTAGATGCAACGTAGCTATAAATACTAATACTCCCCCTAATATTTTACAAAAATTAACCGAGGATAATTATAGTTCGGTTAGAGCTGCAGTGGCCCAAAATTATAATACACCTAAGAATATTTTGCTGGATTTAGCAAAGGATAAAGATCACTGGGTTAAGGCGCGAGTAGCGCAGAATCCAAATATTCCCGAAAATGTTTTGTGGGAATTAGCAAAGGACGACGATACCTGGATTAGGCAAAATGTCGCCAGTAATCCTAAAACTCCTTTGGGTCTTTTAAAACACTTAACAAAGGATCTATATTGGGAAGTTAGGTGTAGGGTGGCAGAGAATACCGAGGTGTCTAGTACATTTTTAATTATGTTTTTCGAACAAGAAAAGAGTTCCCCCGAATCTAGCGATAATGTGATAAAGGCTTTATATGAGAACAAAACATTACCGGCATTTGCTAAAAGGGTTATAGAGACTTTGTTCCACGGGAGGATTTAATGAATTTACAACTAATAACAACTCTCGAAAAAAAAGAGTTAGCGTGGCAGCCAAGTACCCCCAAAGATGTTCTGCGAGAATTAGCAACGGATAAATACTATGTGGTTAGATTCAATGTAGCATCTAATCCTAATATTCCTAAAGATACCCTAACTGCTTTACCCTTATCTAAATAAGAAAGCCCCTTCCTTTAGGTGGGGGATGAATTATTTAACAACTTATTAACAATTAAATAACACAAATAACATTTGACTACAAGTAGTATTTATGATATGCTATCCTTATGATAATACAAAAAGGTTTTAAATATAGAATCTACCCAAACCAGTTTCAACAAGGTATTCTTGCAGTTCAATTTGGACATAGTAGATTTGTTTATAATCATTTTCTACAAGTTAAACAAAACCTTTATAAATCAACTAAAGAATCTCTAAGTTATTATGATACTACCGCACTTCTGGTAGAACTTAAAAAAGAGTTTGAATGGCTTAAACAAGCTGGTTCACAAGTATTACAACAATCCCTTAAAAACTTAAATTCTGGTTATACAAATTTCTTTAAGAAAATAGCAGGATTTCCTAAGTTTAAAAGTAAATATAATAAACAAAGTATCAGGTATCCTCAGGGATATAAAATAGAAAATAATAAAACCTATTTGCCCAAGGTAGGTTGGGTTAAAACTAAATTTCATAGACTTTTAGAAGGAACTATTAAAAGTGTTACTGTTTCAAAAACCAAGAGCGGTAACTATTATGCTTCTTTCTTATGCGAGTTGGAAATACTACCATCCCCCAACGGGTTTTTACCCGTTGGGATTGATGTTGGTATCAAAGACTTTGCAACATTGTCTACGGGAGAAAAGATTTCAAACCCAAAGTACTTTAAAACGTCAGAAAATAAACTAGCTAAGTTACAAAGAAATCTATCGAAAAAAAAGAAAGGAAGTATTAATAGAAACAAAGCTAGGTTGAATGTAGCAAAAATTCATGAACACATTTCCAATCAAAGGAAAGATTTTCTACATAAACTAAGTCACAGACTAACTAAAGAATATGGTTTAATATGTCTTGAGGATTTAAATGTGAAAGGCATGGTTAAAAATAGGAAACTATCTAAAGCTATTTCTGATGTTGGCTGGAGTATGTTTAAAACCTTTTTGAAATACAAAAGTGTTTGGTATGGATCTAATATTAAAGAAGTCGATAGGTTTTTTCCTAGTAGTAAAACTTGTAGTAATTGTGGCAATATCAACAAAAATCTTGTTTTGTCTGACAGAAGTTGGACATGTTCTAAGTGCAAAACTATATTAGATAGAGATATTAATGCTTCTATAAATATTTTAAATGAATGTACCGCAGGAACTGCGGGATCTCAAGCTTGTGGAGAAAGTGTTAGTCCTAAGTTTATTTATAAACTTAAGCAGTTTTCTGTGAAACAAGAAGCCCCCTCCTTTTAGGTGGGGGTAGTTCACACGGAGAGCTAGAACAGCCATTCTGGGATTCGGCCAGAGGGGGTTTATGCACAGTACCAAAAGCCCCCGTAAACTCCTGGACGTTTTTCAATGTAGTTAAGCTGTTAGATGGGCGAGCCTTTCAGCCCTCTGACAACACAGGGGATCCATGGTTCGAGATATTTAGAACTAAGCATGTATTCAACGATGAAGTGCAGTCTCCCAGTTTCGGATTGGTATGTAAATCCCCCAAAGTATTATTTACTACAGACATGCAGTACACCCCCAATCTATTACTAGGAAGATACAAAGAAGCATACACAATTTTCCACGATTGCGAAACTGCTTATAGTTCTGGCGTACATCCTTTCATCGAGGACTTTAATACCTTCCCCCTGGAACAAAGGTACAAAGTGAATTTTGTACACTTTAATGACAACGTTATTGATGACTGGGACGTCTGGAATAAACAGGTAAAAGATAAGGGATTTGAAGGTTTTGTTGCCAGGGGCAGTGTTTTTAATTTATAAAAAGCTAAGTAGCACGGAGGAGCCATGAGTAAAAATCTAAAAATAATAACGAGTTTGAATGTTTTAGGCCAATATACTATTGCTCTTCGTAAGGCTAAAATTGGTGGAGATCCCGAACTGATAGAAAAGGCGCAACAAGAATTTGATGCTTATCATAAATTATGTATGGAAGCAGATGAACTATCCCTGGGCATGACGTATGGGGCTCTATTCGAAAAAGAATAAAGAATTTAAAATAAGGAGGTTTAACCACTTATTAAATTTTATTGATGCTTTATTGTAATTAACAGGGGAGGAATTATTTTAAATTTATTATTTTGAATAATATAATATATTTCCATATCTCCTTAAAATTATTAGACATAAAAAACAAGACAGGGAGTAACAACCACAAATATCATATAAAATGGGGAAAAATATAAAAGTAATTTGACTTTATTCAAAAAATGACTATATAATAAGTAGGAGATAAAAAAATGCCTTATTTTTTCTACAATTTTTTCTGCAATTTTTTACATTTAGCTACCCAAACTACTGAGCAAGAACAAGAAGAGGGCTTAGCAGTGCTTTTCAAAATTGGTTATTATTTTGTAGTTCCTGCCACAAATGCCGCAGAATGGCTTGGGGTTCATACTTTTATTCCTGATGTATTCTGGATTGTTTTTATTATCTGGACACAAATAGCAATAATTATCTATATACCTTATAACTTAGTAGCTTGGACTTTTGGAAACAAGGAACCTATGTCTATAGCAGAAGCATATGTTTTAGCACTAACCATGATGCTGATAATAGGCTTTTTAAATAGAGATACAGACGATTAAGATTTACTTTGCAGTAAAAGAAATAAGGCACAAGGAAAATAAGACTAATTCATATGTAGGCTATATTAATATACAAAAACAAGGAGATAAAGGTAATGAAAAAAATAATAATACTATTAGTTGTTTTAGCCCTGGGGTTCTGTTTTGGTTGCAGAAAAAAAACAAAAACAGGAGAAGATTATTATCAAGAAGGTAATAAATTCGAAAAGAATTTAGATCTTGAAGAAGCGCTGAAATCCTGGAAAAGAGCTTGTGATATGAAAACAGGTAAGGCGTGTAAAATAACAGGAGGCATCTACTGGGAAGGAAAAGGGGTACCCAAAAATCTAACCAAAGCCTTGAAGTACTATAAAAAGGGATGTAATCTGAAAAATGTGGATTCCTGTATGAAATTAGGCCGTGCCTATGATCTAGGTAAAGGTATAACCAAAAAAAGAACCACCGCCTTAGAATACTATAAAAAAGGACGTGATCTAAATAAAAAAAGGTGCGATCTAAATAAAAAGGAATGTACTCTAAATATAAAGAAGTGCGCTCTAACAGAAGGTAAAGCCTGTA
>Ga0307928_10001247_pt1 | contig 19239 bp, 22 predicted proteins | sample AceLakmetagen232_FD_201815 | JGI IMG/M metagenome (GOLD analysis project Ga0307928, IMG submission 201815) | Saline water microbial communities from Ace Lake, Antarctica - #232 | ecosystem: Environmental > Aquatic > Non-marine Saline and Alkaline > Saline | place: Antarctica: Ace Lake... | reverse complement strand
GCTATAGCTTCACTTGTTGCATGTTTAAATGGAACTGTAAAATATCTTTTACCGTCTTTACCTGTTTTAGCTTTAGATGATTTTAAGAATGATCCTTTCATATCCCAAGGAGAAGCTCCTCTTTCCATCATTAAAGCTAATTTCCCTATTCCTTTTCCTGATAAAATAAAAACAGCTTTATAATCATTTAAATATTCGAAACTTAAACTTTGTCGATAAGCTTGTTTAGTTTTATGAAGTTTTTTATTAATTTGTTCGTTTAATAAAGTTTCATATCTTGTAACAACTCTATCTAAAGTCATTTTAGCAAAAGACTTAACTTCTGTAGGAGTTAAGGATATTTCATTTGCTAAATTCCCAATATTTATAGTAATAGGAATCATATATTATTTTATGATAATTTTTTTATTTTTTCTTTTAATGCTGCTGATAATTTATTAGCTTCTACTGTTTTGCCTTCTTTTCTTAATTCAACTATTTTATTTCTTAATAGGCTTATTTCTTTTTTAACACCTCCGCTACCTACCGCAGAATTTTGTTTAGCAGCACTTCCACTGCTTTTTTTAGCATAAGGCATACCAACTATACCACCTTCTCTGTTTTGAGGAGTATCGGCATAAAAACCACCTACTTGAGCTTTCTCTAATAAATCACCAGAATTAACCATAACATTAATTCCTTTTAAAATATTATGAGATCTTAAATCTTTTTCCCATTGATCCATTTTTAAAAATTTACTTTATAAATAACTATTGTCAATTATACCATCTCCATCATAATTTGCTAAATCTAACACTTGATGAGCTACTCTACATATAGCATTAACTGGTAATTGTAATTTTTCTTCTTTTCCGTTATTATCTATCTTAAATGAACGTCTTAAATCATGCGGTAATTCTACTACATGATGTTGAACTTCATGTTTATATCTTACACCTATATTCCCACTAAAATCTGTTATAGAAGTAAAATCATAATCTAAATCTAATGCAAACCCATTAGTACTATTTATAGAATATTGACTTGAAGTTAGTTTTATTAATGGATTTGCGCTTCCATTAAATACCCATACACTTTCTATTGTTTCAGCTTCATAACTTAAAAATACAAAATATTTTATAGAACCACTTTCTTCAAATTCTCTTACAATTTTATCTTCACTGAGAATAGAATAATCATTTTTAAATAATATTCTATCCATATATGCTAGACGAATATTATCTCTTATTGTTAATGATATATCCCCTATAAACTCAGGAGAGAAAGATTTATATTTTAAATCTTTATTTATTCCGGTTATAATTCCTTTTGTTTCAATTGGATTTATAAAAAACCACCCTAACCCTCTACAATTTTGACACGTAGATAAATTTTTAGTAGTTTGTTTATCTTTACATGGACAACGTATCGCTTTTTCAATTACTATATCGTAACCTTTATTCCAAATTGCAGCATCAAAAGCACTTTCATCAAAAAATGGAGTAGGTTGTCCTATGACGTTTTGAGGTGTATCTTGTCTAATGCTTTTTGCCATTATTGATTATTTTTATATTTTTAACAACTTGCAAAATTAAAACCTTTATAATAATTTTTCATTTCTTTTAAATACTTTTCTACTTCTTTAGAATATTGACCAATTCTCGCAGAAAAGCCAGAATACATTGCAGAATTCGTCGTATTAATTGTCTGGCTAAGGCCGTCAATACTAAGCGATTGCGATGCTAATCCTGGTGTCCCGTAGATTATATCTCCTAAAATAGCTAAAATACCAATAGCTGCATATTTCCCTATAATGTTCATTAAATCATATGGAATCTCTGTAAAACCTGTAGAATATTGTAATGACCAATAAAAGGGAACATGTGAATAACTTCTTAACCCTATTTCAGTCATAACTCCTGTATATATTAAATCTCCACCTGCTTGAACTCCTCTTGTAGCTGAACTTACTGGAACTATACTTATTTTTCTATGTGGAACTCCTCTGTTATTACCACTATTAAATAACCAATCTTCGGGATATACAACCTGTTCTACTTGACCCATTAACCCTATACAAGTTAATGCTTCGGTTACTGGGTAAGTTACAAAAAATACAGGGAATTTATCTAAATACTCTCCTCTAAAATAATCTACTTTTTCATTCTTAAGCATTTTATTTAATTTAATACCTAAGAATTTTTCAACTCTTTCTTGAGCTTGTCGGATATTAAATTCAAGAGTAGATTTATCTAAATCTGTTCCATCTTTACTTTTTACATCGATACCATAAAAATACAAAGCAATTAATTCTTCTGGAGAAAATAAAAGCCCTGTATTTTTTTTATATAAAGTTTTATACCTTATGCTAGGCATAGTTTATTTTTTTTCTGATTTCTCAAGCAAATATTTTACTAAAGCAGGTTTTTTAAGTGTTTCCCATTCACCTCTATCTAAGTTAGCATCCTTGCACATATTTTTTAAATCTGGAACGGTAACTTTTTCTAAAATTTCTTTTCTTTCTTCTAGAGACAATTCTTTATCTTCTCCACTTTTCTCTTTCTTATCTTTACCTTTATCATCGTTATTCTCTTGTTGATCTATTTTAGGATCAACAATAACTTTTTCACTTTTCTTTTTTTCTTTTTCTTTATTTGAAATTGGTCCAACCATTTCTTTCAATGATTTATTTTCATTAATTAATTTATTAACTTCTTTTTTCCAATCTTGTAAATTAGCTTCTAATAAACCATTATCAGCTTTTAAAGAATCTAGTCTTTGATTTATTTTGAAGTTCTATAATTAAATCATCTTTCTTTGTATCAACAATAGGAATATGTATGATATTTTTTCCTTCTGGAACTTGTCCTTCATAAAAAAGGAAATCAGAATTTTCAACTAATCTTTCAGCAGTTTCTTTGTCTTTTACTATTGCTATTCCTTTTTCATCAAATTTAATTTTAATACCATCTATAAATTGTACAGATTGATTAAAATTATTCTTTTTACTTGTTTGTATTTTTACAGTCATTATAACAATTTTTAATTATTAATATTTTAAATTTAAAAAGGAAAGAGTGAGTATGATAACCCACTCTTTTTTTTGGGATATACCCTATCCTTATTTTATTGTAACTACTTGATTATCAACTAAGCTCGACCTATGTTTTTCACGATTGCAAGCTTTTTGGGGGCGTAAAGCACCGGAGTTAGATAACTTAAAATCATAAATCTTCTACTTGGAGAAGTAACAGCTAAATCCATTCTCATGATAGGAGCTAATTGTTTTAATCCCCACATTTCAGTTGAATTATCAAATACAAAAGCTCTTTTTGTGTTTGGTAACTCTCGGTTACGATCTCTTACTAATCCAGCTATTCCACCATCATATCCAGCAGTTCTTTCAGCTAAATTAACTGTAAAAATTGGATAAAAATCAGCAGTTAAATAATTAAGAGTATCTTTTTCTGTTCTGTAAATTACAAATGATTCTGCTGCATAAGCATTATCTGTAATTGTAAATTTAATATCTACAGATTGAGATGCACTAACTGATAATGTAGTTGTGCTCATAATAGTCATAGCACTTTCACCATATCTGTTTTTAGAAGCTACAGCATAGAAATAATCTCCAGCACCAGCAGTTGCAAATTCATTACTTGTATCTGTTTCTACAGCTAAAGGAGCTCCTCCATCAACTATAATTACAGCAGGAGATTGTGCATTTTCAGCAGCAGCGTTATAAGCTTTTGGTAATCTTCTGTCAAAGAAGATATCATCTACTAAATCAATCATTCCAAACTGAGTTGCAGTTTGATTAACTTTTTGACCCATTGTTGCACCTGTTGTTGCATCTCCTGGAAGTCCTACATTTACTCGTTTACTTTCATGGAATTGTTTAACATAGTCATTAAATACTACAGGAGCAGATATAATACCTGTTGCAGTACCAAAACCATCGTTTACAATTGCATGAGCAGCATCTTCTATATTAGCATCAGTTAAAGAAGCACCTCTAGCATCAATTACAGCTGAACTGTTTTTATAATTAGCTAATGTTCCACCTGCACCAACAATACCATCAAAATGTTGCTTAAAATAGCCATCAAATTCATTTGCTACATTATCACTATTAGCAGTAGAAAGTTGAGTATTTAAAGCTCTCATTAAATACATTGTTTTATTTTGTACTTCTTGAGCAAATAAATCACTAACACCACTTCCAGTTTTTACAAGCATAGCAGGATGAGTTACTTCACCAGCTATTCCTGTGTACTTAATTAATACAGATTTACGTCTGTATTGAGAATCTGTAAATTGTGGAAGTTCACCTTCACTATTGAAAATCCCTGAAGTTCCACCGTAATCTACTAATTGATTGTATTCTTCTACTGTGTTATAAGCTTTTTGCTTAGGTAACATTTTATAGAATTTAATATGTTTGTCTCTATTGGTTAGAATTTTTAAAGTTGGTTCTAAAGACTCAACCTTTAAAGAAGCACCTGATGTTATTGTGCTATCTAAAGTTCTACCTGTTGTACTTCCTGCTGTAGTTGCTTTAATAAGAGCATCAACTATTTGAGGATTCCCAAAAACATCTGAGCCTGAATCAAGCTGATTAACAGCATTATATAAATCGTCCATTTATGTTTATTATTCTTTTTATTATACCAAATATCTTATATGATTTTTTAAGCTGTAAACGTACAATTCTCAGCCTTTTGGATTTCAGAAACTAGTTGACCTGATAATTGAGATTCTGGATTAGAATTATAATCCATTATAGCTTTTTCTAAAAAAGCTTTTTTATCTACATCATCAGTAGCATCAGCTAAATTTTCTAAAGATTTAGTAAGTGTTTCTTTATCTCTTAAAGAAATAACTTTTTTATTATCGTTATTAAGTTCATTATCTTCAGCTTTTTCTAAAAACTGACTATATTGATGAGATTTCATCCCATTAGGAGTATTAGCAATACTAGTTACTATTTTTTTAATTTCAGAAATAGACTCTGTAACACTTCCTATAGACTTTTTAAGTTCATCTACTTCTTCAGTATTATTAGCTTTAGTTTCTAATTCTTCAACTTTTTCAGAAAGACCTTTTATTAATTCATCTTTCTTTTCCTGATCTTCACTTTTAACGATTTCTTCTTTCTTTTCAATCTTAGTTTTATTCAGCTCATCAATTTCAGCTTTTTCAACAGCAGGTTTATATCCTTTTTCCTTCATTTTAGCCATCATGGCTTCTTTTTCTCCAGAAATACCTTCTTTATCTGTTTTATAAGCTTTTTCAACTTCTCCCTCTTTGGTTTCTATTTCTTTGTAAGCTTTTTCTAAATCTTCAAGATCTTTTTTAGAACCCTTTTCGATTTCTTCTTCAGATTTTGATGCTTCAGCTTTTACTAAAAGATCATCAATTTCTTCTTTTGAGAAATCAAGAGCAGCCAAGTTTTTTCTTATTTCATCTTGATTTGCTTCTGGCTTCTTAGTATTATCTTCCATTTATGTTTTTATCTTCCATAATCTATACCAAATATCTTATTTATAATCGCTATAAATATAATGCTTATTTAGACCAATTAAAAATAATTCTTAATTTTTTTCTTAATTTTTTTTAAAGTGTCTTTATTAAACCCTGTAGATTTATGATAATTACTCAACTCTTTTATATTTTTTGTAAACGTTTTCCCTTTTAAATTAACAAGTTTATTATCTAAACTCTCAGGAATTAACGCTCTTGCAGAGTCAGTAGTCATCGCTTTATCTATCTTTATATTAAAATCTTTATCTATTGTTAATCTTACTCCTTTTGGAGTTGTAATATCTAATAAATAAATTTTACCACCATTTGCATCATCATCAAATTCTATATAATCTTTTTTTTGTTCTCCTTTAACTATATCTGCCCACGTATTAGAATTTTTTGGCATCATTGTTAAACATATCCCAGTAATTAATGCTTTTGTAATTTTTTTAGGATTTATAATATCTTTTTTTAATTTTTTCCCCTCAATACTCCATCCCATCTGTCTTGTAGAGCCAGATTTTTTCATATTAATCATAGCATCCCATACTTTTCTCGCTAAAGGAACTTCTTTATATAATTTTGCCTTTAAATAAAATTTATTATTTTCTACTTTAGCTTCTACTGGTTCTCCTATTATAGCTTCAGGATTTTGTTTAGACATATGTTCCCAATTAACAATTCCAGATTTTAAAAATTTATCTAAAATAAACCCATTTGGTTCTAAAATTTCTTCATCAGTATCTTCAGAATTGTCACTTCCAATTCCTGACACAAACATATTATCATATTTTTTATCACCTTTTTCTTTAGATGCTTTTTGTATCCATTCATCATTTATAGGAATACAAAAGTTAAATTTATTATTTTCCATATGTCCAGATATATCCTTTATATTTTTTACCTAATTTTGTTTGTCTTAATAATACAGTTTTATTAAAATTTACATAAAATTCACAAACTTCAAAACTATTACTCCAAATTTTTACTATATCTTCATCAAAATCTTTCTGAATTATTTTTTTTAGATTTTTTCTTTGTCCTTTAGATAAATTACCTAATTGTTTAGAATTTCGCTTTTTCCCTTTGTTTTTTTCAACTCTTTTATTAATAGTTTGTTGAGATTGTTTTTTACCCAAATTAGCTTGACGAAGTTTTTCTTTTGTTTCTTCCGATGGAGACTGTTTATATGTCCCATTTTTTATTCTTGTTTCTTTTGCTTTTTCAATTGATTCTTTTAACACAATTCTTCCCTTTAAAGCTAAACTTCTTTTTAAATTAGACTCTGATGTTTGAATATTTCCCTTTTTTGATTCAGACATCTTTTTTAAAGTTTCTTTAGAATAAACTCCAATTTTACCTTTATTCCAAGGAGCTATTTCTCCACTTTCAAATCTTTTTTTACGTATTTTTTCTGATTTTTTTCTTATTTTTTCATTTAAAAAAAACTTACCTCCAGGTAATATATTATAACCTCCTTCTTTATCTAAAGATTGAAAATACTTAATATAAGTAATTTCCGCTTTATCTAAATTTTCTTGATCATTGCAAAAACAACAAAATCTAATTTTAAAACTATTTTTCCCATATTTTTTAATAGCTAATTTTAAATTATACCCAGATCCTAAATAACCATCATCTAAATTATCTGTAGTATGTTGACCTACATAATTTTTATCATTTATTAAATTTACTGTTTGATAGATAAGTTTATATTTATCATCATCTGCTTTAGTAAAATTCATAATTTGATCAAATAACGGATGAACAATCATCTTACCTGATAAATTTTCAAAATAATTTATTTCAGTATTTTGAAAATTATTTTCCATATCCTTCAATTTTTTCATTTACTTCTTGTACCAATTCTTCAGCTTTTTTTATAGTATTGTTTAATTTTTCAAAATCATTTAACGATAAAGTATATTTATCATCAACTTCATTTCCTTTAGTTAATGTAGATAATTGTTTTTTGTATCCTTCTAGCTCTTTATTTTGAATATCTAACTCAGTAGATACTTTCTTATCCATTTTAGCGTAAGGGTTTAATATCTTAATTAAACGCTCATGTTCAGATATCATATCTTTTAACTGATCTTTTGAATATTTATCAGCTTTTTCTATATTATTTATTTCCTTAATCTCTTTTTTACTTTTTTCTATTATATTTTTAAGTGCTAAATTAAATATCTGAGGAGTTATTATTTCATCATCTAATGATTTTTTTAATTGAATAACTTTTTGTTTCCAAGGATGAATAATCTTATCAATATTTTCTTTCATATCAAAAACCATTTCATAATCTTTTAAATCTTCAACCTTTACCCATTCATAATCATGAGTTTCTTTATCATCTAAAAGAATAGTAGGATTCTTTTCTTTTAAATAAGACATATAATATTTAATATGAACTCCATTTTTTTTATATTCTCCCGATAAAACATTTGAATCAGAACATGTTTCTATTTTATCTAAATCAATTCCGGCTTCTTCTTTTAATTCTCTTTTCGCAGCATCTTCCCAAATTTCTCCAGGATCAACATGCCCTCCAGGAATAACCCATTTACCTGCATTTTCATCACCTTTAGCTCTTTTTAATAATAATAATTCACGATTAGAATTAAATACAATACTATCTGCATATTTTACTTCTTTTTTAGTTACCGCTTTAATAATATTATCATATACAATTAAAGAAAATTCATTATTATCAAATAACTGTCGAGCTTTATATAATTTTACAGCTTTGGCAAATTCTTCATTTTGAAGTAATTTTACTCTTTTAGATTTTAATTGATCATATTCTCCTTTGGCTTTTTTAAGTTCAGACATATAACTATCAATAAATAGATCATATTTTTCTTTAACTTTTACCTTTACAAATTCATCAGTTGAAATTACACTATTATCAAAAATATTTTTTTGATTAGTATAAGCTATAGCAAGTTCATCTCTTACTGATTTTTGAATACTTTCTTGCTTTTCAAGTTCTATATAATGATCTATTTTTTCTTCAATAGAATCTAACCTGAAAAATCTTTTTAATGCTTTCGTTACCATATTTATAATATTAATGATCAATTATAACATTTATTAAAATCCTAATTTACTCGCTAACTCCAAACTTAATTTATAACTTTTATTATCTTGAAGATTATTTATAACAGTATTTAATTTTATTACCTCTATACTTATTCTAATATAATCATTTACTATTTGATTATATTTAACCATATTAGTAATCTTTACTTTATCTTCATCTTCCAATGTTTCATAAGTACTTCCTTCTGGATACATCTGAGTTCTACAATATCTATAAGGTACTATTTTTAATACATTAGAATACTCTTTTGCTGGGTATTCGTTTGAAATATCTATAATAGGAGCAATCTTTATTTTACTTATATAAATTTTCATTTCAGCAAAACAATCTGATTTTTTACTATTTGTAGTAATAATATCTGTAGATAATTTCTCTTTGATTTCTTTACCTTTTTTATTGATATTTAAATCAGCTGTATATCCAAGATCATTAGCCACTCCTTTTATTAATTCATGGTCATTTGTAAATCGGTAATAAATACTGTTTACTCTTTCCAAATTTTTTTCTTGAATTCTTTCTTCAATTTTAGTCATTATTTCATTTTTATAATTACTTCCCAAATATTGTTTATATATATATTATGTATTGCTTCTATAATATAACTTTTTTTCTTTCACAAGTTTATCGAGATATTCTTTTACTTCATTTATTTTACGTTCAAGTTCAATATCTCCATCATTAATATTTGCCTCTAAACGTTCAATTAATTCCTTTTGACCAATAATATATCTTTCATACCAAACAACATTCACTTTCTCACTAAGATTTGTTTTTATTTCAGTAAAACTATCCTCTACCTTACAAATTCTCCACTCCATTACTCTAAATGATGAATAAACGGTTAAAATAGGAATAAAAATAAACATAATAATTACTTTTACCCAACCTTGTAAACTTGTTGATTGTTTATTTTGCTGCTTTATAGTTTCCTTTACTATATTTTGAATTTCATTATTTGACATTATATTTTTAATAAATTATAAATCTTTTTTATCGAATATTGTTTTTTAATTATATTTTCATTTTTATTATTGTCTTATTTCATTTTGTACTTTGAATTTTCCTACACTACCACCTACAACTGAGGAATATAGGACAATATAATTACTTTCAGTATATGTATTCTCTATCACAGAACCTACAGTTGTCCAATCATTATTTCCAAATGTTCCACCTTTTATATATACAGTAAATAACCCACTTTTTGTTCTTGTCACTTTAATTCGATAGTGTGTATTAAGACTTAAATAACCAGCTAATTTTGAAATTAAATTAGTTCCATCTTTTCTAAGTCTTAATCTTCCATCTGAATAAAAGGTTACCAGATATAAATTTGTAATTCCAAGTGTATCTGCGCTTATAAATCTTATAGATAATGTTCCTTTATTATAAATATCAAACTCCCATTCTCCGTAAGCTGTTTTACTTTGTATTGCACAATTTCCTACTGAATCACATTGCAAAAATTTTGTTCCAATATCTAAACCATCTGTCCCATCACTTTCTTGTACAGTAAATGTTCCTGGTCCACGATCGAAATTTCTAGGAAAAATTCCTACTGCATCTTGTCTGTAGTCAACATCAATTACCGTACGAATAAAGTCATTATGGTATTGTACCATCTCTGCTGCTGTCCATTCCCTTGTATGAAATCTTAAATCTGCAATCTCAAATTCTCCATAAGTGGCATTATTCAAAGCTAAAGTACATGCTGAAAAATCAACTACTGTTGAACTTGTAATACTTAAAGAAACCCAAGTATCCGCTGAAATTGTATTACTATCTACTCCATCCACATATGCATTATCAAACTCGGCATAGCTCAATGTTCCTGCATTTGCAAAAACCATCTTATCATTTGCTGCACCTTCGATTATCTTTTCAGATGTAGATGATAATTTAATTCTACATGAAAACCCATAAATATTCCCTAAATTCCCAATTACTGATTTGGAATTTGTACCATTATATTTTTTACCATTCTTAGTAAGAAAATTAGCTGTTCCTGTTGCTAAATATCCGTTATTAGTTATATCAGTATCATTTACACCCTCTGTGAAACGATATGCTGCTTTAACTTTATCATCAAACCCTAAATCTGTAGGTTTATTAGGAAAGTCCTTTTTAAATGGTGAACTTCCAGTGCCTTTGTTTCGGAGGAAGTCAATGTATAGATCGTTGCGTTCTTTAGTTGTTAAAGTACCTGAATATATACTATTATAAAGTAAATCACCTTCAATAAATTCACCAGTGCCAGCAAGTATATCATGAGAAAATGATGTAATACGATCACTTGTAGCTGAATACCCATGCCCACTTAGATCAACAACTCCTTGACCTTCATTATTGATATACATTTGAGAATTAGCTTCATTAAGTTCTAATACAACTAAATACCATTTATTTAATAAAATATTACTAGTTGTAATTTTAACGGTATTTCCCCTAATACCTCCTGTAATTTGTAATATACCACCACTATTTTGAACCTGTATTCCCCATGAATTAGTAGTTGATCCTTTTAAAAATAAGGAACCCCCCTTGGAAATTGTAGGTATTTTTGTAATCTTAAACGCACTTACTAGAGTAATACTTCCATATAAACCAAGAAAATCATTTGTACTTATATTAATGAAACCTAGTTCAGAATCAATACCATTCCCCTCCCAAGCATATCCTTTTGAAGTTTTTTTGAATTCCCCTTTAGAACCTGATAAAACTCCTTTACTTATTGAATCTATGTATAATCCATTACTCTTTCTATTGAATGAAAATATTTTACTCATTATCTAAAGTATTTTTTATTTGATGAACGAAACTGTGAGTGTTGGGCTAAACTTTCAACACCAGAATAAACGGTACATCGCCCAATCTTCCCCCCAAAATAATTAGTATCATCATACCCAATCTGAAAAGCACTTGCAGCCGTTCCAGTATTATCTATAATAGTTATATAATTCACACCCATACTTAATGTATCAGTATCAACACCATTAATATATGCATTATCACCCCAATAAGTCAGCGTACCACTTGCATGTTCTACTGTATTTGTGCCACCATCCAAATCAATTATTCCATCCTGATCTGTTCCATCATAAAATAAGATTAGGTTTAATGAACCAATAGTACCAATATTCCCAAATACTCCTTTTGCAGTATCGAAATACATTGAATATACATTACCCCCTTCTTTGTGGGCTACAATATCAGTATTAGTTATATCAGCGTATTTTGTTTGAATAATTCCGTTTAATGCGTGTACATCTAATAATTTAGAAACTGTTGAACTTATCTTGTCAGGTAATTCTATATAGGTCTTGTTATTATATAGGTTTGAAATATAACTAGCCGTAAGAGTTGTATTATTTAACCCGAATAAATCTACTATCCCATCCAAATAACTTGAAACATATCCTAATTGAATATCATCAGCAGTGAAAGCCGTTGCAGTTGTTACTACTATTTCTTTACTTGCTGTTGTTACTGTTGCAGTTGCAGCCCCATCAACGTAAATTGTAGGGCTTGAAAATCCATTTGCTGTTATTGTTCCTGCACTTACTACTATATTATGTGAGGAGCTTAATTTTAATATATCTTCTGTGGTAGTGGTTAATGCAATCTTTATTCGAACCGATTTAACACCCCTTTTAGCAAGGTAAACTATTTTACTAGCTGTACCTCCAAAAATTCCCGTTCCTTGGTCAAAAGTAACAGATGTAGGTGTTGCTCCTAATCTACGAACTGAATATTCATCCAATAAAGGATCATATAATATCCAATTATTATCTCCAGAAGATTTTGACTCTTTCATTATTCTTCAATTACTGGTGGTGCTACATAATATATAGCTTTGAATTGGTTAAACGTTCTATCCTCATCATATGTAGGATTGTAATGTATGATGTCTAAACCTACTGTGGTAATAGTTAAATAAGAACTATTTAATAATTTAGCCGCTTGGGTAACTGTGATAATCTTATTATCCCGCACAATAGCTAATAATTCCTTTTCAAGCCTCTTTGCATCCTTATGTACCCACTTTATCCAACTCACTGGATAACCAGCTCCGCTTGAAAATACAGCGCTTATATCGCCCTTAAATTCCTTTAACTTTTCATAAATTGCCATTGCCGTTTCAGAAGTCTTTTCTGGTTGGGCTACTGGTTCTTTTTGTATTATAAATAAACTCATATCTTTAATGTTTTAAATTTATATTAAACAGCTACTATACTTCCTCCTTCATTTGGCGGTTCTCTATATTCTACATAAACAGTAAATACAGCATTTGCAGGAGCATCAGATGTTGTGTAATTAAATCTGATAAATGTATCTGCTCCTGTTTTTTGTGTTACAATAAATGGTGTAAATGTTTTCTTATTTGTAGCTGGTTCTGTAACACTTATTGTAGCATTATTAATAACAGTCATCGTTTCCGTTTTTACAGCTTCTTTTGTAAAAAAAGTTCCTACTGCCATTCCAGAAAGTACTCCATTATTTTTAGTAATCACATCCGCAGCATCTCCTGCTGTAAATAAATCAAAGTATGCAGCAGTACAATTCGCTAAAGTAGTAATTGTTTTAATTGCTCCATAAATACGCAAAATTTCTATACTCCCTGTTATTTGAAAACAATCTATATTTGCTGATGTATTATTTGCTGATATAGTTATATCATTAGATAATACGTGACCTCCAATCCTATCAACATGTGAATGTAATGAATTTATATCATTATTTTCTTCAGATAAAGCCTCATTAAAAAGCTTTAAAAATTCATATTTGTTTTTTATATTCATAATTATACTTTTTAAATTCCACTTATTATTATTCTTTTTGCTCTAAATCCACCTTTTCCTGTTGTAGATGTTGGTGGTGTTGGTGCTGCTCCAAACCAATCTGTATTACCGCTTACATCTGTTGAATTAGTAGGTGCTATTGGTTTATGACCTACATCTGAACTACTTGCATCTGAATCTTTAACAGCTAAATAATCTAAATTAGTTTTTACTGCTCCTGCACTCATTATAAAATCAAAAGCAACTCCTGTACTGTCTGATGCAAGAGATAATATATTTCCTGCTGTCCCATTTAATGTAACATTTCCACCAAAAGTATATGTTGCTGTATTGTCAAATGTAAGTTTATCTGTAACAGTTATTGCTTTAGTGAAACTCCAAAATGTCCAACTACCAGTTAAACTTTGTGCTGTACCATTTAATGTTACTAATGAAGCATTAGGGGTAAACGTTCCAGTATTTGATAAATTTCCTGTTACTATTAAATCCCTACTTGTTCCTCCTGTTCTTTCAGAGGTATCAAATTCTCCTGAAGTAATTGTAAAATCATTTGCTACAGTTAACGTATAACCACTATTATTTGAAAACTGTACAAGATTAGATGCTTTATTAATAATTAAATTATAAAAAGTTTTTGCAGTATTTGTCAAATCATATATAAGCTGATAATTAGCCATTGTAAATGTTATTGTACCGCTTCCATGATTAAAAGTTCCATTCTCTGAACCAAACGCTACACTTGATAATTGTCGTGAATTTAATGTTGTAACACCAGATGTAAATGTTGCAGTTCCATTATCTAAGAAAAACGAACCCATTGTATGTGTACCACTTCCCCCTATAAATGTACCAATTACTGTTAAAGCAAAATTATTAGTAACACCACTACCAAAACTACAAGTTGAAGCATTACAAGTAAGTGTTCCTGTTACATTTGTTATTCCTGTTACAGTTAAATCATCAGTACCAGTATCAAACGTACCTGATGTAATCGTTAAATTATTAGCTATCGTTCCAGAATCCCTTAATGTATAAATGGTAGCTGCTGCATTAATTATTAAGTTATAATGCGTTTCTCCGCCCATATCGAATATAGTATCATCGCCTGTGTATGTACAAGTCACAGTACCATTACCATCGTCAAACGTCATTGCATTAGATAAGATTTGTATAGCCCCAGCAGATGTATTCTCACCATCCAAAATCATTATACCAGAAGTAAGAGTTATTGAACTCCCTGTACCTCCACCAAGCGAACCTACTGTATGTGCTCCACTACCACCAGTAAATACTCCCCCACTAGCAGTTGAAAGAGAATATGTTGTTGTAGCTACTCCAGAACCAAAACTCATAGCAGCAGTTCCACAAGTTAATGTTCCAGCAACAATTGTTATTCCTGAAACAGTAAGCCCTTGATTATTAGTAGCATCAGTCAATACACCACCAGTTTCAATAGTAAGAGTAGTACAAGCAGTAGCACTATCTAAAGTAACTGTATGTCCATTCTGAATAGTAGCAGTATCGCCTGCTACTGGATGACCTGATCCCCAAGTGGCTTCTGTATCCCAATTTCCTGATTGTGCCGACAAAAATACGCTCATAGTTTATATATTACCCTGTATAAGTTTCACTGTATTGATATTGTCCTGTAATTGCATAACTATTAGCATCAGACTCAATCGTAATTTGTATATCATCTCCTACTAATTGATGAACACTAAACATATCATATAATTTGAAATAATTTGTATAATTAGATGTTGTAATATCAAATGAATCAACTAATACGGAAGCATCATTGACTAATTCATATAGTTTTACAGTTATCGTATCTGCTCCCGGATCAACAGATTTCAATATCAGATTATTAATGTGATAAGTAAGTCCTGCTGTGTTTAAATCAAATATATTTGCTGCCGATGTGGTTGCATTTAAAGTAACTGCTACATCTGCTTGTTGATCTAAAACATTTGGCTGCCAAGTAGATATTATTAAAAATTTATCTCCTGCGGTTGGTGCAGCTAAAAAAGCTGGATATACATCTATTGAATCTGTTGCTGTTGTAAAAGCTATAATTCTTCGTGCCTGTCCTGCATTATCTCCATCCATTGCAACCACCATAGCATTTCTAAACCAGTTAGTAGTAGCTTGTGTTAATGCTGCTGCATCTACTATATTTATAGCTGTACTTCCTGCATCGGCTTCTAATTCTAATGAGCCTGTTGATACTGAATCACTAATAGCTTCTAAACTGTCAGTTTCATTATCAAATGTATAATTTGTATCTTTATGTAAAATATCTTGTAAACTTTTTGCTGTTGGTGGTTCATCTACAGCACTTGTTATATCTCCTATAATATTATCAAGTTTTGTTTCTAATGTTGATATATCTCCTATTGGTATCTGTAATTCAGGTATAATAGGAGTTACAACTGATCCATTTACTTCAATCGTAGTATCACCTTGTGGTTCCCAAACTGCAAGATCATCTGTTGCCCAGCTTGCACTTGCAGCCTGTCTTGAATCCTTTATTTTACCAGTAGTAACTGTCCACGCAGTTGCACCAAGTATTTCTGTACGTGTATTTGCACGATAACGAGCTAATTTAAAAGTTCCTGCTACAATATCACCCGAAGCTACTGGAATTTTAAGTTTCTTATCGTAAAATGTAACTTGAGGTAACATAGTATTGTCCACATCTATCACTGAAGGTACGTGGATACTCATAATATAATCTTCAGTTGTTAAAGTAAGAATTATGCCAAATGCACCTTTTAAATATGCCATTTGTGATTGAGTAGTATTAACTGCTACTGCTGCTGCATCTTCTTTATTTCCACCTACATCAGCTGAATTAATATTATCGGTACTATCTGCTAATGGTATCCCTGGGTATTGTTTTATTAATGTCATAGCTTATTTTTTTAAAGTGAAGGGCTGTATCCTTTTGTAATATACATCTTATCCAGTTGACCATCTCCATCTGCAGCATCAAAAACTTGTAATTGTACATATGGGATAACATTAGCTACATTTATTGATAAGAAAAATAATCCATCAGCGTCAGGTAATACAATATAATCATTATAATCAACTCTTGTTAGTGTTGCACTAGGATTTCCAATATCTAAACTAACTTCTCTATATTCTTCAGAACCAGCACTTGTATGTTTATTTAACACTCTTAAAGTGAAATTTGTTGATGTTCCGATATCAATAGTCCCCCATATTCCCATTTGGTTATATGTTCTCATATCGGTTTCTGCACCTGCGTCCGTAGGAGTAGCATCTAATTCTTGAGCTGTATCAACTAAAGTTTCTACATCTGTATAATGATCCCAAACTTGATTTTCTACACTTACTTTATCTAAATCTTGATTTATATCACGAGATTTATCTGGTCCTTTTATTTCTAAAAAAACAGTGTCACTTGCTACGAAATCATCTATTCCTTGAAATGTAATAGTTGATCCAGAAACAGTTAATCCAGTATAATTTTCATTTACCTTTACTCCTGCGGTTGTATGTCTAATTAATCGACCTGCAACAACATTTATAGCTGCTAAGGGGAATGAAAGACCTGATAGTACTATATCTTTTGTAGCAACTGTAGGAGTAGCAGTAAAATCTTCGATATTATCATACATATCTTCTCCACTCCTACTATTAGAGCTAATCAATAAGTCGAATAAGCTTGATATATCTGTAACATTTCCATCTGCATCTAATACAAATACACCTGAAGAAGTTTTCTCTCCCGATGTAATACTTAGAAAATCTATAATTTCTCCTTCTGAATTTACTATTTGTGATTTAGGCCAAACGATTCTATTTCTTCCATCTTTGGTTACTTCTGCCATTTAAATTTGTATAAACTACTAATACCAAATTTTGCGTTAAATATAGTGTTTATTTAGACTAAATAAAAATAATTAGACATAAAACTTCTTATCTCCTACAATTATTTCTATTTTAGATTTTATCTCTTTGTATTTTGATTCTATTTCTTTTGGAAATTCAAAACGTTTTGTTTCTTTATCCCATTCTAATCCTGGTTGTAAATATTCTAAGTGACATCGGCAGAAAGGGTGAGTTGACCAAAGTGTTGCTAACCAGTTAATTACCTTTTTACCTATGTTAGAACCATTAGAAATTAATTCCTTTAAAGTAAATATTATAGGTTTACTTCCTAATCCTTTTGTTAGGTAAAGTCTAATGCAATGCCTGCAGGCGTCCGAAAATACCGTCTTATAAACCTTGGCTTCTTCTCCGTACTTCTTTTTAATTATTTCTGCTTTCCCTTCTTGGAATATATTATTAAATTCTGTTTCAACAAGTCTACCTAAATTTCTATCCCAATCTTGAGTTTGTCCACCTATATCTCCTACTATTTGCTGTAAACTTTTTCTATCCTGTATTCCTCTATTTAAACTTTCCTTAATGATTTTTTCGTATTCAGGTCTGTTTATTTGTGCTACATTATTAATAGTGTTGGTTACGTCATTCTTAATATCTTCTCCAAGTTTTTTTATATGAGAATATGTTCTTTGTTTACTTACTTTCAACATACTACTTTCAATACTCGTTAAGGGGTCAAATTGACCCATTTTAAGATACTTTATGAAATCTTGATATTCTACCTTCGCAGCATTTAAATTACCTAAAATTTGACTTAATCTTCCCCAATGGTACATTTTTACAAATTCTGGGAAATCTCGATCTAATTTATCTATATTTATTCCAAAACCTTTTAGAAGACTTTTATCTGTTTTACTTAATATATCAACACCTAAAATTCCAACACTATATTGGATAATGTTGGAATCAATTATTTTTAAGACTTCTTCTAATTGATCTCTTGAAAATATCATTTATTCTTCTTTACTTGATTTACCATTTCTTTTGTCAGGTCAACAAGTATTTTATTTAAAGTAAACAAAAACAAATTTTTAGCCTCCTTTTCTATAGGATTTATAACCTTCGGTAGTCTTGGAGGGTCTTTAACTACCGGAGGTCTTTTATATTGTATTACTATAGGAGATTTAATATCTATCATTATTTTATTCTAATGTTTTAGAATGCGATATTTATAACCAATCATTAAATTTTGATCTGTACTAAAATCTACACTAAGCATATTATTCCCAAAAAGATAACTAATACCTATCCCTTGTAAATCTGGATGTATAAATCCTCCAACATAAAATCCTTGTGGCTCTTTATATATAGTTCTATCTATCGTTTTAGTGTAAGTTGATCTAGTTATATCCCAATCTCTACTAATTACCTTATTCATACTAATGGTATCGTTTAAAACAAATAACATTAGTGAATCATTTAATAATGTATCTTTGTAAAAATTCTTCGAAAAATATTCTTTAAAAATAATATCAGCTATTGCCATTGAATCTATTTTCCCAGTAATCGAATCAGGAATTAATAAACTCCTTAATGTGCTATTTTCTTTAGTTAAAACTAATCTATCATTCTTTAATTTATTAATCCCCGATTTCATATCCTTAACTTCACTTTCTAAAGACACTACATATTCTGGTTGATAATTATCAACATAAATAGTTGTATCTGTACGTTCTATTTTAATTCTTTCAACAATCCTTACTTCTGGTTTTTTAAAAAACTGAAGATAAACTATAAGACCAATTGTAATTATTAATAAAACTAATGTGCCAAATTTTTTCATAACTGTTTTTTTTATTGTTTAGGTAAAAGTATAAACTTTATATCTTTCTACCTAATTAATCTTCGGTTTTCTTTGTGATTAATTTTTCTAATCTTCTTATTCCTAATTCATAGAAAGATGTTGCTACAGCA
>Ga0307928_10001246_pt1 | contig 19254 bp, 10 predicted proteins | sample AceLakmetagen232_FD_201815 | JGI IMG/M metagenome (GOLD analysis project Ga0307928, IMG submission 201815) | Saline water microbial communities from Ace Lake, Antarctica - #232 | ecosystem: Environmental > Aquatic > Non-marine Saline and Alkaline > Saline | place: Antarctica: Ace Lake... | reverse complement strand
AAAACCGCTTACGAAATATCTCATGAAAAACGGATTCAAATTCAATCTATATGTCAAAATTTTGTTGATCATTCTATATCTTCAACTATAAACTTACCGGAAGAAGTTGAGCCGGAAAAAATATCCACTATCTATTTAGATGCTTGGAAACATGGATTAAAAGGAATAACGATCTATCGAGATGGAAGTAGATTTCCAATTTTGACACAAGAAATAGAGAAGTCAAAGTCAAAATTTCAAGAATACAAAGAAAAATTTTTCAAAATGAAAGTATCACAGGATGAAGAAGTGGAATTCTCCGGTGATGAAATAATGAAATTACCAGATGGAACATTGACAACACCATTCCACTATTTTCTAAAAATGGGAATTAATAATTCTAGCGATATTGAGGTGGTGTAATGTTAAAGTTGAATAAAAACCACCCAATTCGGGAGATTATAAAAAAACCAAAATTAGAAAATAAACCCGGTAATTCATTAAAATTAAAACGGCCGGATGTGGTTAATGCCAAGGTCTATAAAATTAAAAGCCCGTTCGTAAAATTTAATGTGTATGTTACACTTAGTTATGTTATAGAAACAGGTAAAAAACGACCGATTGAGATTTTTATCAATTCCAAAGACCTTACACATGCGGCAGAATATGCTGTTTTAACTCGTCTTATTTCTGCTATCTTCAGAAGGGCAAGTGATCCGCATTTTATATTAGAGGAATTAAGAAGCATCTATGACCCAAACGGCGGTTATTTTAAAAATGGAAAATATATTCAATCTTTCTATTCGGAAGTAGCTGATGTTATTGAAAGATTTTTCGTGGAAGAAAAAATTATTGAACTGACAAAACAACCTAAACAAATGGATCTTCCTATTGTAACCGAATTAGAAGATGAAATCGACCAAAGCAATATTAATGAGAATTTTAAAATTTGTCCGGAATGTAATGGCAGAGGACTGAAATTTGAAAATGGTTGTGAGTTTTGTGTTCTATGTGGTTTTACTAAGTGTGATAAGTAATAAAGTCGCAAAAAAGATTTCACGCCCCGATACGATTGGTTAATTGGTTAACTGGTTAATTGGTTAATTTGGGAAGATAATAAATAAATATTTTAATCGGCAATAATAATGCACAGAAACAGTCAAAAAAGAATTTGCGGTGATTTCATATATTTCATTATATACAAGGGCTCACTAAAAAAACCGTTGAAACGGTTAATATTTGTTTTGAATATTTATAAATTGAAATTGTGAAAAATAATGATTATTATTTATTAACCAAGTATTTATAATATTGATTGCAATTGTCGGTTTATTTTATTAATTTATTTATTGTAAATAAATAGATAAAAAAATAAGAGATTAAAATAGAATGAATGGAAAATCACTTAATATAACAGAAGAAAAGTTACAAAAGCTCAAAGAAATTTTTCCTGAAGCATTTACTGAAAATAAAATTGATTGGAAGAAATTGAAATCAACTTTTGGGGATGAGATTAATTTTTCTGATGAAAGATATGTTCTGAATTGGGCAGGAAAATCTGATGCTTTTAGAGCAATACAAACTCAAACAACTTCTACTTTAATTCCCGATAAAGATGAATCTGTTAATTTTGGTGAAACCGGAAATATTTTTATTGAAGGTGAAAACCTGAAAGTGTTGAAAGTTCTGCAGAAAGCATATTACGGCAAAATTAAAATGATCTACATCGATCCGCCGTATAATACAGGAAACGATTTTATTTATAACGACAAATTTGCCGAAAAGAAAAATGACTATCTGCTCCGTTCCGGTGAAAAAGATGAAGAAGGATTTTTAACAAACGAAAACCTGTATCGCAAAAATTCTAAAGAAAGCGGACATTACCATTCCAACTGGCTGACAATGATGTATCCGCGTTTGTTCCTTGCCCGAAACCTGCTTCGAGATGATGGCGTTATTTTTGTTTCTATTGATGATAATGAAGTGCATAATTTGCGGATGATAATGAATGAGATTTTTGGGGAAGAAAACACTCTTGATAGGGGTTCATTGATTTGGGTTAATAAAGGTAGCACTAAAGGTTTTAATAAAATTGTAAAAAATCACGAATATATTCTCGCTTATGGGAGAAAAGCAGAATTAGTAAAATCCGTTTATGGTTTAAATTTTCCAGAAAGATTAGAAAAATTAGAACATTATTGTTTTAATAAACCCAATCCGGGGAACCCTGATTGTAATATTACTTTTAAAGCTGGTTGTAAAATTGAAGGTAAAGAGAACATCGCTTTTACAAAAAAAGTTGGAGATGAAGTTAATTTAGAAATTATATCAGATGAAATGAAATTTGAAAATGGAATTTTAGTTAATGATGTTACATTAAGAGGTGCGTTTCCTTACCGAAATCAGATTGAACAATTCTTTAAAAACAAAGATTCTAATAAACAAACATTTGATTACAAAGGTCAAAAATGGTTAGAAATTTATTTTAATAGAAAAGGACTTCCAAGATATAGAAAAGAAAGAAAATTTAAAATTATTAGTTCTATAATAGATAATAAAAATATTCCAAATTATGGTTCTAATGAAATTAAATCTTTTTTTGAGCAAAAAGAAGTATTTGAATTTCCAAAACCTACTGAACTAATTAAACATATTTCCTCATATTTTACATTCTCTAATGATATCATTTTAGACCTCTTCTCAGGTTCTTCCACAACTGCCAGTGCAGTTCTCGATCTAAACAAAGAAAATGCTTCGACTGGCTCAGCACAAGTTTATGGAAACCGTAAATTCATAATGGTTCAGCTTCCAGAAAAAACAGATGAAAAATCCGAAGCATTTAAAGCCGGCTACGAAACAATAGCAGACATCGGCAAAGAACGAATCCGCAGAGTAATAAAGAAGATAGAAGATGAACAAAGAGAAAAATTGAACTTTGAAGAAAATAAGCAGGATTTAGGTTTTAAAGTTTTCAAGCTACAGGAATCCAATTTCAAGATCTGGCGTGGAGATAAATTTGAAACCGGTGAAGAATTAGAAAAACAACTTCTTGCATTTGTAAATCCGGTAAAAGAAGGATCAATCGAAGAAAATATGCTTTATGAATTGCTGTTGAAATCCGGGATAGATATGAATTGTAAAATAGAGAAAATTCCCCTCTCGCTTGTCGCTCCGGAGCGTCGCAAAGGCGGAAGAGGGGTGGATTCCGACTTGTCGGGAGACGGGGTGTGTTATTATCTCATTAATGAAAACGAATTGGTGATTGCATTATCGAAAATAAATGAAGAAATTGTAAAAAATATTATTGAAACAAAACCTTTTAAAGTGATAACACTCGATAAACTTTTTGAAGGTAGCGATCAATTAAAAACCAATACGATCCTGCAGATGAAAGATGCGGGGATTGAGTTTAAGGTTGTGTGAGTATGAATAAAGAAATTTCAAACATAAATAAAACATATTCAACCATCCGAAGTATTCTTGATAATGCCCGTTCCAAGGTTTATCGAACTGTAAATTTCGTGATGGTGCAAGCCTATTGGAATATCGGAAAGATAATTGTGGAGGAAGAGCAAAAGGGAAAAGATAAAGCGAAATATGGTTCATATTTGATAAAAGAATTATCAAAGAAACTAACAACAGATTTTGGAAAAGGATTTTCCGAACAAAGCTTAAGGAATATGCGGCAATTTTACAACTGCTTTTCAATTCGCTCTGCACTGCGGAGCAAATTGGAGAAAACAAAGAAACAACACTTAACTCATACTGAATTGGTAAATGGTAATAACGAGTTGAGAGCAAAACACTCCGCATTGCGGAGCGAATTATCCTGGACTCATTACAAGCTACTGATAAGAGTAGAAAATCCCAAAGCACGTGAATGGTATATGAATGAAGCTGTAGATTGCAACTGGAGCACAAGAGCATTAGAACGTCAGATAAATTCCTTTTACTATGAAAGGATTTTATCCAGCAAAGATAAAGAGCCGGTTATCAGAGAAGCAGAAGAAAAAACAGCAAAGTTCAAACCGGAAAATATCTTGAAAGATCCTGTTGTATTGGAGTTTCTAAATTTGAAAGATCGAGCTTCTTATCGTGAATCTGAATTAGAGCAAGCACTTATTGATAAACTGCAGGAATTTCTTTTAGAACTCGGCAAAGGTTTTTGCTTTGTGGATCGGCAGAAGAGAATTACTGCTGAAAATGAATACTTCTACATAGATATGGTTTTCTATAATTATATCCTGAAATGTTTTGTTTTGATAGACTTGAAAATCGGTAAACTTACTCATCAAGATATTGGGCAAATGGATATGTATGTTCGGATGTTTGAAGATAAATATAAGATCGAAGGAGATAATCCGACGATCGGGATAGTTCTTTGTTCCAAAAAAAATGAAGCAGTTGCTAAATATTCTGTTTTGCAGGATAGTAAACATCTGTTTTCTTCCAAGTATCTTCTTTATTTACCGACGGAAGATGAGCTGATTAAAGAGCTTAAATATGAGCGAGAACTTATTGAAGAGCAGAGAATTGATGATATATGAAAAAGAATGAAACCAACATAAACCTGCAAATGAAAGATGCAGGGATTGAATTTAAGGTGGTGTGAGGTAAGAAATGTTTATATCAAAATTAAAGATAGAAAATTATAGAAACTTCCAAAGTTTTGAAATTGAATTACAACCATTTACTTTATTAATTGGTGAAAACAATGTTGGGAAAACTAATCTATTAAATGCTATTGGTCTCATTTTTAGCCAAGATATTTCATTTTTCAAGAAACGAATGTTAGAAATCGACGATATTAACAACAAGGTTAAAAGAGATTTTAAAGAAAGCATTATTGATAATGATTCAAAAATAAAATATCCAGAAGTTAAGATCGAAGTTATAATGGAGGATTTTAATGATGATCAGGAAGCGGTGATTGGAGATTGGTTTATTGATAAAGATTTTAAAAAAGCGAAGTTAACCTATGTCTTTCATCAAAAAACAGATTTATCAAAATGGTTGGAAAAGCAGAAAGAAATATTAAATAAATTATCAAAACAAGATAGTGAAACTGATGAGCAATTTAGAGAAAGAAAAATAAAAAAGATTGATTTTCCAATAAAAAAATACGGATTTGATATTTATGGTGGTGATAACTTTACAAAGAGAGTAGATTACTATTTTTTAAAAATGTTAAGAATGGAATTTTTAGATGCCTTAAGAGATGCTAAAAAGGAACTTGTTGCAAGTGGTGACTATAGACTTTTATTTAAAATTCTAAACAACCGACCAGAAGATAAATTTGGAACAATAAAAGACAAATTATCAGGTTTGCAACAAGAAATTGAAGAAAATCCTGAATTAATAAAAGTTAGAATAGAGATAACCGAATATCTAAAAAAAATATCATTAGAAGAGGAAGAAAATAATTATAAAGTAGATTTTCAGTTTTCTTCAATTGAAACTACTGAAATATTAAAAAAATTGAGTCTAATATATGGTAATGAACCAATTACAGTTGATAGAAATGGATTAGGAAGAAATAATTTATTATACATTTCTTTAATACTTTCTCATTTAACGAATACTGATAGTGATAACAATAATGATGCTTTCTTCAGATTTATTGGAATTGAAGAACCTGAAGCCCATTTGCAACCACAATTACAAGATCATTTATCAATGAATATTAAAAATGAAATAAAAGATGAAATACAAATATTATTAACCTCGCATTCCTCTCACATAGCAAGTAAATTGAAATTAGAAAATACAATAATATTATACAAAGATGATAATGTTATAAAACCACATTATATTTTAAAAGGAATTGAAGATGACAAAAATACAGTGCGATACATTGAGAAGTATTTGGATGCCACTAAATCTACAATGTTCTTCGCACGAAAACTTATTTTAGTAGAAGGTATTTCAGAACAAATTCTTATCCCCAAATTCTTTAATTTACATACTAACAAAACCTTACTTGAATTAGGATATACAATTATTAATGTAAATGGAGTTGCATTTAAGCACTTTTTAGAAATAATAAAAAATGGTTACTTCATTAAGTGTTTAGTATTAACAGATAAAGATACTGGCAAAAGAACTGAAAAAAGAGCAAATAATTTAAAAGTAACTTATGAAATAGAAAACTTAATTGAAATTGACATCAGCAACAATAGCACCTTTGAAAAAGATATAATAGATAGCAATATTAACGGAATAGGAAAGGATATTTTATTAAAATCATTAAAAAAAACTAAACCTAATAAAAGTAAGAAACTTATTGAGGAAGTTGAGAATAAAGATATTGTTACTGATGATTTTTTTGATCTGATAGTTAATGATAAAGCAGATTTTGCAATGGATTTATTGGAGTCTCTAAATGATGATAAAGATAAAGCAGATAAATTTAATATCCCAAACTATATAGAAAAGGGGTTTGAATTTATTTATCCTATAAAACCAAAAAACGATGAATAATAGTTTAAATAAATTAGTTATTGCAGGTCCAGGAGCAGGTAAAACTTACTCAATGGTTGATGAAGTTATGACAGTTTTACCAACTTTAGATAACAATAGATTTTGCGTAGTTATTACTTATACAAATGTTGCAACTGATGAAATTAAAAATAGAATGCAGAAAAAAATAAAAGTTCCTGAAAATTTATTTATTGGAACAATTCACAGTTTTTTAATAAGATTTATTATAGAACCCTATGCTCATTTATTTGGTATTGTATCGATTGATAAAAATTTCATAGATTCTGTAAAATTATCATCGGCGCCAAAAGACATTAATATAAAAAATGCCATTGTGAGAAAATTAGCAGAATCCATTATTGAAAAGAATGTTATGACCTATGATAAAATTATTGAGAAATCTTATCTATTAGTTAAGGGATTTATTTTTATTAAGGATTTAGAAAAAATAGATGTTAATGCAGAAGATGTGTTTGAACACTTAAAGAAATACAACATTATAGATTCAAATGGTATTATTTTATATTCACTTTCTGATTTAACAGATTTAGATAATATACGATTTGGACGAAAGTTTAATAATGAAAAGCAAGATATCATTAAACTTATTAAAAAATGTATTATTAGGAGCAGCAGAATTAGGGGAGTTTTATCTAATAGATTGCAATATGTTTTCATTGATGAGTATCAAGATACTAGGCTTTTTGTTCATTATATTTTTAAAGAATTATTAGCTCAAAATAAAACTCAATTCTATTTCATTGGTGACCCTTTACAATCAATTTTCAAATTTTCATATAATTTATCTCAAAATAAAAATGAAAAATCACCTGAATCATATAATGATTTTCCAATAATAGATTTAAAAAATAAAGTTAATGTTGATCAGAAGAAAATAAATCGTCGTTCAACAAAAAACATTGTAAAATTTCTTAATAATTTTAGAGAATTAGAACAGGAATCCAAAGAGAAAAAAAATAACTATCCTATATATTTTATTAAAAATATTAAGTTCGAAGAAATAATAAAGGAGTTCTACAAATTAAAAGAAATAAATAAAATAATAAAAGAAGAAAATAAAATAGAGAACTTATTTTTGGCAAAGGAATGGAGGGCAATTGAGAAGGATGAAAATAAGCAAATCTTAGATAATTATGATATTAATAAAATTTTAGAAAAGATAAACAGAAGCATTTTGCAGGAAATTTCAAGATGCATATTTGGTTTAATTGATTTAAAAAAGTCAGAGGTTTTAGAATTTACGAATATTATAGATTATAGAAAATTCTGTTTAAAAATGTTAAAAGAGATTAAGGATAAAAAATTTAACGATAATGACCATCGGGATAACTATATTCGATATAAGTTCAAAATAACTTTTAATATTGATTTTGATAATAAAATAAAATTAGACTCTAATCTAACAAAGTCATTGGATAATATCTATAGTGTTCAAACAAAAAGAAATGCGAATGATGCTGAAACACAAAAATCTTTATACTCTTCCATACATAGTGCAAAAGGTTTAGAATCTACATCTGTTTTAGTAATAGCACAAACAGAAAATCAATTAAAAGATTGGTTTGAAACTGATATTAACAAGTTGAAAACAACGGATGACAAACATCGTTTAAGTTATGTTGCATTTAGTAGAGCAAGGAGATTCCTTTGTATTGCTTGTTTAAAAAATATCTCTGAAAAATTAAATAGAAAGATTAATAATTTGAATATAAATTTCAATTAAAATATATGAAATTAAAATTCGACCCAAATCAATCCTTCCAATTAGATGCCATAAAATCAATCGTAGATATATTTGAAGGGCAGCCGTTAAATCAAAGCGAACTGGATTTTACATTTTCAGATACAAATTTGCAATTTTCCGAAACAGGTGTTGGTAACAGAATTATTTTGAGTGACGAACAAATCCTGAAAAACCTGCAATCCGTTCAAAAGCAAAATGGAATAGAACCGGTATCTGAAAAATTAGATGGAATGCACTTCTCTGTTGAGATGGAGACAGGTACAGGGAAAACTTATGTTTATCTGAGAACGATTTATGAACTAAACAAAAATTATGGATTCAAGAAATTTGTAATAGTTGTTCCGAGTGTTGCAATTCGTGAAGGCGTGATAAAAAATCTGCAAATCACACACGAGCATTTCCAAAATCTTTATGATAAAACACCTGTAAATTTTGAAGTTTATAATTCCAGAAAAGTTTCCAATTTACGCAGTTTTGCTTCAAATAATAATATTCAGATATTGGTAATAAATATCGATTCCTTTGCCAAAGATGAAAATATAATCAATAAACAGAACGATAAACTAACCGGTAAAAAACCGATTGAATTCATTCAATACACAAACCCGATCGTTATTGTTGATGAACCACAGAATATGGAAACGCCGATTCGTAAAAAAGCAATTGAAAATTTAAATTATTGCTGCACACTTCGTTATTCTGCAACTCACACAAACTATTATAATCTGGTTTACAGTTTAAATCCGGTGCAGGCTTATGATCTTGGTTTAGTTAAACATATCGAAGTGGATTCCGTAGTCTCAGAAAATGATTTCAACGATGCTTTTATCAGTTTGGAAAAAGTAAGTTCAACTTCGACCCGAACCTCTGCGAGAATCCGCATAATCCAAAACACGGATAAAGGAGTTGTCAAAAAAGCGGTATCTGTAAAAGTCGGAGATGATCTTTATAAAGTTTCCAATAATCGCGAAATTTATAAAACTGGTTATATCATCAATGAAATAGATGTTTCCAATGAATGTATTTCTTTATCGAATGGAGATGACATTTTCGTAGGTGAATCTCGTGGCGGAATAACCGATGAATTAATGAAATTCCAGATCGAGAAAACTATCGAAGAACATTTCAAAAAAGAGAGAATTTTGCAAAAGAAAGGAATAAAAGTTCTTTCTCTTTTCTTTATCGATAGAGTTGCAAATTATAGAAAATATGATGAATCCGGTAATTTATTGAAAGGTAAACTTGCAATTTGGTTCGAGGAAATATTTAATGAATATTCAGAAAAATCAGCTTATACAGATTTAATTCCTTTTTCAATAAACGAAGTTCACAATGGTTATTTTGCCCAAGATAAGAAAGGTCATTTTAAGGATTCTCAAAGAGCAGCAAAATCTCAAGCAGATATCGATACTTTTAAATTGATCATGAAAGAAAAGGAAAAATTATTGGATTCAAATGTACCTTTGCGATTTATTTTCAGTCATTCGGCTTTGAGGGAAGGTTGGGACAATCCGAATGTTTTTCAAATCTGCACTTTAAATGAAACGAAATCAGAACTAAAGAAAAGGCAGGAAATCGGTAGAGGTTTAAGACTTTCCGTAAATCAAAACGGTGAGAGAATATTTGATAATAACATTAATCGCTTGACTGTGATTGCAAATGATAGTTATGAAGATTTTGCTAAACAGCTTCAAAAAGAGATTGAAGATGATTGCGGTGTTTCTTTCAAAGGTAGAATAAAGAATAAACGAGATAGAGTAAAAGTTGAATATCGTAAAGGCTTTGAACTCGATGAGAATTTCAAAGAAATCTGGGAAAGAATTAAATATAAAACCACATATCGTGTAAATTATAAAAGTTCCGATTTGATTGATAAAGCTTCTAATGAAATAAAAGAAATTCCACCAATCACAAAAACGGTTTTAAAATCTACAAAAACCGCAATAAAATATGATGATAAAGGTGTTGATTTTGATATAAAAGGTTCAAAGAAAATCTATTTGGAAAGCGAGTTCTCAATTCCTGATGTTTTAAATTATATTCAGAATAAGACCGGCTTAACACGTTCAACAATTTTGCAGATTTTGAGGAATTCAAATCGTTTGCAGGATGTTCTTGTTAATCCACAACTCTTTATGGATTTTGTTGCAGAAAAGATAAATAATGTTTTGAATGATTTAATAATAGATGGGATTAAATACGAAAAAATCGGGAATAAAGAATACGAAATGCATCTTTTTGATGATAAAGAAATAGAAATTTATCTGGATAATCGTGTCTTTAAAGTGAATAATTCAAAGAAAACAATTTACGAAGAACTAATTCCACTCGATTCCAATGTTGAATATGAGTTTGCCAAAGAATGTGAAACCAGAGATGATATCGAGTTTTATTTCAAATTACCTTTCTGGTTTCATATAAAAACACCAATCGGTAAATATAATCCTGATTGGGCTTTGATCAAAAAGAATGAGACAAAAATCTATTTCGTTGCTGAAACAAAATCTGAAGGACAGCAATTGCGTAAAAGTGAAACTCAAAAGATCAAATGTGGAAAAGCTCATTTTAATGAATTTGAAAATGTAAAATACAGACAAGTTACAACTGTAGAAGAATTGGATTAAAGCATAAAAGAATTACTTTATTCGGGTTATTTTAGTTTTATTTAAATTCAACATCCATTAAGACAAGGATTGAAACGAACTGGTTAATTGGTTAACTGGTAAACAAATTAACCAATTAACAAATTAACTAATTAACTGGGTAACTAAATCTTTAATTTATTTAAATACTTTTCACAAAATTCATTTATACCACAAATCGAACATTGTGGATTTCTTGCTTTACAAACTTCTCTTCCGTGTTGAATAATTATATGATTCCAAATAGACCAATATTCTTTCGGTAATATTCGTTGTAGATCCTTTTCAATTTTAATTGGATCTTTACTTTTTGTTAATCCCAAATGTTTTGAAATCCTTGCCACATGCGTGTCCACGGCGATTGCCGGAAAATTAAATGCCGTTGCCAAAACCACATTTGCTGTTTTCCTTCCCACTCCGGGTAAAGTAGTTAATTCTTCAATATTATGTGGAATTTCTCCATTAAAGTCGTTAACAATTTTTTTAGAAGCGTTAATAATATTTTTTGATTTGGAATTGTAGAAACCGGCTGTTTTAATTAATAATTTTACATTTTCAATATCTGCTTCAGTCATACTTTTTACAGTTGGATATTTTTTAAATAATTTCGGTGTGATTTTATTAACTCTTTTATCTGTACATTGAGCAGACAAAATTGTTGAGATCAAGAGTTCATAAGTATTAACATGATCCAATGTGCAAGTTGCTTCCGGATACATTTTAATCAACGATTTAATGATTTTTTTTATTTTTACCACGAGAAACACCGGGAATTCACAAAGGATATTATAATATTACATTGGGTGCAAAGTGATTTCATAGTGTTCTTCGTGTTTTTGCTATATGTTTGCTTTGTGATTTTTTTGCCTGTTCTGTAGTTAACGAAGTGAGAATGTATCCGAGTGGCTTAATTATTCAATTTATTTCTCTTTCATGAACGGATAGCGATAATCTTTTGGCGGATTGAATGTTTCCTTCACTGTTCGCATAGAAACCCATCGCATAAGATTAGCAGAAGATCCGGCTTTATCGTTTGTTCCTGAAGCTCGCGAGCCACCAAATGGTTGTTGTCCAACGACAGCTGCAGTTGGTTTATCATTCATGTAAAAATTTCCGGCTGCATGAGTAAGAATATCTTTTCCCAATTCTAATGCTTCTCTGTCTTTTGAAAAAAGTGCTCCTGTTAAAGCATAAGGACTTGTCTCATCACAAATATGTAACATCTCCTCATATTTATTTTCATCATAGACATGAATAGTTACAACCGGCCCGAAGATCTCTTCTTCCATTGTCTTGAATTTTGGATTTATGGTTACAATTGTAGTTGGTTCAATAAAATATCCTTTTGTATTGTCATAATTTCCACCGGTAATAATTTCAGCTTCATTGTGATTTTTAGCATAATCAATATATCCTGTGATATTTTCAAAAGCTGCAGCATCAATAACTGCTGTCATAAAGTTCGTAAAGTCCTCTGCGTTACCCATTTTTATCGTATCAACTTCTTTTATATATTTTTCTTTGAATTCTTCCCAAATATTTGAAGGCATATAGACACGAGAAGCAGCCGAACATTTTTGTCCTTGATATTCAAAAGAACCTCTGATCACTGCTGTTACCAATGCATCTACATCTGCTGATTTGTGAGCAAAAATAAAATCCTTTCCTCCGGTTTCTCCTACGATCCTTGGATAAGATTTGTATTTTGAAATATTATTTCCTACTGTTTTCCACATATTTTGGAATACCGCAGTTGAGCCGGTAAAATGAATTCCAGCTAATAATTTACTGTCCATTACTATTTTACCAAGTTTTGCTCCGCTTCCCGGAATGAAATTAACAACTCCATCCGGTAAGCCGGCTTCTTTGAACATTTTCATTAAAAAATAGGCAGAATAGACAGCACTTGAAGCGGGTTTCCATAATGCAACATTTCCCATCAGAACAGGAGCAGTTGGTAAATTTCCGGCAATGGAAGTAAAATTAAATGGAGTAACAGCAAAGATAAATCCTTCTAAAGAACGATATTCTACACTATTCCACATGCCATCGGGATTATATTTTGGTTGGTTTTGATAAATTTCAGTCAAATATTCGGCATTGAAATTAAAGAAATCGATCAATTCAACTGCTGCATCAATTTCCGCCTGCATTACGGTCTTTGATTGTGATAACATCGTGGATGCATTTAGCAGATCTCTGTATGGTCCGGCTAAAAGAGTTGCCATTTTTTTAAATATTGCTACTCTGGATTTCCAATGCATTTTTGACCATTTTTTCCACGCCTTCTGTGACTCATCGATCGCCATTTGGATTTCTTTTTCTCCGGCTTTGTGATAAGTACCAAGAATGTGTTGATGATCGTGCGGAATTCGACATTTCCCCATATCACCTGTTTTAATTTCCTTGCCGCCAATGATCAATGGAATTTCAATCTTTTTACTCTTCAATTCCTGTAACTTTTTTTTCAGAGAATTTCTCTCTGAACTTCCGAGAGAATACGATTTAATTGGTTCGTTTTTTGCTTCCGGAACCTTGTAAATTGCATTTGACATTATTTTACCTCCATTATTTTTTAATACTATAATTTATGAAAATAATTATGTATTTGCAATATAAAATTTGGGAGTAATAAAAAAAACAAGGGAGCATTGCTCCCTTGTTAATAAACCAAATCCAATCTTATTTTAATTAATAGAGATCTTTTTTGGCTTTGCTTTTTCTGACTTAGGAATTGTGATATTCAATAATCCGTCTTTCCATTTTGCATTAATTTTGTTAGAATCAATGTGTGAAGGTAATTCGAAACTTCTTGAAAATTTTCCAAAACATATTTCATTGATGTGGTAACGAGAGTTTTCTTCTTTTTTCTCTGTTTTCTTCTCACCGGAAATTGTCAAAATATTGTCTTCGAATAAAATGTCAATTTCGTCTTTTTTAATTCCGGGTGCTTCAACTTCTAATTTATATTCGTCATCAGTTTCCAATAAATTCATTCTCGGTGAATAATTTTGACCCCAGTTGTCTTGAAAAGCTCCCCAAAAATCGTTGAATGTGGTTGGAAAAATTTCATTTCCTTGATGTCTTCTTGTTAAATCTCTCATTTTCTTCTCCTTTTTTTATTTCTCAAATTTCAGTTTTCACTTACAAATAATGCATATTTCATACCCAAATAAAATATCTGCAATAATGGCAGACATGGTTGCGTTGATAAGCCAATATTGAAATAATATACGCCATTATGACAATTATAACACTTTTATTTAATAAATATTTCTGTTATTTTATGAATTTAACGAAAAATAAAGAATGTTTATACATTTAATTGGCGATATTTTAATCTATGAGAATAATAAACATTTATTAAAATTTTCAAAATTGGAAAAAAATATGTATATTTATTAAGTGTAATTTGAATGAATAAATACAAAAGAGTTAAATGAAAAAACGAATATTTTATACATTATTATTAACAACGATCTTTACAATTCCGGTTTTTGGTTTTGTAACTTATGTTCCCGACAGTATTTCTACAATCCAACATGCGATTGATTCTATGAGTACAAATGACACGATAATTGTGAAAGAAGGAACTTATAATGAAAATCTAAATTTTGATGGGAAAAATCTCACACTTGTTTCATACTATTTTAATGATCAGAAAGAAGATCATATTTCAAAAACAATAATTTCAGGTAATGATAGTGGTAGTGTAATTATTTTCAATAGTGGTGAAGATACGACTTCAATCTTAATGGGATTTACAATTAAAAATGGAAATGCAAATTCAAACACAAACTATAATGGTGGAGGGATTTATTGCAAGGATTCCAACCCGAACCTATATCATTTGGTCATTGAAAATAATATTGCCGATAGTTGTGGTGGTGGAATTTATTTCAACACTTCAGATGCAATATGTGAAAATATCACACTTAAAAATGATAGTGCAAAAGTATTCGGTGGAGCAATTTATTTAAAAAACTCAACGCAGATTGATAGTCAAATTATAATTCAAAATAATTTCTCTGAAAACAACGGAGCCGGTTTATATATTGATAACTCAAATTTAATTTTGTCAAGAAGTTTCATAATAGAGAATAGTTCAAATAATTCCGGTGGTGGACTTTTGATCAATAATTCAACTTGTAAATTTGAGAATTGTTTGATAACGGATAATCAGATAATTAGCGGAAATGGTTCTGCGATCAATTGTATAAATTCTACGATAAAAGTTGTAAATAATACAATTGCAAATAATAGTGGAGAAAATGAAATATTTTTAGATATGACACCATTTGAATGTAAAAATTCAATCATTTGGGATTCAATATTTACAAATTCTTATTCACTTATTATCTCATTTTCGAATATAAAAGATGCGTTAGGCGGTGAAGGTAATATTAATGTACCGCCTAATTTTGTTTCTGACGGTAGTGATTATCATCTTTCTAATTATTCACCTTGTATTGGAATGGGAACAAATGATATTTCTATTGAAGAGGATATCGAGGGGAATGTCAGACCAAATCCTGCAGGTTCTTATGTTGATATTGGAGCTTATGAAAACATCAGAAGAGCTCCTGCAAATGAAGGAAACATTTATTATATCACAAAGTCCGGAAATGAAATAAACGGGAACGGTTCTTATGATAGACCATTTTCAAAAATTCAATCCGGTGTGGATAATGCATCTGTTGGAGATACGATTTTAATTTCACCGGGCACTTATAAAGAAGGTGTAAGTATAGATAAATCTTTGTGTATCGGTTCGCATATTTTGATCACAAATGACTCTACATATATTGACAACACAATAATATCTGTTGATTCAACTTTAAATAAAAGCGTTTTACAAATTGAAAACACAGGTGAGGATATTGTGGTAATAAATGGATTGACATTGGAAAATGGTAAAGGGACTTATAAGTATCCCAATTCCCGTGGTGGAGGGATATTTTGTAACAATGCAAATGTACAATTAAAGAATTTGGTAATTAAAAATTGTATGGCTAATTATGGAGCCGGATTGGACTTCACTAATTCGGATGCCGTTTTGAGTGGTGTTTTAATTGAATCAAATTCAACAACAGGTTGGGGAGGTGGAATATCATCTGCAAATTCTGAATTGTATTTGTTCAATGTAAATATTTTGAATAATAAAGCGAGCAGTGGTGGTGGAATATATTCTTATAATAATTCTATCTTGAATCTACAAAATGTTAATATTTGGGAAAATTCTGCTACCGCCAATGTTACACTTTCACCTAATTTGCAGACATTATATAAAACTTCTGATATACAATCGATTTCTAATTATGGTGGTGGAATTTACTGCGACAATACGGAATTATTTTTACAAAATACGATCATTGCAAAAAACAATTCTGATGGAAATGGTTCCGGAATAAGTTGTATAAGTCAATCGTTTGTGAAGTCAATAAATACAACTTTTTATGGAAATACTTCTAATAAAAATGGTGGAGCTTTTTACTTTGATTGGGACTCAAAAGCAGTTATTGCCAACTCTATTTTATGGCAGAATTCACCACAAGAAATTTATCTAAATGCCGATTCAATTCATATTACGAATTCTGATGTTGAAGGTGGAGAATCAGAAATTGTAAATGATGACACTGGTTATGTGAATTGGTTAAGTGGGAATATAGATTCAGATCCGAATTTTGTAAATGTTACAAACGATGACTACAATCTTAATATCGGTTCTGCATGTGAAAATATTGGAACTGACTTTTTCGTTTTTGAAGGTGATACGATGATTGATCTATCAAGTGAAGAGTACAGCGGAACCGCACCGGATTTGGGAGCTTTTGGTAGTAACCCGAATGTCTCGAATCCAACAGTGAGTATAAAAGAAATAGAAGGAGTTGTAATACCGGAAAAATTAAAATTATTTCCTGCTTATCCAAACCCATTTAATCCTACGATAACAATACCTTATGTAATACCGAAAAATGGATCGGTCAAAATATCTATTTACAATATTCTCGGTCAAAAAGTTATAACTTTAGTAGATCAAATACAGGAGGAAGGAGTGCATTATATTCTATGGAATGGTATTAATGAGAATGGCAGAGTAGCTTCAACCGGAATCTATTTTGTAAATTTTTATATTAAATATAATTCAAATTCATCGGATTTAGAATCATATAAAATCGTACTTTTAAAATGATCATTGAAAATAAATTGAATTCAAAAGAACAAAATAAAACTTACGACTTACTCGGTTTCAACAGAATTAAAGAATTGTTAATAAGTTATACTTATACCGAAAATGCTGTTTTGAAGATCCAAGAATTAGGATCATTCCATTCAGTTGACAAAGTAGAATATGAACAAGAATTAGCTTTGGAAATGCGAGATCTTATTGCTTTGGATAGTCCGTTGCCACTTTTAGAATTCCCAATTCAAGATGAAGTGATAAAACATATTGCAATTCTTGGGACTGCGATCGGTTTGGAAGAATTGTTTTTGATTGGAGAAATTTTACATTATCAGAATCGTATAAATAAATTTTTCAAGGAGCGTAAAGGAGATTATCAAAATCTAGAAAAGTTAGTAGAGATAAATTACTACGATTTGAAAGCTGTTGAGAAGGAAATAAAATCAATTTTTACACCCGAGCGAACAATTGCAGATAATGCTTCAAAAGAATTGAAAAATATCAGAAATCAGATTAAAAGAACTGGTAATAAGATCAAAGATAAGATAAAATCCATTGCATCGAGTTTAGCAAAAGATAATATTGCGGTTGAGGAACAAATAGCTTTTCGTAACAATCGCCATGTAATTCCAATCAGATCTTCTAAGAAAAATAGTGTTCAAGGAATTGTTCACGATCAAAGCCAAAGTGGGCAGACATATTATATTGAACCGATTGAAATTGTAGAGTTGAATAATAAACTTGCTGAGATCGTATTAAAAGAAAAAGAAGAGATTAAAAAGATACTTAAAGAAAAAACGAATTTGTTGAGAGCGAATTTTGACGAATTGAAAGCAGCAATATATCTGTTGGAAGAACTCGATTTTATTCATACTAAAGGGAGATTAGCTGTAAAATTCAAATGTGATAAGCCGACAGAAAGTGGTGAAGATTTTATAATTAAAAACGGTAGAAATATTGTTCTTGCACTCCATCGAGATGTTGTTCCGTTAAACATTTTTTTAAATAAAAGTAAGCGTGGAGTAATAATAACTGGTCCGAATGCCGGAGGGAAAACTGTAACTTTAAAGACGATTGGTTTGATATCTTTGATACACTGGGCGGGTTTATTAATTCCAGCAGACAGCAGCAGCTCCATTCCAAAGTTTGATGAAATATTCATTGACATTGGTGATGACCAGTCAATAGATGGCGATCTGTCAACTTTTTCCTCACATATTCTAAAGCTGAAATCTATTTTAAAAAATGCAACTTCAAAGAGTTTGATTTTGTTAGACGAACTCGGAACAGGAACAGATCCAAAAGAGGGATCGGCATTAGCGGAAGGAATATTGATAAATTTGATCAATCGAGAAGCACTGACTTTTGCAACGACGCATCATGGTTCACTTAAAACATTAGCTTTTCAAATTCCCGAATTAGAAAATGCGAGTATGACTTTTAATAACAAAAATCTCGAGCCAACTTATGAATTTAAATTGGGAATTCCCGGCAGTAGCTATGCGTTAGAAATTGCTAAACGATATGATTTAGATGACGATGTGATTAATTATGCAAAAAATAATGTGGGAGAACATCGGGAAAAATTGGAAGATTTGATCATTGATCTTCAGAATAAAATTTTCAATTATGATGAGCTAAATAAGAAAAATTCTGAGAGTGAAAAGAATATTAAAGAAATGGAAAAAGAAATTATTAGTCGCAGAAAAGAGATTGATAAAAAATTCAGAAGAGCGGAAAAAGATGCCATTATTCATGCGAACACTTTAATAGGTGAAATGCAAAGTAAATTAGAAAAAACGATAAAACACATAATAGAAAATAATGCAAGTAAGAACTCAATCAGGGAAGCAAAAGCATCTTTTCAAAAAGTAAAAAGTAAATTGGCAGAAAGGGAACAAAAGATTGAAAGCAAAAAGAGAACTTTATTCTCTTGGTCAGATATTAGTGTTGGAAAGAGAGTCTATATTGCCCCACTTGATTCTAATGGGGTTATTTTAGAAGTAAATCGTAAAAATAAAAAAATATGGGTTAATGTTAATGGTTCGAGAATGCGATTAAATTTGGATTGGCTCTTTCCAGCTGTAGAAAAAAAACAACTATTCACAACATCGGTTCAGAAATCAACAGACAGTGTTCCATTTCGTATCGATCTTAGAGGAAAAAGAGGGAATGAAGCGTTAGCAGAAGTAGAAAAATTTATT
>Ga0307928_10001245_pt1 | contig 19258 bp, 15 predicted proteins | sample AceLakmetagen232_FD_201815 | JGI IMG/M metagenome (GOLD analysis project Ga0307928, IMG submission 201815) | Saline water microbial communities from Ace Lake, Antarctica - #232 | ecosystem: Environmental > Aquatic > Non-marine Saline and Alkaline > Saline | place: Antarctica: Ace Lake... | reverse complement strand
GCGTCCACGAGCACGAGACCGACGGGCGACCGACCGAGTGCAGGATTGACAACTTCGCTCGTCTCGTTGAAGCGCAGGGACAGCGCCCCGATCTGAGCTACCTCGTCACGCCGAGCTTTGAGTGGGAAACCGACTTGCCCGTGGTCGGGGTTCAACTCAGGACCGCGACGCGGGCCAAGGAATGGCCCACGGAGTACTGGGCGGCCGTGTTTGATGCCTTCAGGGACAGGTGTCGGTTCGTCGCGTTTGACAATCAAGACACGACCGCGAAGCGCCTCGCGGATGCCGGCATAGACTGGGGGCCGCGGCATGAACGGTTCTTGGACCCTCTGGTGACCGTGTGCGATAGTCAGCCGTGGCGCGTTACGGTCACGATGGCAGACGCCTGCAAGGCGCTGCTCGTGCCAGACAGCGCAATGTTGCACGTCGCCGGCGCCTTGGGCAAGCCGTTTGTCGGGCTGTTCGGGGCGACCAACGGGCAATTGACCCTGACCTACTACCCGACGGGGCGAACGCTTCAGGGGATACCCGACGAGCGCAAGCGGCGTTGCGAGCCGCCCTGCTATTACTACGCGAGCAACCGCTACCACTGTGCTGGTGTGACCGGAGACTGCATGGCGAACATCTCGCCCGAATCGGTCATTGCAGAACTGGAGGCTATGCTGTGAAGCTTGCCCCGGAGTTGTCGCCAGATCAGGGCGGCACGGCCTTCCGCCACCCGATGTGTTTTGGCATGGGCAGGGCACCAGGCTTCTGCCGCAATCCCACCTGCCGGGTTCGTCAGCAGTGTAAGGCCGTGGACGATGCAACCTACGCGAAGGCATTGGAACGTTATCGCTAGCAAAGGCGGTCAACCGACATGAAGCTCTGCTTGATTCGGGTCTGGAACGATGAACTGTTTGACCCCCGGTTGCAGGCGCCCTTGGGGCTCGCCTATCTCGCCGCTGCCCTCGAGACCGCGGAGCACGAAGTCACGATCTGCGATCTCGCCGAGACCCCGCCCGCGGACTGGGCAGTCAAGCTGCCCGCGGATGCCGACTGCTACGGGATCAGTGCGACCACCGGTGAGTACGTGACCGCGCGGACAACAATGCGCTGCTGCCGCAAGATCAATCCGAAGGCGATTCAGATCATCGGCGGTGCGCACGCCTCGTGCCTCCCCGAGGAGTGCGTCCGCGACGGATGGGACGTGGCCTTTATGGGCGAGTCCGAACTGAGCATCGTCGAGTTTGCCCGGGGCAAGAAGTCGGCAGAGATCGACGGCATCTGCTACAAGACTGAGCATGGACCGCAGCGAACACACTCCCGCGAATTGATCGAGGACCTGGACACCATCCGCTTTCCGGCGCGGCACCTGTGCGAATACGAGACCATCGTGGATAACCAACTGGTGGGTGAGGACGCGCCAGGGACCGTCTTGACGGGCTCTCGCGGTTGCGTCATGGGATGTGCGTTCTGCGCGACGCAAGGGGTGTGGGGTCGCACGTTTCGGATTCGGTCTCCCGAAAACATCGCGGCTGAGATTCGCCAAGTCGCCGCGGACTTTGGGGTCCAGGAGGTTCGGTTCGTCGACGACCAATTTGGATACTCGGACAAGCAAGTCCAGATTATTTGTGAGGCGGTCAGTAGCGTCGGTCTCGCGTGGCGAACGCACATGCGCGTTGAGCACACGAAGCCGAATCGTCTCGCGATGATGGCGGAAGCCGGCTGTGTGGAAGTCGCGTTGGGCTGTGAAGCCATCTGTCAGCCGATTCTCGACCACAACAACAAACGCATCACGGTCAAGCAGATTGCGGAGGCGGTAGAGAATATCAGGATTGCGGGAATGCGCAGCAAGGCGTACATCATCATCGGGTTGCCCGGCGAATCGCCGTACACCATCGAGCAAACGAAGCAAGGGCTCCTGAGAATCCATCCTGATCGGACGAACCTATCAACGTTCGTTCCCTACCCCGGATGCCCCATCTGGAATGATCCGGACCGCTATGACTACACCATCGAGGATCAAGACTGGGCGCATTTTTGGCTGCTCGGCGGGACGGAGAAAGGGATGCCGTTCGTGGGCCGCACGTTCGCCATGTCGAGGGATGACCTATTCGAGGCCCGGACCGCGTTGGAGCAGTGGCTCTACGACGAGGGGTTCACGAAATGGAAAGACAAATTTCGGCAGCCGGACGTCGAGGGATGTCCATGATTCTCCAACACGCATGTTTGGGTATGGGCGAAGTGTTGTGCCTGACGCCGGTCTTCCGGGCGCTGCGCCGCAAGGGCACGCGGTTCATCGCGCTGGAATGCAAGAATCACGAGGGGGCACGGGAGCTGTTGTGGGGCAATCCAAACGTGGACGCGGTCGGGCCGATAGGTGCCTTCCGCGGCGAGTGCGTGAACGTCGAAGACCCCCAGTGGGATTATGAGCAAGCGCATCGTCAGAATGTAAGCAAGAGCCGTCCACGCATTTTCCTTGACCATCTAAGGTTGCAAGGCGACCCCGTGCCTGAGGTATGGATCAAGCCGCAAAGCCGCGCATGGGCCAAGAGTGTGATGGCGGACTTTGACCCGTCGCGGCCCAAGCTGTTCTACCAAACGGAAGCGGCGGAGCCCTACAAACTGAGCAGCGCGCGCACGATGTTGCGGGTGACGGACGACCTGATCGCCCGTGGTTATAGCGTCGTGTCCGTGACCCTGAGCCCGTCGCCTTTACGGTCTGCGGCAGAGCACACGCTTGCTCGCGTTGGTCTAGGCATTCACGACGCGATGGCGCTGTTCGCCGAATGCGCTGTCGCCGTGGTCTACGATTCGTTCTACGCCCAGCTTGGCGCGGCCTTGGGAAAGCCCTGCGTGGGGCTGCTCGGCATGTACGACTGTCCGGGCCGGGCGGTGGACTATCCGTACTATCTGCGGCTGCCCCCGACGATAAAGGGCGGCTGTGGTTGTGTGCCGTGCTGGCGCAATTCCTTGATCCCGTGCGAACGGTACAAGGGGCCGCAAGCCTTTGCGCAGAGCCGGTGCCTTGATGAAATTGACTGTGGTGCTCTGTCCAAACTGTTAGACCGCGCCCTATCGCTGGGCGCAGGAGAGACCTCGAATGGACATCGCGAATCTGAATGATGACATGGAAACGCGCCTGTGTGCGCGTGACGGCAGTCTCCGCCGGGCGCCGAACATGACGCAAGCGCCGACGCTGGAGAGCTTCTGGCAGCCGGAGATTTCCGACCGCAGCTATGACTCGCCTCAGCAGCTCGCGCGCCTAAGTTGGCTCACCGGTCACACGGGGGGCAACGTGCTTGACGTGGGCTGCGGGCACGGATACCCGCTGGGGACTCATATTCGCGTGCCAAGCGTAGGCGTGGATATTGACCGCCAGCGTATCAGCCACGCACTGGCCCGCTCAGAGAGCGAGCCCGATGGCTGGGGGCGGCACGAATGGTACGTCATGGACTTGGTGACCTGTCGTCACTGGCCTTGGGGCGATGCCACTTTCGAGACGGTCTGGCTGGCGGAGGTTTTGGAGCACCAGCACTTGAGCAATGCGCGATTCCTCATTTCCGAGGGTGTGCGGTGCGCGCGCGGCCGTCTGCTGACGACCATTCCGTGGATGGGAGAGATTGGCGAGTCGTATCTGATCGGTGACTGCGAGGCCGATGACCACCGTTGGTACGCCACGCCCGAGTTCCTGCCGCGGCTTCTGGACGGGTTTACCTACACTACCGAGATTCTCAACCCCGACGAACTCCAGCGATTCATCGGCATCATCGTTACCGGGACAACATGAACGAAGACAGCCCTGTTGTACGTGAAAGACCTGTAGGAGGCCCACAATGATCTGGCGACTCACGGATGAACTGTGGTGGGGCGACCACGACGCACCAAAGGAGCAAGACTGATGGAGATTCCGCTGGCAGACTTGTTGGATCGGCTTGCAATCCTATCGTTGAAGGTCGCCAGGATCGACGAATGCCACGCGGAGCATACGGCGTACATCGAAGCCGTGGGCAAGATCGCGACGGCCGAAACGGCTGGCTGGCTGGCTGAGCTGGTCGCCGCCAACGCGCGCATCTGGGATCTTGAGGCCGACATCCGTGCGGGCCGCGATGGGGAGATGCCTCTGGAAGAGGTCGGGCGCCGTGCGCTGGCGATCCGCGAGCGAAACAAAGAGCGCGTAGGAATCAAGGCCAGAATCACCGAGGCCTCGGGCCAGGGCTGGCCTGATATCAAGGGCAACCATGCTTCAGCGGAGACTCGCGCATGATCTTGGTAAGTCACTTCCACGGGGAGTGCGGCCTGTCCATGTGGACGGACGAATTGGAGTTTGTCCGCGACGCATATCCCGAGGGGCACTTTACGGGCATGGCGCACAATGAGAAGCGGAACGAACTGTTCCTCGCCGCGTTTGGGACGGGCGCGATCATCTCAGTTGACGGCCGGCTTCAACAGCAGTCTGAGTTGCCCACAATGACCTGCGCGGTCCACGGCATTTGCACGCACGGGGACTATCTGTGCGCTACAGACACATCGGTCGATCGACTCAAGATCATTGATTTGGACCAGCGGGAAGTGGTCGCCGAGTGGGCCTTTGGCGTAACGCCGCAGGACCAACACCACATGAACAGTTGTTGGTTCGGCGAGGCGGGTCCGCCTGAACTCTACGTGAGTGCATTCACGCTACGCCGCAAGCGCGACGATAGCCAAGAGGGTAGCTGGCGACGGTATACGAGGGAGGGCGTGATTCTTGACCTTGCAAACTGGTGGGCAAGTGACGGGCTGCCATCGGTAGTCCAGGACGGCATTTCACATCCGCATACCGTGCGAGTCTACGGCGAGTCGCTCTGGTGGTGTGAAAGTGTCACTGGCACTCTGTGGTGGCAGGGCACGCCCTTCTGGCGGCACCAGGGCTATCTCAGGGGCCTGGCCTTCACACAAGCCCACGTTTACGCGGCGACCTCTAAGCGGTCGGAGTTTAGGGGCCTGGGATACGAAGACGTCTCGCGCTTATTCAGAATCAACCCGACTGGCGTGCTCGTGAACGAAGTTGTCTTGGACGCGAAGTACGGCGAGGTGTTCGCCATAGAGCATGTCCCCGACGATTGGCTGAGCCCATGACATTGACGCCGCAATCGGTTATACTTGAGCGACGGCTTACTATCTGATGGAGGCCACAAATGGCAGAGGTCACGGTACATCTAAACACCAAGGACAGGCCTGAGTATGCCACGATAATGCTCAGCAGCCTGTTCGCCCAGACGTTCCACGATTGGGACCTAATCGTAAGCGACGCGAGCGCAGCGCCGTGTGTTGAGCACGAGCATTTCGGGCGGATGCTTGATGTGATTGGACGCGAGCACAACGTGATATACGGACGCGACGAAGGGCTTGGCATCCCGCAAACGTATGAGAAAATGCGGCAGGCGAGCAACAGCCCATTCTGCTGCCGCGAGGAGGATGATATTTTCTGGGAAGGCGACTGCCTGGAAATCCTTATGCAACACGCCCGGCAGGAGGGCGTGGGTGCCGTGGCCCCAAGCACGCCCGATTGGCAGTATTCGACCGCGCCGTTCGTACTTGACGATCCCGTGCCGGGCCAGCTTGACTTCGAGAACGGATTTCTGTGGGATACGCGAACCAAAGACGTGCCGGGCTATCCAGACGGCATCTGGTGCGCGGACGATGCTCAACGGCGATGGTACCCCGACGCGAACAGAAACCAGGCCTATGAGGTCTGCACGCTACACGGGGGGGGCGTCTATCGCACGGAGGCGATGGGCGAGGCCGGCGGATTCTCGGCTCACTTCACGCCGGTTGGACACCGTGAAGAAACGCACGCTTGGTGCCGGTTGCACCTGGATGGATGGAACCTGCTCGTCGCACCCGCGGCCCGTGTGTGGCACTTTGAGGCGATGACTGGCGGGTCACGAACCAATCTCGCAGGGTCGCCCGAACGGCGGGCTATGCAGATCGAGGACGAGCGCCGCTTCCAAGGCGACTTCGCGAAATGGCGAGAGGCTGACCCAAGCAAGTTCAAGATGCTCGAGCAGACGCCCGCGCATTGAGTCCCACCCGGTAGAGGCCGCGAGGCGACCATGGCACCAGGCGACAACGAAGTTGAACTACGGATCACTGCCCAGGACCAGGCGACCAAGGTCATGGCGGGTGTCCGCGCGCGGTTCAAGCGGCTGTCGGCGGACATCACGAAGCCGTTCAAGAAAGCCACGGGCACGATCCAAGGCATCTTCGAGGGCTTCTTCCCGTCGCTGGGCGGGATTGTACGCAGCGGCATGAGCATCGCTACGAGTGCCGTCCGTCTTGGCTTCGGCGTGATCTCGGGTATCGCCAAAGCGGCGTTCTCCGTTATCAGCACGATAGCGAATGTAGCGTTCAAAGCCCTGTCGGCTGGCTTCCACATGGTCGCGCGCGTGGGGACTCGGGCCTTCCAGGTACTTTCGCTTGCGGCAGGCATAGCGTTCGGAAAGATTCTCTACGATGCGCTATGGTTTGAGCAGCGGATGGCAGAAGCGTTCACGCTGATTCCGGACGCGGGCGTGGCGGCGTTTGAGCGGTTGAAACAGGGTGCCATTGATATGTCGCGGGTGCTCCCGCAGTCGCCCTCTGACTTGTCCGCTGGGCTGTACGACATTCTGTCCGCGGGCATCACGGGTGCCGCCGATGCCATGAAGGTCTTGGAGGTTGGGGCCAAGGGCGCAGTCGCCGGCGTATCTGACACGAAGACGAGCGTCAGCGGCCTGCTGTCCATTCTCAGCGCGTGGGACATGAAGGCCGCGGAAAGCATGAACGTCATGGACGCCATGTTCGCCACGGTGAAATACGGACGCCTGACGTTTAGTGACCTTGCCCAGGGTATTGGCATGGTTGCGGGGCCGGCGGCGACCGCAGGCGTGGCGTACAAGGAGATGCTGGCAGCACTCGCTACAGCGACCAAAGTGATTCGACCTGAGACCGCGTTCGTCGGGCTCGCCGCGTTCCTCAAGAGCGTGACAAAACCCACAAAGGAAGCAGCGGGACTTCTTGAGGAGTTGAGGCTGAAGTTCTGGCGCACGGGCAAGGACGGGAAACAGGCCTTCGTCGGTATCGTCAACGCGGCGAAGCAGTTCTTCAAGCTCGACCTGGACCCCACGCAGCTTGCTCAACTGTTCCCCGAGCAGCGGGCCTATCGGTTCGTCACCGCGTTGCAGGCTCAGCAGGCCGCGCTCGGAGGTATCACCGCGGGGGTACGCGATTCCGCGGGCGCTACCGAAACGGCGTTCAAGCGAATGATGGAAACGAGCATCAACCAACTCAAGATTCTCTGGAACAACATCGCTGGAACTGGCATCGAGATATTCAACGCCTTCGGTCCCACAACGCAGACGATCATCGAAGACCTGACGAGTGGCGTCGCTGGGCTCACCGAGGGGATAAAGGATCTCATCGAGAGCGGCGACCTTGCGCAGTGGGCGGAGGATGCGTATGGATTCATGTACGATTGGTCGCAGATTTCGTGGGGCGCGACGCTCGATGCCTTGGACCAGATCAAGACCAACGTGATGGCGATTGTGGCTGGAATCAAAGAGGGCAGCCTGAAGGCCTGGTTTGAAGAGGCGACGCCCGCCATGCTGGGTCTGGTCGATACGATGCTGGGCGGCGTGGACGAAATGTTGAAGGCGTCAAAGTCCATTGGGGATAATCTTGTCACGGCCTTCAATCTGATTCTCCCCGGGGTTCAAGCCGTAGTCAAAGTGTTGGGAGCCATCGTTGTCAAAGCGACGGAACTGGCGATCCTGTTCAAGGGCGATGCTGCTGGAAAGCTCTCGGAGCAGGTTGGTTTGGCTGCAAGCACACAGGAAAAAGCCCAAGCCGCAATGAAAAAGATTGGGGTTCGGACGGTGGAAAACTTCAAAGAAATTGGAGAGGTTGTGGCAGATGCTTTTGCTGCCGCGCACGGGGAAACTCAGCGCGGCGGACCAGTTCGTAAAGAGTTCATGGAGCGTTTCGGAGAAGCACTTGGTGGTAGGGGCCAGACAAAACCCGTAGAGATGCTTGAGCAGACAATGATACGAATAGTGGGTCTAGCAGAAGACCTTGATGAGAGATACGCGCAGGCCCAAAAAGCGCTAACTGCCCCGGGCCAGCTTATCGAAGACATAAAGGCACTCACGGACCTCACGGTGGGCGGCGTTGGCGCCCTGAAGCTGCCCGGCGTAGACGAGGCCCGCAAAGGCATCGCTGCATATCGGGAGCAATTGCGCGGGGCCATTGTTGAGCAGGACATGCTCGCCGCCCTGGACGAACTGGGCGCCGACAAGTGGCCTGCGCACAAGATGCCGGGAGCGCCACCACAAGGCCCGGCAGCGGCACCTGCTCTGCCGCCAACGCTGCAAGAGATCGTCGATGCCAATCTGGCAGGACGGGAAGGTCGTGTTACTGAGGTCGATGCGGCTGAGGGCCAATTCTTGACGGCGATGTCCTCCCGAGAGGATACCATCGCTCGGCTCAGGGCCATGCTAGAGCGCATGACTGAGGCGCAGAAAGCCAAGACGCAACTCGACGAGCAATTGGTCAAACGGATCATCGAATTGGAAGCCGCGCAGACCGCGGACCTCACAAAGATCTCGGCACTCCAAAATCAACTTGGGTTGGCGATGTAACCATGGCAGTAGAAGACACCCGCGGATACTGTGACGACGGCGACACGATTGTCGGATTGGACGGTCATGCCGCGGTCGTCTTCACGGCGGGCACGAACAGCCCAATCCAGATCACCCCATGGGCCAGGCTCAGTACCGCCTTGCTGGAGGGCGGTGGCGATGTTCAACGACTGGTCGTGGTCGGCGAGCATACGCGATACTCAAGAGGCGACGCCGAGTGGTATGCCTACCAAAAGGCGCTCGCGTTGTCGGCGCAGGGTATCATCACCATCGGGACCAAGGATCACTCTGCTCAGACCCGCACCTTCAGCGGGTGTTGGTTCGAGGCGGCTTCGTTTGAGATCAGTGCGGACGCCGCGGTGCGCTACACCTTCACCTTCGCACGGGGCGAGCCTGAGCGGGGCACGGCCGAGCCTGCATACGACGCGGACAAACTCCAAGCCGCCATCGCAGACTATGAGAAGTCCACGAACCACACGTTCACGGCGAACGGATACGCCCTTGGCGACTGGGCCGTCTTGCTGCCCATCGTCAGGCGTCCGGTCTTGACCGCGCATATAGGCCGCTGCTACGGGAGCAGGATAACTGACATCCGAACTGGGCGGCACGTCGGGCTCGAGGTCCAAGCCGTCATTATGAAAAACAGCCAGATCCTTTTCCAGGATGCGATCACGGACATGGTAGCGGGCGTGACGACGGGGAGTATCGAGATCGTGGGCAACGGAAATACGTTCACCGCCTGCCAACTGACGGACGTCCGGAGCGGGCAGCACGAACACCGTTACGGTGAAGTGACTCTCTCGTTTGCACAGGAGATTGACTCGTGAGCTGGGCTATCCGAGTGCGGACAGGTGGAACCGAGGCCGTGCCTGTATGGACGGATTATTCGACGACGCTGACGATTCGCACAATCAGTATGAGTTTGGCTACGCCGCGAAAGGTCACCTTTGCGCAGGACAGGTCGCGGCATGACGTGGACGCTATCTTTACCAACGACCAGCGCGTGCAGGTCAGCAACGACGCATTCGTGACCCGGTGGTTCGACGGATGGCTGCGGATCAATGCCCCTCGTGGCGTTCAGAAGGAGGGCATCGACTACACTGCATACGGCCCTGAAATGCGGCTCCAAGAATTGATCGCCAAGAACAATGACGGCGCGCACTATCTCTACAACCGCGAGAACAACGAAGACCCGCAAGCGCCGAGCGGCAGGACGTGGACACTCGGCGAGATTCTCATTGACCGCCTAGAACACATGTGCGGTATCCCCGCCGCGGGCTCCGCTATCCCCGCACACCACGACACGGCGGACGAGGTCACACACACCTACGTTGACCCGTGGGTTGTCGCCACCTGGGACGCGACCGCCATTCTTGCATTCGATCTTGAAATGCCAGCATGGGAGATGGCAGGCGAGATGGACTTTGAGTTCATGACGCGGCTCGTGGATTTCTACGGGAAACTCGGATGGTACATCGACCCCACTGACAAGGAGTTCATCGTCGCCGACCTGGAAGCGGGCAGCGCCGTGACTCTGACTTGTGGTCAGGTTGGCGAGTGGGTAGACAAAACGGGAGCCAGCTATCATGTCGTGGATAATAACATCGAGTTCAACCTGGTGCGGGTTTTCAACACCGTGCGTGTCGAGGGCAAGGGGATGCTCGCGGAAGTGAGGCCAAGCGACATTGGCGGGGGCGGAGGGACCAAGCTGCGAAGCGGCGGCGAGATGAAAGAGGATTGGACCGACGATCCAGGATGGGAGAATCGGCGATGGATAGTGTTAGAGCACGATGACCTGCCCATCGCGATGGCAGGAGCGGAGACGGTCGCCGGCGGGACGGGCGGCCGTAACCCAGCGATCTATGTGGGCACAGACGATGGGGCGAAAGCGGTCGTCGCGTCCGCGATCCCTGGGTCGTTGTCATGGACGCTCAATCTGTACTCAGGCGAGGTCACGTTCTCGACTCCGCCAGGGATCGTCGGGGCCGAAAAGCTATGGCTTCACCATGACGCGGTGGTGCCGTTCTACGTGGAGGTCCAAGGTGGCACGTCGTGGGACAACTACGGGGTCCGTCTAGAGCACATCGTCTATGATGAATCGTTTGTTCATCGTTCGCTCGGCGTCAGCGAGGGCGAGGGGCACAACAACTACGGGAACTACTACTACGAATATGACGCGCGCGACGACACGGCCTTGATGACCGCGATTGCAGAAGCCATCGTGAGAAACAAGGGCGACGAAAAGATCGCAGTTACCGTTGAACGGAATGGCATCACGGCTGCGTTCGGGCTTGGCGACTTGATGAGCTTCGCCAATCTCGCCAAGTGGGATTCCATAGACGTGTCCCTCATCGAAATTACAATTGACCCCGGGCGGAAGACTATGAGCATTACTGGAAGCAACGACATTTTCGGAAACATCGGACTTGGCGAATTGAAGCGCCGCGCAGATATTGCATTCCAGATGACACGGATAGATCGTCGGGTCAGTGCGGTGGACGCGCGGGTCAAAAACGTCGAGGACTTCGTGATATGAGCCAGATCATCCTATACGATGGCGAGCAGATCATTCACGTCTCGCGGGTCAACAGGAACCACGCGAACGCCGACGGCGCGAAATTGGGGCTGCCTGAACGGGTGAGGGTGTTGCTTGCAGAGAATCCTGGCACGCGGGCCATTGTGATCGAAGACGGCGTGAAGGCGCGTACCCACCATGTCGTCCAGGATGGTGGCGTGCTTCATGTGAAACGCCTGGACGTGCCAAGTGACATCGCCAAGCGGCTCGCGGATGCCGCACGTCGCGCGCGGTCGACCCCGCAACCGGCCGTTAGTTTCGTTCATCAGACCGTCCCAACTGAAGGGACGATTCTCCGCAGGCCCAAGACCATTACTCTTTTCACGCCTTTTGCTGCGGCCTGGACTGTGCCGTACTATCTCGCATCGCTCGACGCATTGGCGATCCCTGACGGCTGGTCTGTCGAAGTGTTGTGGTATGACAACACGAACGACGAAAGGGCGAGCGGTGCCCTGCGCGCGTACATGTCCGAGACCAACCGCTGGGACGACGTGCGCTATCACGTAGACCAAACGCAGGCAGCTCTCGATGCCGACCGGACGGCGGTAGCAGGCCGGATGGTGAGTATCTATAGCGAATGGCTTACCCCGCGGGTATCGACCGAACTCTTGTTTACGTGGGAGCATGACGTACTTCTCCAACCAGATACGCTCTGCCGTTGTTTGGAAGTGATGGGCGAACGGGATGCCATCGCGGTGGGGGCCTGTGTATGGGACCGTCGCCAGCAGCGTCCTTTGGCATGGTGCATCGAAAGTGGGCAAAGGACGCGGATTCGTTGGGCAGAAGACGGCGAAGATGTGCAGGGCGTCAGTTTCAGCGCCACGTTGTTCCGAGCGAGCGACGTGGCGAGATTCCCACTGCGTCCTGCTCCTGCGGCGAAAGGCTCGTGGCTCGGAGCTGACCTCGCCCTTATGTGCGACTTTGCAAAAGCCGGCTTGCGTGTCGATGTACTGTGGGACCACATTTGTCCGCACATGCTAGATGCCCAAAACACGGTGCCCCCTTCGGAGCTTCCCGCCCCCCATGATATGCCGGCGTTGCCCCAAACAGCAGGCCCTCTGCGGCACTATCTCAAGGGCGCCGTAGCAACGGAGCCGACGGCGGCAGGTAAGGGGATTGAGGGGATGGTCTCAATCAGCCTTGTGACGTACAACGACCCCGCGACCGTTCGTCAGTGCGTCAGTTCTGTGTTGGCGAATACGACGATCCCCTTCGAGTTGCTCATCTGGGATAACGGGAGCCCGCAAGCAACGCGGGATTATCTGGAGAGCGTGCTGGACTACCGAGTGAGGGCCTTCCTCTCCCCGACTAACGTCAACTACATTGGCGGACACAACGCGCTTGCCCTAGCGGCCCGCGGCGAGTTCTTCTGTGTGCTCAATGACGACGTTCGGGTTGAGCAGGGCTGGCTTGCTGCACTGTTCGCGGGCCTCGCACATCCTGGCGTCGGGCAGGCGGTACCTCCGCAAGATCATGGAGCGCTCGACGCGGCGGGGCAGGGCATCGGCCGAGAGCCAAACCAACCTCCTGAGTATGCAGAGGGCTGGTGTTTTCTGACGCGGACGAAATGGGCTCAGGCATTTGGCCCGTTCGACGCGAAACAGTACGAAGCCATTTACTGCGAAGACAGTGACCTGTCATTGCGGATGCGTAGTACGGGACTGACGATTGCTGCTTGCCCGGATGCTCGGGTGTACCACGAGCATGGGAAAAGCAAGCAGCTCAATCCGGAGACGAAGATACGACTTGAAGCCTTTGAGTCACGCAACAAGGCCGCGTTCAGAGATCGATGGGGACGCTATCTAAGCAGCAACGCCAGGCGCTTGGAACCCGGGGTTGTTTGTATTTCGCGTCCCATCAGCGCAGGCGATATCCTAATGACTCTGGGTGCGATCCAAAGCGTCCGCTCCACATTCGGGGCGGCGAAGTTGTGGTATGGGTGTGCCTCATGTCATGCCGACATACTGCGCGGGTGTCCATGGATTGACCGCGTGGTCGAGACGCCTGGATTCGACCCGCGGCAGTTTCGGTCTCAACTGGGGACGGGCCGGCATACGGACATCATCGACCCTAAGACGGGCGCCAGCGTAGCGCACCAAATCAGCGCGGTGATCGATATGACATGGCGGTATGCTCGTGACCCTGTCACGTCACGTCCCGACTTATTCTGTGACGCTGCGGGCGTAGCGAGAGTTCGCCCGAGATACTGGCAGCAGCATCCACGCCGCCATTATGCCGAGACGACGAAGCCTGTGGTCTTGACACACTTTGCCTCACACTCCCCAAACCGACAGCCGTCACACGATTGGGCGCGCGAGGTAAGCCGCACCCTCAAGGCAACAGGCCTCTACGTTGTAGGCCTGGAGTGGATGAGTTCGCCCTTGGGCGAACCAGATGAAACCTTGCGGCTCGATTGGTGGGATATGGTCGCCGCCGTAGCGGGGGCGGACGTGATTCTCTGCACGGACTCCGCCATTGCTCATGTAGCACAAACATTGGGCAAGCGATGCGTCCTGGTCCACTGTAGCAGCGAGGCAACCCCGAATGCCTACGGCGCAGCGACCGTTGCCCTCAAGGGGGACTGCGCCTATGGCCCGTGTCTTGCGGGAACAGCCATCCACGCGTGCGCTATCAGCGCAACCGCAGACCCGGCCGCCGCTTGTCTTGATACAATTCGACCTGAACTTGTGGCGTAAACGATAAGCAAACTGTACGGCAGCACAAGCTATGATGCTGCACTCAAGGCGTTCTGCGATCATGGTGAAGACGGGTTGGCTGTGCAGGTGGGTGTCGAGTTTGACGGCCTCATGCGAGCGGCAGCGGGTATCGGCGCACGGTCTGCCCTGGAGATTGGGACGCGGGCGGGCGGGACCGCGATTCTGATGGCTCTCTCCGATATGGACGTGACGACGATAGACCTCGTCTCAGGTTACCGTGATGAGCTTGCATGTCAATGGGGCGTCGGCGACCGAATTCGCTTTGTGCAAGGCGACAGTCTCAGTGCAGCTACAATCAAGCAGGTCGGTCAGGCATCGTACGACCTGCTGTTCATCGACGGAAATCATCTCGCGGCCGACCGAGATATGGACCTATGGGAACACGCCGTCCGGCCCGGCGGCATTGTCGCGTTGCACGATATTCACTACAACGCGCCTGACTCGGCGGTGCCTGCTTTCTGGCGGCATCTACAGCAACGGCGGCCCGACGTAGAGTTTCACGAGGAGCATATCGAGGGAGGCTACGGAATCGGATGGTTCATCAAACGGTAGAGGCCACGATTGTAGACACGGCAGACGCCGTACGCATAGTGCGCGAAGCCCAGGAGGCGGGCCGTACGGTGGTGTCCACATGCGGATGCTTCGACATCTTCCACGCGGGCCATGCCGCGTTTCTGGCAGCGGCAGCTCGGCAGGGGGACATGCTGGTGGTATGCCTCAACAGCGACAGAAGCGTTCGTCAGTTGAAGGGGCCGCAGCGACCAATCTTCCCGTTCGCTGCAAGGGCGACCGTGCTTGCCTCGCAGACAAGCATTGACCTGGTGGTTGGCTTTGACGAACTTACACCCGTTGCCCTGCTGACCGCTCTCGCCCCCAATGTTCACTGCAAGGGCGATGAATACCAACATCGCCCAATACCTGAGCGGACAGTCGTCGAGGGGCAAGGAGGCACGGTCGCCCTGTTGCCCCAGGCAGGCTTATCTTCCTCATCATCCGCGCTCCGTAGACTGGGATTGGCGCCGTGCATCGGACCGATCTGTGAGGTGCCGAGCGAATTGGACGGCCTTTCGGCCGATGATCTGAAGGCGAAGGCGGTGGGAATGGGCTGGTGGCATGAACTACGGCTTCCCGACGGGACTGTGCTATCCGGGCGCATCTCCTATGAATTGCGACGAGACGCGGGCGAGCGGATCTTCCGATTCGGTTCTGGCGCCGGCCTCTCCGCCGTTGATGTTGGCGCGAACTGTGGCGGATATTCTTTCCTCCTGGAAGAATGTGGCTATGGCCCTGTTGTAGCGGTGGACCTCTACGAGGAAGCGCACTACTGGCAGTCTATGTCATATTTGTGCCGAGCAGAGCGCGAGGCCAAGCCAAGCATGATTCGTGAGATTCATGTGGCGGTGACGCTTGCGCAAAGCGCTGTCGCAATTCACTCGGGCGACGTGGAACGATGGGAAACGCTGGCTGGGCTGGGCCAGTTTGACTTGGTCTTCTGTGCCGATGTGTTGTATCACCTACGGTCACCCGTGATAGCGGTCGCGAACTTGGTCCGTCTCTGCAAGCCCGGCGGCCGTGTAATCATCTGGTCTGCACTCGTAGACGCACCAGGTCCGCTTATCTATTATTGGCCCGGGTATGCGGGCGATGGGACGAACCATAGCTACCCGACCCCCGAAGCTATCAAGCGAATGCTTGAAGTGGAAGGCGTCGGGAATGTTGACATCGCGCTGACCCCCAAATCGGACTACATTTGGGAGGGTCGCACAACATTCCGCGGCTGCGTGCAAGGCACGAAGGAGGAGTGCGCATGAAGGTTCTCATAACCGGAGGGGCTGGTTTCATCGGGTCTCATGTCGTGGACCTTCTTGTCGCCGATGGTGCGGAAGTCGTCGTCCTCGATAGCCTTGTTCCTGAAGTCCACGGACACTTGGAATTTGGCTTTGAACTCTTGCCCTACGCGCAAAGGCACCCGCGGGTGACGTACGTTCTTGGTGACGTGCGTAACTCTAAGATCGTTCGCCTTGCGCTTCATGGCTGTGATGCTGTAGCGCACCTTGCTGCCGCTGTCAGCGTAGCGGATAGCCAATGCCGGCCTATGGCATACGTTGGGCCTAACGTACTTGGCACGGCGCACCTGTGGGAACGTGTTGCTGAGTACGGCGGAATCAAACGCTTCGTTGTGGCGTCGAGTATGTCGTGCTACGGCGAGACGGGGCACGCGCCAGTCGCCGAAGACGTGGCACTAAGGCCAGCAAGCGTCTACGGCGTGACCAAGCGGGACCAGGAGGAGCTGAGCCTGATTCTTGGCGCAACCCGCGCTATTCCAACGTGCGCGTTGCGGTTCTTCAATGTGTACGGTCCACGCCAGTCGCTCAGCAATGCAAGCACAGGGGTCGCCGCGATCTTTGCGCAAGCCGTCATTGAAGGACGGCACCCGACGGTCATGGAGGATGGGCAGCAGACCAGGGACTTCGTGTACGTGACCGATGCTGCGAAGGCCGTTGTCGCTGCCTTGCACAGCGAAGCTGTTGGACCGATCAACATATGTACTGGATACCCCACTACTCTGTTGGCACTCGCGCAGGGGATTGTGAGTCGCATTGACCCGCAACTCGCGCCAACGGTCACTGGTGATGTGCGGCCTGGCGACATCCGCCATTGTATCGGCGACCCGGCACGGGCTCGATCCATGCTTGATTGGGAAGCCGCTATTCCACTTGAAGCCAAAGGGCTCGATCGTCTGTGCGGTTGGGCAGAGGAGACACATCATGCCAACCGTCACGGTTGACCAATTCGACGCGCAGTACTACGCGGACCATCCCGTTGTGCCCGGGCACTATGGGGCGGTCGCGGCGTATCTGGCAGACCGACACAAGAGCATTCTGGACGTGGGCTGCGGGCAGGGCGAGGTCGTCCAGATCATGCGTGCCGCGGGCCTCGATGCTTCAGGCGTAGACTTCAGCCCTGCCGCGTTGGCGACTTCCGCCGCGCCAGCCCATTGCGCGTTGCATGACGTGACTGAGCCTTGGGCGGACGACGTGGGCGAGTGCGACGCGATGACCGCATGGTTCGTCCTCGACTGCATTCCACACGATCTTCTCCTTCAGACGTTGACCAATCTGCGAAGCGTGGCGTCCATGTTGTACGCGACGGTGCGACACGGCCCGGGCGAGATGCACTTCGGCAGGAGCGACCGATACTGGACACATTGGCTCGCCCGCGCCGGTTGGGGCAGGCTTGCGAAAACGGAGACAGACGTTCTCGATCAGTCCTCGTGGGAATGGATTATCGCCGAGCCGTGCGACCCTGCCCCTGCCGAGCAATGGGTCACGGTGGTGGTGCCGGCCTTTGAGGCACAGACGACGCTGCCGACATGCCTGCGGTCCATCGCGGAGCAGACTTATCCTTACATCGACCTCGTTGTAGTCGAGGATGGGAAAGCCGACCGCACTGAAGAAGTCTATCAGGAGATAGCAGACGGGCTTCCGCCAGGCGCCTTCATTACTCAGGAACACGCGGGGGCTCCTGTCGCCCGCAACCGAGGTATCCGAGACGGCATAGGCGAGATCATTGTGCCGTTCGACGCGGATGACGTTCAGCCGCCGGACTACGTGGAGAAGTTGGTCGCCCAGATCAATGCCCACGAGGAGGCTGCCTATGCCTATGCTGGGTGGACGGTAAGTGGTCACGCGGATGTTCAAGACCTTGACTGGACAAAGTTCAACAAGCGGTTCGCCGAGGTCCGGAACGACTGTGGAGATGTGAATGTACCCTACACATGTTACATCTCCTATGATGAACGACACGATCTGCTGTGGCGCAAATGCGCAGAGTATAGTCCGAACACGGACTGGCGGTTCCTTCTCGCCGGTACGTGGATGGCGGCACGCCGCGGCGCCTTGGAAGCATGTGGTGGGTACGACGAAAGCCTGCCGATGTTTCAAGACCGCGACATTATTCTGAGCTTGAACGAACACGGCGGAGGCGTTCGATGCGATGATGTCTATATGGTGATCCTTGACTGGCCCGCGCACAAAAGCCTTACCCAACGGCTTGCAAGCGCGGACGGCCGCAGGCCCATTCACGCGCGGATGCTTGCGAATCATGGACACCCTCTGCCGCACGTTGGGTTCGTCGCGTTCGGGCCTGACGGGCACTTTGACAATCGCCTCCCGACCCTGCGGTATCGGGCAAGCCGTATTGTACCATGGTACCCGAACGCAACGCTTATCAAAGACTGCAACGGCCTCAGAGGCTATGCCAGTATGGAGGTCGCTATCTTTACTCGTCCGCTCTGCCCCGAGCAACTTGGTTGGGCCAAGCAACTGCTCGCGATGGGCAAGAAGGTCATTCTCGATTGGACAACGGGCATGGGGATCGTGGACCAGCCTGAATTGCTGCTTGACGAGTGGTGCGAGATCGCCCATGCTTGCATCGCGGCGACTGAATCCGTGGCACAGGCACTACGGGACCGCGGGGCACAGGACGTAACTGTGATTCCCGACTGCGTGCAACTGCTCGGGCACAAGACTGTCAAGCGCGACTACTCGTGGAAAGGACGGTTGTGTTGGCACGGGTTCGGGGGGAACCTGGCGAGTCTGCTCGCTCTCGGCCCCATGCTCAATCGCATTTGCGAAGACCACGGATGCCTCGTCAGGATCATAGCAGAGCGGTTGCCCATCCACATCCCGTTTCCGCATGAACTGGTCAAGTGGGAGTTTGGTACAGCGGACGCGGCGATTGTCGACTGCGACATCGTACTGGACCCGCATCTCGAAGGAGGCCCGTTCCTCTACAAAAGCGACAACAAGGCAGTCTTGTCGTGGGCCTTGCGAATGCCCGTGTTGAGTGCCCCGGCGGATGCGCCAATTATTGAACGCAGGCTATTGGAACTGATCGACGACAAATGGGTCCGTCGGAGGGCGGGTATGGCGGGATGGGAATACGTTGTTGCGAACCGGACAGAAAAGCATTTTGTGAGGGCGGTCATGGCTGTTGTAGAACGCGTGCATTCAAAGGGGTGAGTTATGGACCGGTCATTACAGGAGTCCACCAATGGAACGTGATACGATCTTCCTTACCCATCACACGTTGGACACGCTGGCCTTTCTGGCTGCGGTTCGGCGCGTGCTTGATACGACCGATACGGAACGCGTTGTTGCAGCCACGTATAGCCCTGTCGTAGAGTGTTGGCTAAGTCGCCAAAAGCATCCACGGTTGACCGTCGAGTATGCTTCCAAGCAGGCCGCAGGTGGACGGCCTCTTCAACCTCACGTCGCCGTGTGGTGGCTCCCTGGGTATAGTGATACGATCTCACCGCTGTTGGT
>Ga0307928_10001242_pt1 | contig 19311 bp, 26 predicted proteins | sample AceLakmetagen232_FD_201815 | JGI IMG/M metagenome (GOLD analysis project Ga0307928, IMG submission 201815) | Saline water microbial communities from Ace Lake, Antarctica - #232 | ecosystem: Environmental > Aquatic > Non-marine Saline and Alkaline > Saline | place: Antarctica: Ace Lake... | reverse complement strand
ATCTTTTTGTTTTTGGATATTCTAATTTCCATTCTGTTATTAGTTTAGCAAATTGATTTAGATTTGTCAAGGGGCAAACAAGGAATACAAAAACCGCCCCAACTAAATGTAAGGCGGTAAAACTTATAAGTTTTTACTGGCACGATACCAGCTTGACATTTGGGCAATTTGTTGCCCTCTATGATATACGACGAAAAACCTTGCTTTTCGTTACACTACACCACAGAAGTATAAGTCAGTCAACCTCTTTCTTTTCTTCTTTTGGTTTTTTCTTTTTCAATAAACGAAAATACTCATCTCTTGAACAATCAGGACAAAGACTTGAGCCTCTTTTTGTTCCTTTAAAAATCTTTCCACACTTTACGCAAACTTTATTTATCATTAAACCTATTCTATTAAAATTGATGTTTAAGTCAAATTATAAAAACAAAAGTCCTGACAAAGGACTCTCGTTGCTTACTGTTACCGAAGCATACAGCAAGGTGTTCTTATACATTCTGAGAGCGAACCCTGCTGCTCCCAGGTTATGTCCGCTCTCAGCCATCCTCCAGAAACGTCTGGTCGTTGATGGTTCGTGAGCAATTTTCCCCGTCGTAAGCCTGTAGTTGCCTTCTAATCTATGGATGGAAAGATTAGAAGATAGTCAGACTGCCGTTATATTATTCTATGTTACTCTCCTTCTCCTTCTCCTTCCCCTTTTTTTGGTTCTTCATCTTTCTCCTCTTCTTCTTCTGAAGTCTCTGGTGTCTCCTTAAGTGTATTTTTTTCTTCATCAAACATATAATTATATCTTTTAGTTAGTTAATTATAGCCGACCTTAAGATTTTTTCCCAAAGCTATTCTTGACCCCACTAATTTTTGTGCCAAATCCAGTATAAGTTCTATGGCAAAACTCACACAATGTTATGCCATTGCCTACCTTAAATCTTAATTTAGGATAATCAGCAAATCTTTCTATTTGAAGTTATTTGTCAAGGGGTTTCTTTCGTGGGAAAGTATTTTTTGCCGAACTAAAAAGTCCTACCGATTCCAATCCTACTGCGATACCTACTAAAATTATTGTTCCTATTGAATAATAATTTATATCTACAAATTGTCTTCCTAAGAAAACAAGAATGATGCCGAGCAGAATCGCTATTAGGGGAATCCATCTTTTCTCTTCGTCTGTTTTAAGTTTGGCTGCTCTCTTAATGACTGTTGTTAATCCAATCGTTAAAAGAACTATAGTTGCTATTCCTGGTATAGAAAACATACATATACTATCTAATTTTAGATGGGTTCGACCATAGCCCACCGGCTATAATAATTCTTTAATAAGTTCTTGGTAATGATTAGGCGAAAGAATGAATAAATTCAATCCGTGTTCTAACATCCTTAAATTCAGTTTTGAAGAATTGAACCCGTGTTCACAAATGAAATTCACGACTTTCATTCTTTGAGAGAAAGATAAATCTTTATAGGGCATTTTAGCTCGTTCACGAATTAGTGTCAATTTTTCCCTATTGTTCAAAGTTAAGTTAAAATAAAATCCACGAGAAAGCAAGGTCTTAATCAGAGGATTTTTAAGGTTCAGTTGGTTCACAAGAAAAACAATCCTGCCCAAGAATTCAAAACTCTCCTCTTGGACTTTGGATGAAGTGCTATGCCAATGGACTATTCTCTTCGGTTGCCCCCACAGGGCTGAGCGAAGCAATCCCACTATTTTTCGGCTGGCTAAAATCTCTTCACAATCATCGAGCAAAAGCATTTTCGGATTTTCTAAATCATTTACTTCTCTCAAAATATTATAGAACTCTAAAGGGGAGCTGTAATTATTAAGAAATCTATAATTCATTCCCTCTTTGTAATCTTTTTCTTTCAAGAACTTAAGCACGGCTTCTGTCTTTCCCAATCCACAATCTCCAATCAAGAGAAAAGAGTTAGCAAGCCCTCTGTCTACTCCCTCTAAAAACCTATCTATTATATTATATTTTGAGTCTGTTTTTTCTTTAGATGACATAACCATTATAGGAGAAAAATGTTTCTATGGGCTTCTGGTGGCTTCTGAGAGCTACTGAGAACCCCGATGATCCTCAAGCAAGATTCAAATTTTCTCTTTAGGATCTAATTTAATAATAAACCAAAACAAGATAAAATCTATAAGGAGAATTAGTAAGAGTATAAGAAAGAATTTAATAATCATATTTTTTAGCTTTTATGTTCGTGAGCAAATTGACCTTTGCTTCTTTTTCTTTTAGAAGCAAGTAATTTTTGCTTATTTTTAAATTTTTGAGATTTAGGAAGTTGACAAATTCTTTTAAGAAATAATAATTTTTGCTCACAGATATAATATACTGGTTTATGACCTTTCTTAAATTCAAATGCTTTTCCTTTTAGATTCCTTACAGTTCCGTTAGAAAGAGTTTTTTCTCTCCTTATTCTCTGAATTTCTTTGCTCTCTAATGGTTGAGTTTTAAAATAGCCCCATTTTTCTTTATACTCTGGAATAGTCAAATAATGACGCTTCAAATGCTTAGGAGTTATTTTTTTAAAAACCTTTCTACCCTCTTCACAGATAATATAATCTTCGCCTATTTCTGGTTTTCCAAACATTTTATCTTATATTTTTATTCATCTTCTTTGGAACATTTATAGCTTTTCCGCAGCTGGGACAAGCCCACGCTACAAAGTTTCCTCCTATCTCATCTCTCTTTTCCCACTCTTGAGTAGCAAAATCATATTCATAAGCAACTGAAACTGTTTGCCATTGCGTAAGAGAAGTTTGTTTTTCGCCACATTCAGGGCAAATATACCCCTCTTTCGTGAATTTTTTAATAATTTTCATAACTTTAATATACATCCTAAAGACAAGTAAAACTATTAAAATCTTGTTTTTAGAATAATAACTAAAAATAACTGTTTTTTAAGCCTTGGTCTATTCCCAATGCCAATTGGTCTATTCCCAGTAGTCATAAAAAGTTTCCAATAGACAATTTTTATTCCTAAAAAATAGCTATCAAAATATTTCAGACAATAGAAACAGTAGTCAATCAGCAAGAATAGTTTTGTCATTTCAGGAGTTTCTATTTTCTTACTCTATCAGCAACTATTTCAGAAACAAAATTCCTATTATTAACTTCTTATCCTTGCCAGTCTGTATAAACTGGCAAGCACAAGAAGTTAATCCTTCTTCATCGGCATCAATAGTGCTTCTGCTTTTTGTCCATTGTCTCTTTTGGCTTCAAAGAATATCGGTCTTTCTTCATCTCTAGGAATTTCAATTTCAATTCTTTTAATTCTATTGTCAACAAAGCTATTTAGAAAGTCCGCTATATCTTTTAGCATTTTAACATTTACTGCGATTCTGGTATATTTTCCTTCTTTTTTTAGAATGCTTTTATAGTCTGGATATTCACCCTCTATGATTTTGCTATTGATACTATTAGCTATTTCTATGTCAGTATAAGATATTTCAATACTCTCTTTTTTTCTTTGAGTGATAATAGCATTGCTTACAATCGGTAAGGTGCTTTTTATCTTTGCTAATTCAGCAGCTATTTTTCCAGTAGCTTTTACTGGTAAAATAAACGGCTTAAAGTCTTCCTTTGAATGTTTTCCGCTTGGCAAAAGAGGATAATCTTTTATATCTCCTTTGGCTCTTTCAACCCTTATTAGCTTAAAGCTATCAGTGGCCACCGTTTCTTTAGGAGTAATAAAGACTCCTGATATTTCTGGTCTTGGATATTCATCCTTAGAGGCAAATTTACCTATCAGAAAATTGTATTTATTATAAAGCATATACTAAACCTTAATTATTTATAATTTTCGGGAAAGATAACTCTGTTAGTTTCATCTTCTATTTCTTGTCTTGTTTCTTTAGTGGCTTGGTTATAGATGTATGTTAGTTGGAATTTGGTTATTTTATCTATTGGTTTATCTAATAGCTTATCATCAAAAATTACTATTTCTATTTCTCCATCTTCCCTTTTTATTTTTATTCCATCGTAATCATCTTCGGCAATCATAGAATCAAGTATTTCTTCTTTTTCCTTTGCTTCGGCAAACTCAATTTCAATAATTTCGTTATTAGACAATTTTCTTAACTTCAATTTCTTTTTTGGTAAAACCGACAAGACTTCTCCATATCGTAATGCATTTTCTGGTGTTTCAGTTAAGTAAATGCCAGTGCCAAAATTATTAGCAAGATATTCGTTATCATTTTTACCAGCCATTAAACCAGTTGCTTTTGCTTTTTCAGCATTGTTTGTGCCGTGATAATAAACAGGTTGTGCTTTCATAAACTCCTCCGCACTCTTATACTTCTTCGCTTCTGTGGCTAAAGGTTCTAATTCTTTAGGTATAGCTTTTGTTACTGGCTTTACTTCTTTGATGGCTTGGTTAATTTTATAAAAAGTATGAATATCAGTGTTAGAATTATATTCAATATCTATATTCCCATAAAGAAATTCATCACCACTGTTTTCTATTTGTCGTGCAAATTCAGAGACAGATCCAAAAATATCTTCTATTAAAGTTTCATCTTGACAAGTTCCTAACAAATCTCGTTTTTGTTTTTTTAATTTCATATTGTTTATTTGCTTAATGTTCCTATTGCACCGTTTAGCCTTTTTTCTTTTTCGTTTTCATCAAGTTTGTCCCAATCTTCTGGCATTGTTAATCCTTTTCCTCCTAACCCTGCCTCGAGCATTCTTTTTTTCCAATCATTCGTTTTCTTCTGATCTCCTCCGCCGAAAACCTCTCCCAGTTTCGCTACTGTTCCAATTGCTTTCAAAAAATTTGGTCCACTATCACTTTTTCTATTTTTAACAAACTTTGAGATAGCTTTTTCTCCTGTTTTCTCGGCTAACTCTTTCATAACACTATCAAACTCGTATTTCTCCCAAGTCCTGTTTTGATAACAAATTTTTACTTTTTCTATCTCTTGACCATTCTTTAATAGTGTTGCTTCGTGTTTGAAAGCATTTCTTGTTTTTTTCCACTCACACACTACTTCTAAATCCTTATTTATTTTGAATGTTTTCATAAACTATTTGCTATTTATTATCCTTGAGACTAACAAGGATTATTTTGACACTTCTGTTCTAATTTTTGAACATTGGTGCATTTTTGTTTTTATAAATCTTGACTATTACTAAAATCTATGCTACAATGAATTGTTAAATAAACTATACCAATCCACGAACGCAGAAGAAGAGTATAAGCTTTTAAAGCTTTGAACCTTTTTTATGACTTTTGGGCTAAACTTCAAAGCTTTTTTATTTACTAAACTTCCGCGCTGTGGATTGTTCTTATTTTAGAAAAAGAGCTAATCTAATTTCTTCTCCTCTATCACTTCTGCTTTTAAGATTTTCCAATTATCGGCATTTTCAAAGTTCCATTTACAGTCCTTTTTTAATTCTTCAATCGTTTTCCATCCACTCATTTTTTCTATTTGTTTCCATCCATAAGAGAAGCACCAATCCCAAAGATAATATCTTATCTTTATTTTGTCCTTTGCTTTTAGGCATTCTACCCTTTTCTGTTTCAAGTATTCTCTATCGTTGTATTCTTTGGTATTCATAGTTCTGTTTTAGTTAGTTATACGGGTCTAATTTAGGGTTGGGAATTAAATTAAAACTCTCTTGCACATTTCCCATTCCTGTTGCCAAATTTATATTACTTGCGTGTTCTTTTAGAAAAATCAATGCTCCTATAAAATCGTGTTTCTTAATAAGAGTTTCGATACATCTGTCTGTCTTTTCGCTTACAGTTGCCTCGTAGCAAACTGCGTGCCTCTGACGATTCAACCTTGCTCTTAGTGCGAATAGCCCTGCCTGCTTTATAGTTCCATTCTTATAGCTTTCAATTCCGTGAGCGTCTGCTATTCCTATTTTGGTTTTAGTTTTCATAGTTTTGTTTATTAACTCTTTAGTGTTTCCAGTTCTTACTACCATTTTCCCCTGATTCATTAAAATACTCCTTGATTATAGGTTTCTTGCTTTGGGGATCTATTACTTCATATATTTTACTAAAATCTGCAAAATGGGGCGAAGTTTTAGTTTCTTGCAATATCCATCTTAAATCATGAGAGGATCGCCACAAGGAGAATCTTCTATAATAGTATTGACCTCCTATCATTCCATTGTCTTCTCCAATCCTTGCAATGTGCGATGGTTCAACGCTTGCTTTTTCGGCGGGGCTTAATTTATGTTGAAGGCATAATCTGACAGCCATTAGAAGATAGATATATTTGTCTCCCTTAATTATTTCTTGCTTAAAATCAATTATTCTATATTTTCTTCTGTATTCAGAGTAATTTTCCATTATGTCTATACAATCCTCTTCTGTTAATTCCTCTCCAGATAATTCTATTACCTTTCGGATATCAAACATATTGATCAATCCACCCTTCTGAACCCTTACATAAGCATTAAATTTTTCTTTTGTTATATTTACCATAGCTTTGTTTATTATAAAGAGATAACTATTTAAGATACGCACTCTTTTTTAGTTATACCTGATTAGCTATTAAAGCTTTAATCAATATCAACATATCCTAAGAAAATAATCTCACAGAGGATATTCCAAAAATCCTCCGTAATTCTAAGCCCCGAAGCTCCGCCTTCAATAAATCCATCTTTTCTCCATCCTGATAAGATTTTCCTTTCCTCTGGCGATACTTTATTTGGGTCAATTCTCTGGTCATTAATCATTACATATTGGATATAAACCATCAGTCGTAACTCTTTCACATTCATTTCTTTGCCAAGTAATTCAATTGACTTGCTTTTTATTCTGTCAGTGAGTTGTCCTCTTAATTGTGTCATATCTTTGTTTAACTGCTTAATTGATTATCTAATACTTTTTGTTTCGTTATGTTCAAGGGTCTTAGCTCCCCCTCGCACCCTTCTCTAAACACGCCACGCATCTCTCTTAACTCATTTTCTATCCTTGTTCTATTGTATCATATCATAGCAACCCTGTCAAGTGCCTAAAATAAAGAGTCATAGAATTAGGTTATTAAAATGCCAAGTCGCACAGGGAGGGACAAAACTGCTCTGTCAAATTAGAGGTAGTTTAGGTCAACTCACCCTTATAAAGTCCCTTAGAGAGCAACTGTGAGCGTCGTTTTTGGGGAGTTTTCCCTAAATTGACCATTTATTCAACCGTTTAAGAGTTTCCAGTTTTTAGGATCTTCTAAGAAGGTAAGAAGTTTCAATACTGTTTTTCTTCCATAATTATCATTAGCTAATTTACTAAAGCCCCACTTTATTCCTACTATATCAATTTTGCCCTTGCTATTTTCAATTATAATCAATGGTGTTTCATTGATAAAGTCTTTTGCTAATTCTTTAGTAATCTTCATAATTTATTTTGTTTTTATTTTATATCCTGTTTCGTCTAACAGTAAACACTGTTGAAGTTACTGATGTTTAGGTATTCTCCTCCCCTGATATTATACTTTGTTTTAATCTCTTCTATTCTTTTATCTTTTTCTTTTTCGCTATCAAGAGGACTTAGTGTTTCTGATCCCTCCCAAAAGAACCCCTTGCCTCTATTAACTTTTATGTCATAGCTATATTTTTTGTTCATAGTCTCTCTAGTTGTTTTTTCTTTATTATCTTTTTATGGCTCTGCCTAAATTGACCATTGGTTCACTCGCTTAGCGTATAAATTAGATCTATTTCTCCTTTTATTTTCTTGTCCCACATCTTATTTTTATTAACATCCCACCTTAATCCTTTATACCAACTCCATCGCCATTTTGCATCGTTCTCAGAGTAATATCGTTTGTCCATCCAATAAGTTTGAGATCCGTCAGATATAGCATCCCTTTCTGCCAATTCTCTATTTTCTTTTCTGTTAGAGGGTTCGTTTTTAATCAAATCGCTTTCTGTTTTTGTTAGCTTTCTTAATCCAGGTTTATAAATCTTCATTTCTCTTCCTTCATATTCTACTAAAGATGCAACGGGTAACTCCAAGAAACTTCCCTTTTGACTTCCTCGTTCTATTTCCAAATATATTCCATTTGTTTGTGTCTTCAAAATCTTGCGGGATATATTCAATCTGTTTTTTATTGTTTCACTCCCACCGCTAAGAGAATTAAAAGTCATTTTCAATTCTTTGCCTAGTTGTAAATCTCTTTTTAAATCTGTTAGTGTTTTCATATTATTATTGTTTTTTGTTTATTATGTCGACCCTTTACTTCCTCTATTTAACTTAGCATCTCCTGCAATCCTTCTTGTCCGCCATCAATCTCATTTAGCCATTTTCTAATCACCCCTAAGTCTTCATTTTTTACTACTACCTTAGAGGCGGTTGAGAATACGTTAGAAGTGATCCCAAAAATCCAGTAAAGCTTACGGGGAGCTACTATCTTTTGGTTCTGTAAATCTGAAAATAGCTCGTGTAAATCTATTTTTCTTTGAGTTGTTTCGTCTGGGAATCCTGTGATCCATCCATCAGCTATTACCGTAAATCCTTTTTTTATCTCCCAGTCAGTGTATCCTCTCCAGGCATCAGTTGAGACCCATTTCTCTTTGATTATGGGATCAGGCATTTTTCCCGTCTCTAATTCTTCCAAGTTCCTGGTAAAGTTCTTAACTTCTATCTGGCCTGGCCCAAAAATCATCAGAGTTGAGGGATACTGCATTTCTTCTTCCTTACATCCTTCACACATAATTTTTCCGTCTGGGGTTATAGTATAGTCCTCGCATTTTTCGCCACAAAAATCACATTTTTTCATAGTATTAAGATCTTCTTATAAAGCAATCCGACTAAAATTGCTCTTTACTCTACTGATAATTGCCAAGACTCTGCATCCCACAATTTTGATACGGGGATAGCTCCATCTCCTGTTAGGGTATTCAAAACAAGATCCTTAATCTCCTTCGCTATCTTCTTATCATTAACATCTATTCTCTTGTCGGGATCTAAATTGTATTTTTCTCTTAAGTGTCTTGCGAAGTCATCCAAATCCCAGCCGATCGCCCTACTAAAGAATTTTGCCATCTGGCCCAGCCAAAATTCCTTTGCCTCTTTATTGCTCTTTATGAGCATGATATAAAGATCTTGTCCGAACCCGTATGCATTAGGTTTAAAACAAAGTTTTGTTTTCATAGCTTTTATTTATTAGTTTATTAGTTATGTCGATCTTTATCAATAAGGATATGTAAAGCCAGCTATTATAAGGGATAGAACAAGAATCAGTATCAACCCTGCTTCTGCTATAACCTCTCTTCTTTGCTTAGCTTTAGCTTGCCTTTGCTCGTAGTGTTTAAAGCGAATCCTATAATCGTTTAAAGTCATATTTTTTATTTAGCTTATAAATTGCATCTTGCCTATTTTAGCCAAACCAATAGCATCTTGTTTTAGCTTTTTGGCCAGCTCTATCGCCAGCACCTTAACGCTTTGCTCTTTTTTAGTTTCAATCTCTATGATCAATGACTTTTCCGGCTTGCCTTGCCAGTAGCCCAATCCCTTAAATGTAGTAAAGCCATTGAAGCGCCTGCTCGTTAGTTGTATAGCTTTTTTATCTTCAAGCTTGCCTGTCTTGTTATTAGTTCCGATATATAATCTGTATAACATAGTTATTTTGTTTTTATTATTAGTTATGCTTCCGACCTTTAACTTATTATATAAAATTTATTTAAAGCTGTCAAGCCATGTTTTTTGCTCTTAGCCCTTTGTTTATATAGCCTAAGATGCCCTGTGGAAAACTTTTTAGAAATGCATAGAATTAGGAATGGAATGGAAAACTTTTTAACTTGGGTCCAGTATTAGGTTTTTCTTTTTAGATATTTTCAGATGGGAGATAGCTTAGCTTTATATTATGTGCGAAGGAAAAAGAAGGTGCGGGGAATAGTTATGTTTTATAATGAGGGGAATTTTAGAAAAGCCATAAAAAAAAAGAGAATAGATTAAAACCCACTCTACCCTCTCCCCTATTCACACCCAAAATCTCAAAATCCGCCTCTGTTCTTCCTAGGAGAAGCCATCCCCTTGACTTTTCTCTCTCTATACGCTACAACAGATATAGTTCTTTCAAATATCTTTACATCTGAAGTCAAATAGGCAAGAAGTCCTCTTAAGAGGCATTGAAGTCCTATGAAACTATCTAATTATGAAATGGAGATTCTCGTAAATGGTCATCCTGTTAAAGAATACGAACATGATAGGAAGATTTTTATTGAGGGTCGCAAAAGTGTAGAATATTCCATTAAAATCAAAAACAACGGTTATTCTAGAATTCTAGCTATTCCTACCGTTGATGGTTTGTCGGTTCTTAATGGAAAAGAAGCAAGTTATAACTCTCCAGGATATATTGTGGAAGGAAGTTCTTCTCTGGTTATTGATGGCTGGAGAACTTCTGAGAAAGATGTAGCTGAATTTTATTTTAGCTCATCAAAAGATTCTTATTCCCGCAAAAAGGGGAAAGGTAATCTTGGGGTAATAGGTTGTGCTATCTTTCAAGAGAATTTGATGAATCAGTCATGGGTAATTCCGAATAGACGTTTCTGGATACAACCTTGGAATCCTTGGAATCCTTGGTTTCAAACCACGACTTATGCAGGTGATACAACAGGTACGGATTTGTCAGGAGATTTCACTATGGGAAATTCGTATGTGAACCAATGTTCAAATTCGTCTATTAGTCAAGATATTGGAACTGGATTTGGGGAGAGCAAAGAATCTAGGGTGACATTAGTGGAGTTTGATAAACGGGATATTCCCGATGTCGTCTTTTCTATCCTTTATAATACCAAGAAAGGGTTGGAGGAAATTGGTATTGACTTTAAGAAAAGACCGATGTATGTAGCTCCACGGGCATTTCCCAATGGGTTTTGCCAACCGCCCCGATAATAAATAAGTTTATTTGACTTCGGGTTTAAGGATATTTTAGAAAGATACTTGACCTTATTACATTAGCTATGTTATTCTAATTTAGTTTATTGAACCTGGGGACAGAAGAAACTGTGTCTATTTTTGATTTGTTTAGAAAAAATAAAATCCTTGAAAAGCCCAAAGAAACTGGGAGAAAAGAAGTATTAACCATTAAGGAATTGGTGAAAGAATTGGGCGTGGCTAGGGAAGGAGTAATTTCTTCCTATGAGGCAGAAGAGAACCCAGATGACTTAGGTCCTGAAACTTATATTGAGATGCAAAAAAACGATGGCGAGGTTCAGGCGATAGTTAGACTATTCTCTCTTCCTATACAATCCACCCCTTTTCACATTTTGCCCTCTCCTGGAGATAAAGGAGAAAGAGATTTTATAGAAAATGTCTTTACTTCCCCTCCCTATTTAGGCGGTATGACTACTCCGCTTTCTTTTATTATTGCTGATATGACTCGGGCTGTTTTTGAGGGATTTCGTTTGTATGAAAAAGTGGCTAGGATTATAGAAGATGGCGAATATAAAGGAAAAGTGGGTTGGAGAAAACTAGCTCCTCGAGATGCCAGAACCATTGACTTGAAAGCTGATGAAAATGGAGGATTCAAGGGTGCCCATCAGGAGACTACCTTTGGCTCAAGGGCAATCTCGGTGGATTTACCTCCAGAAAAGTGTATGTTGTTCACTTTCCAAAAAGAGAAGCATTGGCTCTACGGAGAATCTATCCTAAAAACTGCTTTTTATCACTATGATAAAAAGCATAGATTGTATTACATCGCTCATAAAAAAGCGGAAATTGAAGCTATGGGATTAAAAATCCTGAAAATAAACCAAACCTTAACTTCCACACAGAAAACAGAAGCTGAAAAAGTAGTAGATACTATAGGAATTAACTCAAGGGTAACCCTTCCGCCTGGCGTAGAGCTGGAGATTGAAAGGGGAGGAGGCGGTTATGACCCTTTGCCCCTAATAGAACATCACGATTTGATGATGACTCGTTCCGCTTTGATGCAAGCCATGAATCAAGTTAAATATGCCTATCCTTATGGGAAAGGAACTGCATCCTCTCAATTCCTAATTCTAGCCATAGAATCCATAATGAAGCAAATGGCAACAACCTTGAACAATTTTGCGATTGCTCCCCTGATTGATTGGAATTTTAAAAGCTCGGCATATCCAAAAATTCAATTTGAAAAACTTTCAGACTTATCACAGGTCTTCTTAAGAGATATCTTTGAGAAGATAACTAAATCTAAAGTCGTCCTACCAGAAGGATTCGTAAATGGGGTTATTGATGAAATTGCGAGAGGTCTGAATCTGAAATGGGTGAGAGAAGATTCTAAGGATGAAACTGAAAATCCCGAAGAGAAACCTGAGGGTAAAGTTCAAAATAAAAAAGCTTTCCAATCTTTTGAAAGGGGAAAGATTCAAAAATCTAACGAACTCAAAATTGAAGCACCCTCTACTCCCCAAAAAACCAAGGAAAAATTATTAAGAGTTAGGAAAAGTTCTGAGCTAGAAGAAAAATGCTTTAAGTTAGGACAAAAATTTGCTTATGTCAGATACCAAAACTAAAATTTGTCCTAAATGCGGAAGAAAAAATGAGGAAAGCCGAAAGTATTGTAAATACTGCGGTTGGCCTCTTGAAGTTCAGCAGAAGAAAGATGGTTAAAAAGACAGCTAAAAGGTTAGTTCCAACTGATATTCCAGAGTCATTGCGACCTGGAAAAACAATTCCCTTGCCAGGAAGGATTTTAGTTTCTCCTCAGGGAACTTTGATTTGGGAACGGAAGAAAAAAGCAATAGTTTCTTCAAGGAAAACAGAAAAATATATCGGAATTCCGATTTATCTCATTGAAGACGACAAAGCACTAGGAATTATTGAATTAAAAAAACCTAGAAAAATTAACTTACAAGAATTCAAAGAGTTAAGAAAATATCACAAGATATCTGATAAGGAATATAAAAAATGGTGGGCTAGTAAAAAATTTCTCTATTACTATCCGATTGAGCTAATCTCAAAGTTTGAACCCACCAAAGAGATTTTACGACCAACAGGCTCTCGAGTTTGGTTAGAGTCGGTAACATTTAAAAGTTTGGATATGGTTAATCCTTCGGGGATGACAGATGAAGAACTGATAGAAGTTCACGAGAAACTTCATAAGATGTGGCGGGAAGCAGCTGGATCTAAAGAAGACATTATGAATTATCATATTCTTATTAGGAAAGAATTGTTGAGCAGGAAGTTAAAGTACGGAAATATTGATGAATTAGACAAAAAATCAATGGAGTTCCAAGAAAGATTTAGCAAGTCAGGATATAAACTTACTTTCTATGGCACAAAAGGATTAGTTAAAGAAGAGGGTCTTGGGCATAGATTTCATACCTCTATTCTTTATGAATTTCAGGGAAAGAAACTTTTAGTTGATTATGGGAAAACAAATCAAGGAAATTTGGCTAAAATCAAACCTGACTATATTTTAGTTTCTCATAGTCATCCTGACAGTATAGGGGGACTTCAGGATTCTTCCATTATTGTTTCAAAGGAAATTGTGAAAGAAATTCCTGAACTCTACAAAGATTTTAATATTAACGCCAAAGCAGAATACGAGCCTTATAAAACTTTTCGTTTGGGTTCTTTTAAGATAACTCCAATTCCCGTTTTACACAGTATTCGGGCTAAAATGCATGTTTTTCTGATTCAAATGGGGAATAAAAAAGTTTTGCAGGCTACCGATATTTTATCTTGGCATTCTGGAGATAGGGAAAAGTATGTGAAAGGGTTAGATCTAGCCATAATTGATGGTTCTTCCTTAACTAAAACTTTAACAAAAGGAAAGTCAGGTGAATCCTATGGGCATAGTTCAGTAGCTAACCAGCTGAAAAATTGGTATTCTCCTAAAAATGTGAAAAGAGTTATAGTTACCCATTTAGGTAAAGAACCTTTGAGCTTAGGAGACAACGAACTCTTGGCAAAAATAAAAGAGATGACAAAAGTTCCAGTTGCTATTGCTACCGATAATACTGTTATCAATTTGGGTGAGAATCTAGCCCCGATTTATACCTCTGGGAAAGTGATGGGGAGACCAATTTTCTTGAAGGATGTTTTGCCTTATTTTAAGAACTTTATAATCCAAAAACCGCTTATTTATTTAACTGGAGGGCTTGTGAACAGGGGTTCAACAAGGAGCGGTGTTGATATCTTAATGCCAAATTGGTTGAGTTCTGACACTAGAAGAATTATTGAGTTCAGAATTAGCAGAAGTGTTCCTTGGCATGTCAGAAGAAGACTACACTTTGTTTATGATAAATTCTCTACTCCTTTCACCAATGCTATTCCTCTTTATAATTTAACGATTTTGAGGAATAAAGATAAGATGATGAGACTATCTGAAATCTTTATGAACCCATTTCCTAATGAGCATGCTTGCCGTCTTCATCCGCCAAAGGATTATGACAGATTTTTCAGGCAGAATTGTAAAATCAAGCATAATGGGAAATGTATTCATCTTATTTTTGGAGTTAAGGAAGGAAAATCAGAGATTCAGACAATGAGATATTCAATAGATACATGGACTGTAAGCGAAGCAAGAAGCCATTGTAAATCCAAGAAAGGAATGTTTGAACCAGCCAAGATTGAAAAGAAATTGAACCAAGATGCAAATTGGGCAAAAGTAGCATATCGCTATGTTTTATCCCAGCAACAAATGACCTTATGGGTCAAAACTTTGCCATCAGAAAAAGCTAGAAGGGTCAGGGATGCGATGGAGAACTTCAAGAAACTCCATCCTTTCAAGTTAGAATGGACAGATAATGTTGTTTCTTGGTTGGAACTGAGACCTAATGAAATAAAAGGTCTGATGATTTCGCAATTAGAAATGAAAAAATCAAGGAAAGTTCCACCCATCTTATAACGACAGTGGTGGAGAGAGGCACGAAATTAAAAAGGTCTTGAGCTTTTAGAAAGGAGTGATTAAGCAAATTTTTTGCGATGAAAAAGAGTTTATTGCCTTAAACTTGACCTTAACTTATAATATGCTAAAATACCCACAAATAGAATTTTATTTTCCGATTGAACTAAGCTCTAAGAAAGCCGAAAAAGAGAGATTTGTTTTAGAGGGTTTTGCTATTGGGAATGATTTTGACTTACAGAACGATATTGTTTCCGATTCTGCTTTGAGAAAAGCTACAAAAAGATTTAAAGAAAAAGGAAAGGTTTGTTTAAATCACACAAAAAGGATAATCGGAAAAGTTATAGATTGCCATTTTACGAAAGGAAAACTCTGGGTAAAGTTAGAGATAACCGAGCCAGAGATTATAGAAAAAATAAAGTCGGGAGAACTCAATTGTCTGTCGGTAAAAGGACAGTTCAATTATAATGAATTTGAGAGAATCACTCCCCTTAATAAGTTCTTATTTAGAATCGTTAAGGATGCAAGCTTTGAGGAAGTTTCATTAGTACCTCAAGGTGCGAATCCAGAAGCTAAAGCTATTCAATGGTATGTTCAAAAAGCCTTTGAATTGGCAGAAAATATTATGAACAAAAACTTAAAGGAAGACTTCGAAAACTTAAGCGAGATTGAGGAAGAAGAGACTGAAGATATTGAAGAAAGCGAAGAGGAAAAAAAGACTGAAGATACTGAAGAAGAAGAGGAAGAAGAAAAAAAAGAAGAAGGAGAAACAGAGGGAGACAATACAGAACTAGCCGAAAAAGCTGAAAAAACCGAAGAGGGTGCCGAAGAGGATGCCGAGAAAAAAACCGAGGAGAAAGCTAAAGAGGGAATAGAGGAGGAAGCCGAAGAAGAGAAAACAGAATTAGCTGAAGGAGCTTGGAAGTATTGTGTTTGCCCTAAATGTGGGTATTCTCAAAAACACGAAGTTGGAAAACCTTGTGGAAAGATTAAATGTCCTAAATGTGGAGTTAAATTAGAGGGTAGCAATTCCAATGTACTTGAAACTGAAAAGGAATTATATGTTGAAAAATCGGCATATACAAAATGTATGGACAGAGAATTAAAAAAGGGAACTCCATTTAAGGAGGTGGCTAAAAAATGTAGCAAGGATGCAAAAAGCGAAGGTAAAGTTAAGAAGATTTTACAAGTTGAGAAATCAGCTTATACGGATTGTATGAAAAGTGAAATGAATGGAGGAAAGTCAATGGAAGAAGCCACTAAAATCTGTAAAAAGACTGTAGAAAAAGTGGAAAAGAAAAGTAATTATTCCTATGGCTATCCTTATGCTTATCCTTATCGCTATCCCAAGAGAGTCGAGAAAACTGGCGAAGCTACTAAGGCAATTGAATCAATTGAAAAATTGATTGGTGAAATTACCGATAAAAAAGCTGTTCCTATCCTGAAAAAAATCAAGGTTATGTTAGACAAAATTGGAACTTATCCTTATCCTTATCCAGAAAAAAAGAATTTGTCCGAAAACGAAAATGAAAAAATAGTTTATCAGATAATCAATTCTGGTGATATTGAATTAGGAGATGGTTCAAGGTTTGAGAAAGAATTGTTAAGAACTGGAACTTGGTTTCACGGAGCAGGCAAGAATGGAATTCTTGAGATAACGAAAGATGTCCTAAAGAAAATTATTCAGAATTTCAAAGCTAAGGTTATTGATAATGTCTTTGTGCCATTAGGGCATCCTGTTAGCGATAGTCCTTCCAAGAATACTGGTGAGGTGGTCAATCTAAAAACTTCTGAAGATGGCGAAAAACTTTTGGGAGAATTTGAGATTAAAGATGAAAGTACTGCTGAAAAAATCAAGAAAGGATTAATCAAGGGGATTTCAGCTAGTATTGCTGAGAATTATATGAAGAAAGATACTGGTGAACAGGTGGGTCCAACCTTATTCCATGCTGCTCTAGTGAGTGAACCATATGTTAAGGGGATGGCGGGTTTTGTTCCTTTATCGGAAGCGACAGAAGATAGTTTGATAATTCCAATCTTGAATATGGAAGCTCCCTTGACTTTGGAAGAATTAAGTGTTAAGATTGAGAAAGTGGAACAAAAATTAAAATTAAGTGAAACTTCAGAAGAAGAATCTTCAGAGGAAGAATCTTCAGACGAAATTTCTGAGTCTTCTAAAGTCGGTGGAAAGACCGAAGAGGAAGAGGAAGAAAAGAAAGCTGAAGAAACCGAGACCGAGGAAACTGAAACTGAAGAGGCTGAGGCTGAGAAAGGAGTTGACTTAGCCGACGCTGAGAAAGAATTCGAAAGACTCTTAAGACAGGGCAAAGTAGTTCCTGTTGAAAGAGAGCTTCTAGTTTCTTTGATGACTTCGAACCAAGAAATTCAGTTATCAGGTGGAAGAAAAATTCAATCTGGGCAAGCTCTAATTAAATATCTGGACGAACAATCTCCTAAATTTTCTTTAAAGGAAGAAGGCACTTCAACGCCAAAAGCCGAAGAAGAGAAGAAGGGAAAGGGAATTCCTAAAGATGTTAATGAGGAACTTGAAAAGATGGGATTCTCTGACGATCAGGATAAGCAGGCAGTTCACGAAGAATTCAAAAAGGAAAAAGAAGAAGAATTGACTCCATTCTAAGTTCGATTAAAAATTAATTTCAATTAAAAATTAGTATGGCAAATGTAAGTGAAGCTAGAGAAGCCAAACGGCAAGACGGACTCATCCTTAGCTATTCTATTAAGGAAGATGAGAGTATTTACAAGGGCACATTTGTTTGCGTAGCTGCGGATGGTTATGCCATTCAAGGTTCTGATACCGCCGCTTTAAAACTCGTAGGAATGGCAGTAGAAGATTCTACTGGAGCAGATTCAGCTGATGGAGAACGAAATATTAGAGTTTTCAAGACTGGTTGCTACGAAGTAAATACGGCTGCTGACCTTGGACAAGGGTCTGTTGGAACACTAGTATATATTTCTGACAATAATACTGTTGATAAGAAAGGGACAACCGCCAATGATATTTTGGCTGGACAAGTGGTAGAATATCTTGATACTACTACAGTCAGAATTGATATTAGCTATGCCACAGCTTACAGCCCAACTGACGCAACATAAATATGTTAGTTAAAACAGATATTCCGAAGTTATTATTAGCTGGGATGAAGAAAGAGTTCCTTAAAGCATATGAAGAAGAGCCCGTTCCTGATTATGATAAGATAGTTACTGTCATAAAATCCACCAAAGATAAGGAAACCTATCCTTGGCTTGGGGCAGTAGCTAAGATGAGAGAATGGAAAGACGAAAGGATAACTAAGGCGTTTTCCGAATATAAGTTTACGGTAACCAATCGTTCCTTTGAAGGAACTATCTCTGTGGATAGAGATGCGATAGAGGACGAGCAGTATGGTCAGATTATGGTCAGAGTTAGACAGTTGGCTCAAGAAGCCAAACGGTATTGGAGAGAATTGGTCTTTGACCTTTTAGGTCAGGGTAATAGCACTAGTGGATCTGGAAACTTTGACGGTGTAGATATTGGCTGTTACGACACTAAAGCATTTTTCGCTACAGATCACGCCTCAGGACTTGCTACGGGTCAAGACAATATAGGTTCAGCTGCTCTGGATTATAGCAATCTTCAGACTGCTATCACCTCAATGAGAAAGTTCAAGGATGACCAAGGAAAGTTTATGAATGTTCAGCCTGATACCCTAGTAGTCAACCCAGACGAACAGTTTACTGCTCAAGAGATTCTGAATAGCCAGTTCTATCCCGAGACTACTGCTGGAAGTGGTGCTAAACTTGCTGTTAATGTCCTGAAAGGTGCTCTAAACCTGATAGTTACTCCTTATATAGATTCTGGGACTTGGGTAGTCTTAGATACCAAGGGAGTGGTAAAGCCAATTATTCAGCAAGTCAGAAGGAACATCGAGTTTACCGCCTTGACAACTGGAGCAGAAGCCTTTATGAGAAAGAAATTACTGTTTGGTGTTGATATGAGAGGAGAAGTAGCATTTGGGATGTGGCAGTATGCATTTGGTTCTCACAACGGTTGGTGAAATAGCTTCGAATTAATAATAATCCTCTAAGTTATCTGCTAAGGGAAGATTCTTGTGAAATCTTATGAACTTAGCAGAATGGAGAGACGGGGATTACGAAAAAAGATTAGAGGATTGGGTCTCTCCAAACCCCCTAATCTTAAAAAATGTTCAAAAAAGAGATTCCCATAAAATATAATAAGGAATATTTCAGATTAATATCTGATACATATAAGACAACTGCTAGAATCATTAACCAGATTCGGTGGGATTTTGTTAAGGAAATTAAGCCAAAAATAGTCCTAGATTATGGGGCTGGGGCTTGTTTTCTTTCTAAGTATGCTCCCAAGGGAGTAGTAGTTGATACTTACGATATCGGAGATTTTCCTGTTAAATATACTGGAATCAGGCATAAGTCTTATGACCTGATTTTTTTGTGTGATGTTTTAGAGCATATACCTGACTTCCGAGAATTTGATTATCTTTGGGAGAAAG
>Ga0307928_10001241_pt1 | contig 19317 bp, 28 predicted proteins | sample AceLakmetagen232_FD_201815 | JGI IMG/M metagenome (GOLD analysis project Ga0307928, IMG submission 201815) | Saline water microbial communities from Ace Lake, Antarctica - #232 | ecosystem: Environmental > Aquatic > Non-marine Saline and Alkaline > Saline | place: Antarctica: Ace Lake... | reverse complement strand
CAACCTTTTGTTTAGGGCGTCCTCCATCTACTTCTTCGTTAATAATTACGCATAGTTTCATTTTTTACCTCCTTTTTAATTAAAATAGCTATTTGTGGGGTGCAGATGTTGTTTTCTTTTTGCAATACTAAAAGCAATACGCTTTAATATGCGTTTCGCTTTGTGTAGTTGCTTTGTTTCATAAACTAAATTCTGTTTTTTATCGCATAAACTACATTTACAATTTTTATTAACTAATTTTAATAAAGCATATAAAGTAGTCATATTTTTACGCATTTTTAACATTTTAAGCTTATATTTAATAATCTTAAATTTTATAGTAAATGCGTATTTTTGATTAATCATTTTAAACACTCGCTTAAAATTTTATTGACGTGTTCTTCGTTGCTTATTGTTTCTTTTTGACGTTTCTCTAAGTCTTTAAATGTTGTTTGTTTCGTTTGTTTTATAACTTGATTAATAAAAATGTTTTCAGTATTTAAACGTCTTTCTTCGTCTGAAATTGTGTTTTCTTCTTGATATTCTGTATTAAATAAAAATTCTTTACTCATATTAATACATTCACAAATAAATTAACTTTAGAAGTTTTATTTATGAAGTTTTGTAAACATAAAAAAAGAAAAGAAAAGAAAAGAAAAAAATTAATGCTTTAAAGCGCATTTATCTTTTATATAAGCAAAAACTTTTTCTTTTGTTTCAGCTTTGAAAACAAAACATTCTTTAGTTATTATTTTATATTTGTTTTCTTCGATTTCTTCTGTTATCTCTACTAAATCATCTTTAAAGATTTCTTTAAAATCTTCAGCAGTAAATAGACGATTTACTGCTAAATGAAAGTTTTTACTTACTGATGTTGATGTTAGTCTTACAACCGCATGAGAACTAACTTTTTTTGTCAATTCTTCTTTTTCTTGAATCTTTGCTTTACTAAAAGCAATTAATTCGTCTTTTGTCATTTCTTCAAGTTTTTTTATTTCACTCATTTTTTAATCAACAAAACAAAAATTAACTTTAGAAGTTTTTTGTTTTGTGTTTTTGTTCTCATAATAACTAGAAAGTAGAGTTTATATATAAATGTTTTGTTTTTGTACCGCAAAACACACAAAAAAGCATTAAAAGTATATACTAGAAACTATATGTCAGACATACAGTAGTAACAAAAAAGCTTTATAAAAGAAGTAGATTAACTAAGTAGTAGTAATGATAATGTTGTTACTACTGTAACTGGGTAGTAGTAACATACATAAACACGTTGTTACTACTATGTAGTAGTGACTGACGTAAGTGTGGTTGCTACTGTGCAGTAGTGACAATATAAAAGAACTAGAGAAACAACATAATATGTAGTATAATAAGAATAGTTTATCACTTATTAGTAACACTCGGTACCCTATACCCCCGGAAACTTTTCCAAAATTTACCCAAAACGCCTTTCCACCCGGTACCACGAAGGTCTCGTCTGACACCCGGTACCACCCTTGCTCAACGACGGGGAAATTTTCCCAAAAATTGCTCAAGTATCAGGCTTATCCCGGCCCCAAGGGTCGTCTTTATGTCCCCCCAAGCGTTATATTTCCCGGGTATATCATTTTACATTCACCACGCCATTCTTGTCCATTCGGTCAATGCTTTTAAAGTTGGTTATTAGAAGATTTAATCGTCTATTATCATGTAAAATTGTTTTATCCATATTTCCTCATCGCTTCCGCAGCTTTTAATTCCATTTTCAGTAACCTTTGTGCCACGAGTTTACACGCCTCTAAAGTAATACTGTTCCACTCGTTATCATATCATTTCCATCTATAAGTTCACAATAATTCATTTCTTTACGACACTTAGGGCATTTAATAGGTTTAAACCCAGTTTTATCCATAAGCATATCCCTATGTTTAACCCACATGTACACATAAACTTAAAATACTTAATGTCTTTCATGGGTTTATCGCCCCACACGACTTCCGAGAACTACACCCGGCGTATGTATCAATAAAATGTTTGGCACCACGTGGTAACCTAATCCCATGGGTTTTAGCAAGCGCTATTGCCGCCCCGTGTGCAGCGTATTCACAATGTTCAGTACAACACATATACCCATTAAGTACGTGTCCAACCTCGTGGAGGACTACATAAGGGTCTTTACAACTGTTAGGTATATGAATAGTTCGGCCTTTCTCCCAATACCCAAGTGTACCTGGTTCATTTTTACCAGTATTAGAATTAACAAATGATTTAACAATTATAACCCGGATATTTAATTTTTTAGCCACCTTAAGGGCTTTGGTTATTGGTTTCATTTTACACTGCCTTCTTTACATCATTCACTGTTTGTTGCATTGCAATCTGTCCATAAAGGAGTGCCAACATTGCATCATTCTCAAGTTCCCTAAGGATTATTAATATTTCCCGGGCACTTAACTTCTCGTCCACAAACTTTTGTTCTACTTCAGCCTTGACGGCCTGAAGTGACTTAGATACTTTCTCTTTTCCCATTTTAATCTTTTCTCCTTGTTTTATCAAAAAATTTTGCTTTACACCCACTACAATAAGTTTTGTTTGGGTTATCTTCTACTGGGGTTTGGTATTTTTCACCTAAACCACACATTGGACACAACATTTTATTTCACCTTCTCATACGTTTTTTTAAATATATCTGGTTTACATGGATAAAATTCTCCTTCTACTCCTTTTATTACCCAATCTCCCCATCTGCAATCCATATCACCTTCTAATGTTTTAATACCAATATAACCTTCTTCTTCTTCGAGTGTACCATCGTTAAGGTTGGATTTTCCTATAAATTCACAACATTTTTTAAAAGTATTTTTTGTAAATTGTTCAGCGTCAATTACCACTGGTTTCTTTCTAAACTTCATTTCAATCCCTCCTGTTTAATTTTATTAATACATATCTGAACAGCCATATTCGACACAGCACAAGTCCTATTAAGACCCCTACTAATCCCGCTAACAAATCGTTCATCCTCTATTTCCGTTTTGATTTTACTTTCTTCCTCTTCTTCTTCTTCTTTCCTTTTACCCAAGTCTTTCCCTTTACTTTAGGTACATCTGCCATTTTAGTTGTTGTCATAGTCGCATCACCTGGCTTATATCTTCTGTCACCGCAAATCTTTCAAGTTCGGTTGTGTACTTATTGTCTATACTTGAACTAAATGGGACATACCCATAACTTTGTGAACACCTGTTCGCAAGAGCCAAGCTCATAATCATATCATCGTGTGAATGTCCTGAACCTTTCATAACCTCGTTCCCGGCTCGGGTTATTTCAACTACAAACCTATCTAACTCCTTGTTAAGGATGTCCATATGTTCTTTGGAAAACTCATTTCCGGTAGGCATTATGATTTTCTCGTTTTCAAAGGAGTTTATAAGAAACCTAATTAAGTCGTCCTTCTTGTTCCCTTTTGCCCCTGTTGTGAAGGATTCTACGTGTAGGTTGTAGTTGTCAACCATTACATCTATAAAATCCTGGCCAATGTTGTTTTGTTCAACCAAGATTGGCGGGTTACCAAAGTTTCTGGATATTTCAGCTATTTCCTCTACCTGTTCTGAAATTTTCATACCTTTCTTTCTCCAAATCCATACTACCCTTTTTTCTTGTGTTTCGGAATTAAACGCTATAACCGTAGCTACGGTAAAGTCTGCACTTGCCGTTCCGGCCCTGGCAACGTCAATCCCTATATAATAGAACCATTTGTTGGCATCTGATGTTTGAGAGGCAGAGTATAATTTCCACGTTCTCCCTATCTCCATTGCACGTTTTCTAAGTTCGGCAGGGAATAATTGAGACCCGGATGAGTAAACCTTACCCCGGAACTCTTTGTCAAATTTCCTAGAACCCATAATAGCCTTCTTAGCCATTAGTTGTTCCCAAGTAAACCTATCAGGACATAAGACCAAATGTTTTTCTTCATCAATTATAGCGTCATAAGGGAATAATTGCCACCCTCCTGCACCCGCATCAATACGTTCCATAATAGTGTTAAAAATATCAGTATCGCTTTTACGGGTTCCTACAATAACCATCTGTCCCCCTCGGACCAGTATCATCGGTTCCAGTTCTTCATCAATAAAATTCTCTATGTCTTCATCGCTTAGTTTATTATCTGACCTTAGGATATCGTCTATTACTATATAGTCGTAAGTTCCGCCTCTAACTTCTGACCCAATACCCCTAGCCACGATTTTCCCACCATTATAGGCTATTTCGGTTGAACTCCATTTACCAGCCTTAGGTTTCTTTGATATTAGGAATTCGTTGTTATCTACAATCCTTACTATTTGAGTTAGGATGGCTATAGCCTGTTCTTCACTTGCGGATTCAATAAGGGTGTTATATTGCTCAAATAGAGACCCTCTATAGATTGGTTGGCATACTGCCCAAAAGGTGGTTTTACTATGCTGACGTGGACAAATAATAGTGATGTGGTCGCCCCTATTGGCTTTTTTAGCCCATTCAAACCATAGTTTGTTAAACCTTATCGGAGCAGGGTATCCTGCATAAGTAATATCTCCAAGGATGAATTTTTTAAACCAATAAATACCATTAATGGGGTTATAACATAATTCAAGTATTTCATTCCATAAACTAGCCTTACGTACCTTAACTTCCTCTTCTTCACCATTTAAGTAAAGTTCTGGGAGGTATTCCTCGTCCCCTGTTTTAGTGACGTACCAATTTAGGTAGTCTTTAAACATATCCTCATATTTTCTTACCATAGTATAGTATATGTATCTTCTCCTATTTAAATGTTTCTATTATTTTTTCTATCCGATGTTTGAATTGATGTTTTTCCATAACCAATTCTTGACCTTGTTTTGCTATTTTTTCCCTTAGTTCGTCATCTTGTAGGTATTTAATTATCTTTTCTACCATTTCGTCTTCATCCTTGAATGTGTCTAAGTGAACTCCCGGGGTGAAGTGTTTCTCCATACCCTTAGTGTACTTGGTTAGATAAAACCCACCAGCACAAAGTGTTCTATATAGTCGAGCCGAGTAACACTGTTCTCGTTCTGACCAACCATCTAACCCTAAAATTATTTTACTTGACCCACATACGATAGAATACATATCATTTATAGCCGCATAACCAGTATGCATGTCCTTAACCCAATTTGGGTCTTCTCCCTCTTTATAAAGGACATCTCCATAAAGTCTCATATTAAACCCTTCGTCATATACCCTTTTAAGGAATTTATCTCTATTTGGGTGAATCCCACCAATAGAACCTGCGAAAACAATGTCCGCACCATATTTACGTGCTTGAACTGAGTTAAATACTTGGGGTCCGTTAAAACGTTCAAAACAGCCTTCTGAGAGCCATTCTGCGTTGATTCCCAGCGTTTTAAGCTCTGAAACAGCCTGGGCATCGACCGTAAAAAAAGTGTCTAATTCTTTAAGCATTTCAACATAAGGTTCAACATCTTTTACAGGTACTCCGCCAAGGGTTGTGTCAAATATCCATCCAACCACGTTTGTTTTAAGTAAGGCTTTAATTTCTATTATTGTTTCCGGGGTTATACCTATTCCTTTAATGATTAGTACTAAATCTGGTTTAAGGTTCATTGCTATATCTACAATCATCTTGTTCATAATTTCTGGACCATCTTTGTTAAGTATAGCCAGCCAATCAATATAGGCCACCCGATGTTTCATATTAATAAAGGTTTCGTGTATGTATGGGCCTGTCTGTCCATCGGCCATAGGGGTAATCAATAAAATATTTGCCATATTATTTTCTCCCTCGTTTTAATTTTCTTCTTATTTTATGGAATTTAGTTTGTAATCTTGTTAACCATGTATCTCCCTCAAAACTTATTCCCCAAGATGCAATCTCTCCTGCTTTGACTTTAAAATATATCGTGTCTATTATTACACTTTCTGTCATATCTTTACCATTAAATTTTATCTTAGTATTATGCCCCATTGGTGGGTCATCTTTTGTACCAGATACTATTTCTATCTTCATTTTTTATCACTCTTTTTTCCAGCATTTTTAATTAACTCATCAGCTAACTTTCTACCAAGTATTCTTGGGTCTTGACTAACCATCTTACTTATTAATGCCTCTCTATTCCCTACCCAGGTAATAAAGTCTAACACACTTGCACTTTTAGTTTCTTGTTGAAACTGAGCCACTAAACTTTTTAATTCTTCTATCATTTTTCCTCCACGAGTTTCTCAATTGCTTTCATACCACGTTCTGTTGCCGTTCCTTCCCCTCTATAAACTAAATTCTTAAAATATTTATTTCTCTGTTCTTTCATTTCGTCTTTAACCAGTTGAATTTTTACCATTTCCTTTAAAGTCTTAGGGTCTTCACAAACGGTACAGACATCCCAAGTATCAGGCTTAGGTAAATCTATTTTAGGGTCACAAATAATAATGGGTTTGTTAAAATGCATATATTCAATACTTGTACCAGAATAATCTGTTAAAAGCATATCTGTGTCTTTCATAAAGGGTAATATGTCGCTGTTATTAAATACTTGTAAAGTATCACTATTTTTAATCTTTTTCATAGACTCTCCATTACAGTCTCTTGAAGTACCTATTAAACTATGTAATTTAAGTATTACATTATATTCTTTACTTAATTCTATTATTTGGTCTGTAAACCGTTCAAGTAAGCTTTCATTACTCCAAGTAGGTGCTATTAAAATAGTTTTTCTATTGTTGTAAAATAGTTTAGGTATTTTTTCAATATCGTCAAGTCGTGGTAAACCAATGATTTCATATTTAGGATTCCAACCATTTGCTTTGAATTCCTTTAATAGTCTTTCTCCATAAAGAAGACAAAGGTCATAGTGTTCACATAAATTCCAATCACGTTTTATCGCATAATATCCTTTTAAATCATAACCATGAAATACCATTACAGTTTTTGCGTCTATTTCATATATTGGTGTATAGTCTCCATACATCATAATGTCCGGGTTATATTTATATATTTCTAATAAATCAACGGATACAGTTATTCCAGGGTATTCTTGTCTAAATCTAATTGCTGTATCAACGTCTGTTGTAAAAATTAATCCACCATACTTTTTAAAATAAGGTAATATGTGTGGAAATATTCCAATACTCTTGTGTAAACAATATACTATTTTCATTTAAATCTCTCCATTAAATATTTTTTAGTTATTGGGAATTTGTAATCGTGTATCTTAGGGTATTTCAATGCTTCATCAATTACAATTTCCATATCAATTCCACGTATCTTTTCTTTTCCAAGCAAAAACCCTAAAGCTTTTCCATGTGATATTCCATAATAAGATGTTAATGGATAAGAAAGGGAATGATAAAGGTTTGTACCTGTAATCTCAATAACTTGTCCGCCTATGTTTCCTGCTTCGATAAGTTCTTTTCTATTTTGAAAATTATGTAATAACTTCAATCCTTTCATAGCAAGTTGTGTACTCTCTTTAGTAGCGTTCTTAGACATTAATCCTTCTGTAAAATGACATAACGCATCATAATATGAATATCTCAATACTATTAACGGTACAGATATGAGAAAGTCTTCATTAATAATTACTTCTTTGGGCATAGCAGTTTTTACACTTATTTTTTTTGTACCTTCCCAAAGAACTGCGTGACTTGTCATACAAGCTCCACTAGCCGTAGTTGGATATGCTGTTATTGGGTACCTTGAAATCATTTTAGCAGCATCCATAACTGCCCCACCACCAATAGCTACAACTGTACCATATTCCATAGATATTTTTTCAAGTTCTTCTACTGTTAATGGATGTTTAATTACTATATACTTATCTCCCTTTATAAAGTCTTTTGTTGAGGGACTACACACTACTAATTTCATTTTAATGGTATTAATTCTAATATTGTTTTTATTGGAATACATAATTTATCAACCTCTATACTTCTTTTATTTTTTAATATTGTTTCTGCTGTTTTAACCATTGCAGGATACGCGCTTCTTAATAAATGATTTGCATAAATAACTACATTAGCACCCATATCTTTAAATTCTGGTTCTGTAAAAGAGTTGTATGTGGTAGGTACTACTATTAATGGAACTTTAATTTTAAATTGTTCATAAGCATAACAAAACTGTTTAATCTCTTTTCCGTCTTTAGTTTTGCTGTGTATCATTATACCATCAGCACCAGCATGTATATAAGCCTTAGCTCTTTCAAGGGCATCTTTCATACCTTTCTTAAGGATTAAACTCTCAATACGGGCGATTATCATAAAGTCATTGGTAACTTGTGCCTTTTTTCCTTCTGTTATTTTGTATGCGAAATCTTGTATTTTATCTTGTGTTTGCCCAGCTTCGGTTCCAAATAAAGAGTTTTTCTTTAATCCTATTTTATCTTCAATAATAATAGCCGAAACTCCTAATCTTTCTAAACTTTTAACTAAAAATGTAAAATGTTCAACAAGTCCGCCGTTATCACCATCTACAATCATTGGTTTAGTTGTTACTTCAAATATTTCATTAATAGTTTGTAATCGTGATGTAAAATCCACACAGCCTGTATCTGGTTTTCCTTTTGCTGTTGAATCAGTTAAACTACTTAACCACATACAATCAAAGTATTTACCATTAACATTAGTGTTTTCTACAATAAGACCTGTTAATCCATTATGAACTTCCATAACTGTTACAATGTTTTTGTTTTCTATGTTTCGTTTTAATGCTTTAAGCCTATTAGTAGGAGTTATTCCTTGTAATCGTTTAGCATTAATAAGTTTTGTACTTGAAATTTCAGGTGTATATTCTGGTTCTATTAACTTACCACCCCATGTATTTAATATGTTTATCACATTGTCTCTTGTAGCTTTTTGTATACCAGTTTTCCAATCATTACCATGTACTATATAATCTGGTTTTATTTTTTTTAAATTTGGTACATAATCTAGTGTTGTTTGTGGTATAACTTTTTTTACACCTTTAATATTTTCAATTACTTTTTTTCTTTTATTATAATCCATTATAGGAATTCTTTTAAAACTAGCTATGGCTTTATCAGTAAGCAACCCTACAACTACATCTCCATATTTTCTTGCAGTTTCTATAATATTAATATGTCCATGGTGGATTAAGTCGGCTGATAATGCTACATATACTATTGTCATTTTAGTATTTACCCTTTTTCTTTTTTCGTTTATCATTTTTATTATAAGATTTATTGAACCCGGTTACAAGTTTTTCAATTTCTAATGATGTCCAATCTGGTGTATTTATATTACCAATTTTATATAGTTGTTCAGTACATGATGCCCCTTTTCTTAAATAACCATTTTTTTTACATATTTCTAATAATTCAGAACCAAGAAGTGGAGTTGCATTAAAGAAAGATGCACTTTCAAAACCGCAATCTTTTACAAAATCATAGGTTTCATGCATTTGTTCTATTGTTTCTCCAGGTAATCCACAAATACAAAAAGCGTGAAGATTAATACCTAATTCATGAGCCTTTTTTACTAAAGGTTTTACTTTTTTTAAATTAAGAGGTTTTTTTATAATTTTATCTAATACTTCTTGATTTCCACTTTCAATAGCGAAAGTTAATTGATAACAACCTGATTCTTTCATTTTTTCAAGTAATTCTTCATCTAAGGCCCAAACGGCAATTCCTTGAGGTATACACCATTTTAATCCTAAATCTTTAATTCCATCTAGTATTTCAATAGCTCTTTTTTTATTTACAGTAAGGTTATCATCAGTGAACTGGATTTCATCAATATTGTATTTATTTTTTAATTCTTTAATTTCATTAATTACACTTTGTGCATTTCTACCTCTATAACAATTTCCCCAAAAATTTGTTGTAGTACAAAAAACACATTTGTTAGGGCATCCTCTGGAAGTTATTATTTGAGTAACTCTTTTCCCCATAGTATATGGATTATGTGGTGAATTTATTTTAAAATAAAGTTCCATATTTAATAAGTGTCTTGCAGGCAAAGGTAATTCATCTATATTGCTTAAATGTTGTGATTCATTAATAATTTTCTTATTACCCATTTTAAATGCTAGTCCTTTTATTTTTGTAATATCTCCACCTATATTTAACGTATTTAAAAGTTGTAATGTTGTTAATTCGCCTTCCCCCATTATAACATAATCAGCATAATCCAACATATTTTCAGGGTCATATGTTGCGTGTGAACCACCAGTTAATGTTATAATTTTTTTATTAATTGTTTTTATAAATTTAAGCATATGTTTTACATTATTAGTTTGTGTAGAAAAAATACAAGAAACTCCTATAACATCTGGATTAAATTCTTCAATTCTTTTTTTAACATCTTTATCACTTAGTCCATAGGTAATAAATTCTCCTTCTTTTTTTGTATTATAAAAACCTTCATTTGCAATATCTAGTATTCTCAAATTATATCCCTCCCTTTCTAAATAAGCCGCTAAATAAGCTAATCCTAAAGGGGTTACACTTCTTCTAACATCGGTTTTAAACAAAGTATATTTAGGTACTAATAACATTATCTTTTTCATTTTCATATCTCTTCTTTAATTAAAATTGGTCTTTTTATATTTAACCTTATACTATTAGGTGTACCGCCAACTTTAAAACAACTTGGACAATTACATTTCTTATTTAGTTTATCACATTTCATCTTATTTTCCTCGCAGGGTTTCCTACCCATGTTTCTCCAGGTGGTACATTTTTAGTTACTATACTTCCAGCTCCTATTAATGCCCCTTCTCCTATTGTTATTCCACACATAATTGTTGAACCTGTACCTATACTTGCTCCAGTTTTTATTATAGTTGGTATTACAATCCAATTATCTTCTGTTTGAAGTTTACCATTATTAGTTGCTTTTGGGCGTTTAGAATTTATAAAATTAACATTATGCCCAATAAAAACGTCATCTTCTATTGTAACACCTTCACAAATAAATGAATGACTTTCTATTTTACAATTATTACCTATTTTAACATTTTTTTGTATTTCTACAAATGCACCTACTAAAGAATCCCCTATTTCACAGCCATATAGGTTTACTAGGTTTTTGTTCCATATTTTTGCATCTTTGCCTAACTTAACATTCTTTATTGGCATTTTCTAATAACCTCATAACTTTTAATCCACTTTCACCTGGCGTTAATGTGGGTTGTCTTTTATCTACACAAGTAACAAAGTGTTTAGCTTCTAGTTGTATTGGTTCCCATTCATCATAATATTCTGCTAAGATATTTTTTTTGTTCTTATACTTATAATCACCGTAATTATAATCAACTTTAATATCGTGTATCATTATTTTATTAGCCCCAACATCATCATAGATAAGAGTTTTCTTTGTCCCGATTATAATAGTCTTTCTTACTTTTTCAGGATGTCTCCAACTAACTCTAATATCTGCAAAAAAGTCATCATAAGATATGTGTAATTCTGAAATATCAGCCATACCAAATGAACTACAACGCATAATAGGTGTTATTTCATATGGTTCGCCAAACCAATAGTTAAGTATTGAAAAGTCATGTGGGCATAAGTCCCAAATAACGTTATAATCTTGTTGATACAGACCTAAGTTAAGTCTGTCCATACTTACATATAGAATATTACCAAGTTCGCCACTATCAAGAACTTTCTTGATGTATTGAACATGTGGCGAATATTCAAATGTATGGTCTACGTGAAGTAAAACCTTGTTTTCCTTAGCCAGACTTATCAATTCCTCTGCTTCTTTTGAAGTTGCCGTCATAGGTTTTTCTAACCATACATCTTTTTTATGTTGTAATGCTTGTTTAGCCATTGTATAATGTGTTGATAATGGGTTTACTGCTAAAACAACTGCGTCTACATCCGAATTTAATACGGCTTTATAATTACTAAATGTTTTTATGTCTTGGTAGGTTTTTATAATTTTTAATATTTTATCTTGGTCTTTGTCACAAACTGTTAATTCTACGTTCTTTAAGTTATCAAACTTTTGAACTAGTATTGAACCCCAATAGCCTAATCCTACAATACATACTTTAGTTTTCATTTCAATATCCTCTTTAAGTTGTCTGCTACTGATATAACTTGCATTTTTCTCATTTCTGGATACATAGGTAATGATATTATTTCCTCAGATACTTTCTCTGTAATTGGAAAGTCTCCTTTCTTATATCCTAAATGTTTAAATGCTGGTTGTAAATAAATTGGTTTTGGATAATGTATACCAATTCCTATTCCTGCGTCTTTTAACATTTTCATAACTTTAACACGATTTTTAACTCTTATAACATATAAGTGAAATACTACACTACTTGATACATCTGGTGTTTTAACTATACCACTTAATAGTTGTTTGTAGTTATATGCAATGTCCCTTCGTTTTGTATTCCATCTATCTAAATGGGGTAGTTTATTATCTAATACCATAGCTTGAACGGTGTCAAGTCTTGAATTCATACCTACTAACTGGTGTTCATATTTAACCGTTGAACCGTGGTCTCTTAATGCTTTAATTTTTGCATTTAGTTCAGCATTATTTGTTACACATGCCCCACCATCTCCAAATGCTCCTAAGTTTTTACTTGGGTAAAAACTGAAACATCCTATATCTCCAAAACTACCAGCTTTATGTCCATTTAATTCTGCACCGTGTGCTTGACAAGCATCTTCAATAACTTTTAAGTTATGCATTTTAGCTATTCTAACTACTGTCTCTATATCTGCTAATCTTCCAAACAAATGAACAGGTATAATTGCTCTGGTTTGTTTAGTTATTTTCTCTTCTATAAGCGAAGTGTCTATATTATAGTTATCTTCTTCAATATCTACTAATACTGGTGTTGCTCCGGCTAGTGCAACCGCTTCTGCTGTTGCTATAAATGTATTAGCAGGTATTATTACTTCATCGCCAGGCCCTATATCTAAGGCTTTTAAAGCCAAAGTTAATGCATCTGTTCCCGAATTAACCCCTATACAATTATTAACTCCACAATACTGTGCAAAATTATTTTCAAATTGTATTACTTCTTGACCAAGTATAAAATTTGTGTTAGTCAATATTTTGTTAAACCCTTTTAAAATTTGTGGTGTAAGTAATGCTGTTTGTTCTCCTAAATTAAAAAATGGTACCATTTTATTCCTCCAATACGTTTAGTATTCCTTTTGCTGCTTTCTCAAATGATACTTCTTGTTTTGAGAATTCTGCTGATATTTCTAATCTATCTATTAAATATTCTTTTTTTAATAATGATAACATTGCTATTTGAGTAGCTAATGAATAAATTCCACCATTATCAAAATATGAACAGTTTCCTTGATATAAGTCTTTTAAAACTTTTAAATTAGGAACTATAACAGGTATCCCTACAAACATTCCTTCAAATGGTGCAAGACCCCCAATATATTTAGAATCTTGTGGGTAAATCATCATTGATGCTCCTTTTATTATTTCAAATTTTCTTTCGTCTGTAATTCCGTCATAATGTACAAAATTTATACCAAACTTTTCACAAGCGTGTCTAATTTGTTTTAATTGACCACCATCTTTACCAATTGCAACATATGTGTTTACAGTTTTAAGTTTTGACATAGCATAAGGTATTATTATACAATTCTTTGTGGGTGTTAATCTACAAGCCGAAACAATATACCCCTCATCATTTTTTATACCAGATTTAAAAAACTTTTCTGGTAAAAATGTAGGATATGTTACAATATTATCATTAGGGTAGTATTTTCCATAAACTCTATTAAATTCGTCTCTAGCTATTTTAGTACTAAATATTACATCATTCATACGTTTTAATAATGGTACATGATAACCCCAGTCTCTTTTTCTTGCTGGTTCTTTTTCAATTAAATCAATTGGTACATCTAACAACATCATATATTTTGGTTTTTTAAGTAACGTTGCTAAGTAATCTACAATAGGTGTAGCAAGTATAGAAACCCCAAATATAGCATCAACATTAGCATTTTTAATATGTTCAAAGTATTTTTTTAAAAATATGTCTGCTTTATAAAATTCTTTTTGTTGTAATTCAAAAACTGTAATATTTTCTTCCATATCAATTTTAACTTCATTATCAAAAAAGTCTTTATTTAAAACCATACAAGTTATTTTATGTCCTTGTTTAGCCATTTCATTACAGATTCTAAGTGCGTAGTTTTTAGCATCTAAAGCTATGTATAATAAGTTCATTCTGATAATACCTCTACCATTTTTTTTAACTCATTCTTTTTCAAATACTGATGACACGGAATATAAAACACATCCCTTTCAACTTCTTCCGATACAGAGTATTTTTTTTTAAACATCCCTTTATACGCTTCTTGGTTAGCCAAACACGGAAATATGCCACGTGTTTCAATACCTTTTCTATTAAGCATTTCACACATTATTTTTCTACTTGCGGTACCATATGCTTTAATAGGATAACCTAAAAATGAAAAGTTATTTCCTACTGGATATGGTTCCAAAACGAAGTTTTTAATATTATCATATAAATATTTAGCATTATCTTGTCTTTTCTTAATAGCTTTATCTGCTGTTTTAAGTTGAGTATAACAAATACCAGCACAAAATTCAGTTGTTTTATAATTAGAACCTATATATTTATGTTCAAATTGCATAGGGTCTCCATGTCTACCATGGTTTTTCATTTTTTTCATTACTTTATAAGCCTCAGTATTGTTTGTTGTAACTATACCAAGTTCTCCACCTTGAATAATGTGGCTCATAAAAAATGATGAACACCCAAAATCTTCCATACTTCCAACTCGTATACCTTTATATTTTGAACCAAATGCTTCCGCAAAGTCTTCAACTACAATCCAATTGTATTTATTAGCCATTTTATTTATTTTATCCATATCACAAGTATACCCCATAAGATGAACTGGAACTATAACATCTATTTGTTGTTTTTCCCACCAAGTTAAGTTATCTACGTCCATACATAATGTTTTTTCATCAATATCACATAAGATAACTTTAAAACCATTTAAAAGAAATGCATTTATTGTAGCAGGGAAAGTTGTGGCTGGAATACATACTGTTTGTTTCTTAGTAGAAATGTGATTAATATATTGGGCTACAAGTTGTAATGCCACGGTACCATTTGTAACCGCAATAGCGTGTTTTACGCCTAAAAACTTCTCAACGGCTTCTTCAAATAGTTTGACATATTTTCCTTCTGTAATTCGACCATTATCTAAAATGTCGTTTATAACCTTCCGATGTTGTGCAGTTGTTTTAAAGTCTCCTAGTCTTATTTCCATATTTTAAACCTTTTTATTTCGTTACATATATATTGTATGTTTTCTTCTGTTAAATCACATGCTGATGGTAAATATAACCCTTGTTCATATAATTGTTCTGAAATAGGTAAATCTTGTTTCTCGTGTTTATAAGCAGGTTGTTTATGTGCTGGATAAAAGAACGACCTTGTTTGTATACCATTTTTGGCTAGAAACTTCATAAGTTCTTCTTTACTTTTACCAAATTTCTTTTCGTCTATTAATATTCCGTACATCCAATAAACATTGTCAGCATAAACAACTTCTGGGGGAATGGTTATTCCTTCTTCATCCCTTAATAAATCGTTATAAATAGACGCATTTAAAACTTTAGCATCTACTAATTTATCAATTTGTTCAAGTTGGGCAACTCCTATTGCGGCTTGGATGTTTGTCATTCTATAATTATATCCAATGTTACGGTGTATAAATCGTGGTTCATCAAAACAATGGTTTTTATAATAGGCACATCGGTCTTTGTAAAGTTTACTATTTGTAACAACCATACCACCTTCACCAGTTGTTATAATCTTGTTCCCATAAAAACTGAAACATGCTATATCACTAAGACTTCCAACTTTTGCATCTTTATAGTTTGCTCCGTGTGCCTCTGCGGCATCTTCTATTACATAAAGTTTATGTTTCTTTGCTATTTTATTTATCTTATCCATATCAACTGGGCATCCATATGTATGAACTACAATAATGGCTTTGGTTTGTTTTGTTATTTTTCTCTCTATTTGTGAAATATCCATATTCCAAGTTTTTAATTCTGCATCTATATATACTGGGGTTGCTCCTACATATTGTATAGCATTTGTAGTAGCTATCATAGTAAATGTTGGAACTATTACTTCATCACCTGGTTTTATTTTAAGAGCCAATAAAGCTAAATGTAATGCTGATGTTCCACTTGAACACGCTATTCCATATTTACAACCACAATATTCTGAAAATTCATTTTCAAATCGTGTTATAAATTTTCCATTAGAGCTAATCCAATTATCATCTAAACACTCGTTCACATATTTCTTTTCATTTCCATTTAATACTGGATTACATACAGATATTGTCATTTTAGTGCCTCTTCAAATATTTTTGTAAGTTGTTTACTATCTTCTTTAAGTAAGTGTGTATGCGTTTTATTATTTATTAATTTATCATATGCTGATTCACCTATTTTTTTTCTTAAACTATCATCATTTATTAATTTTTCAATTGACTTTGCCAAACTTTTAATATTATTAGCTTGTGTATAATAAGGTAAATCTGATAATCGTTCGTATGTATCTGGTTCATAATAACAAATACATGGTTTTTTGAGATATGCGGCTTCTGTAGGCGGTATCCATCCATAATGGCTTAATGAAAACATAGATTCTTGAAGAAGATTAACCTTTTCTTCATCACTAATGTGTCCTCTAAATTCTGCATTTACTCCTAATTCTTTAGCATATTTTTCTAAGTCTTCTTTTTGATTACCAGTTCCAGCTACTACATATTTTGGTGGATTTTTCATAAGTGATAATGCTTTAATAATATGTCTGGTTTTCTTCCATGCTACAAGTCTATAAATTGTACATATTTGACGTTTTTCTTTAATGTCTTTTTTAGCATATTTATCATATAATGTATTGTCAAATGGATATGGTTTAATATATGTTTTACCTACTGGTAATCCTAATGCTTTTTCACATCTAAATTTGTGATGTTGTCCAGTTATAGTTTTTATATCGCATTTATTATAAAGTTCTACATATTTTTTATATTTATAATAATAATCAAATTCAATTTTATTTTTGTCTGGGGCGTCTTCATAAAAGTCCCAATACATATCCATTTCATCTTGTCTAAACCTACCAGGTAATAATATTTCATAATGTCCAACAATTGGTTTATTAATATTAGATTTCAGCATAAGTGCCCAATCTATAAGGTCTTCATATGGAGCCCATATTAAATCTACTTTGTCTCCTTTTATAATAGATTCAGATTTTTTACTAAATTCTAATCCTCTTTTGGTTTTAATACCTCTTAAAATTGTATGGCCCCCATAAGTTTCTAATGCTCTGCAATGCATCATAGTATCGTCTTCGTATTTTCCTTCTGTATATGGCATTATTACAACTATATTCATTTTTTTCTCCTGTGTATATCTGGTTTATTTTCTGAAAAATTCTTATCTTTTAATTCTAAAAAAACTCCTAATTTATCAAAACCGTTAAATAGTGTGTGAACACAATTTATTGGAATATCTATAATGTCTCCTGGTTCTAATACGTACATTTTATCTTCTAGTTTAAGATGTAATATTCCTGAAATGCACATTATTTTTTCTGACATTATTTTATGATAATGTCCACCACGTTTACAATTTGGATTAATTGTTCCTACGGTTATATTATTAAAATCCATAGTTGCTTTATCTAACCAAAACAATACTCCTCTTTCGTCTCTATGTCCTTCTACTTTCATCTTTTTACCGCCACAATATACATATTCCAAGTTCCTGGTTTTAGTGTTGTAATTTCAACTAAATCAAATCCATTATTGTTTAGTAACATTTCTAGTTCTTGTTTAAAAAAGTATCTCATAATATGAGTTTCTTTTATTGTTTTTTTACCATCTTCAATAGTATAAGTAATTGCTACTGTTTGGTCTCCAAGATTTACTTTTGGTGTTGCTACTCTAAATACACTATCTTTAATATGTTTTTTTCTAATTGTTGGTGGGTCAGTTAATACTCCGTGTCCGCACCATACATCAAAAATTAGTAATCCTTTATTCTTTATATTTTTATGAACACATTGTAAAAAGTCATCAAGTTTTTTTATTGTTGTTAAATAACTTACCACGTGAAATAGTGAAACCGCAATGTCTACTGGTTTTTCAAGTTTAAAGGTTGTAATGTCTCCTTCTATAAATTTAATGTCTGGAGTTTTAAGTCTTGCTTGTTTTATCATATTAGCAGATTGGTCTATTCCAATAACATCATAACCCATACCTGTCAATATTCTTGCGTGTGTTCCTGTTCCACAACCTAAATCTACAATTGTTTTGCCTTCACTATATTGTCTAATTGTGTTGCTTACTAATACACATTCTTTTGCATAATTTTTTTCTTTGTAAAGACTATCGTAATATTGTGCGTACTTTTTGAATACCATTTTACCCCGTAACTATTTTTATTCCTGGTTTATTAATACACACACAATTTGGCATCCAAGTAGTTTGTAATTCTGTAGACCGTTTATTATCTCTAACATATGGAATTCCACAATGGTAGCATATTGGTGCTGTGTTTTTTCTAATACAATTTACAATGCCCATTTCTAAGAATGGGACATTAGGTTTAGTTTTGTTCATTTTTAAATATTTTTAAAAAGTCCTCTTTGTTTTTATTCCAATCAAAATTAGTTTCAGCAAATTTTCTTGAATTAGTTTTTAACATATCAAGTATTTCTTTAGTTTTACAAATAGACATTTTAACAGCAAGGTCATCTACGTTTACTTCGTATGAAGGACAAGTAACAACTTCGCAAGTTGTTTCTTCTCCATCAACCAATAGACCATTTACTCTATCTTGAACTAGTTCATTCATAGGACTTGTATTTGCTACAATTACAGGTCGTCCACAAACATTAGCTTCAAGCGTATTAAGTCCTATACTGTCCCACTTAGAGGTGTTTACTAATACGTCAGCATATTTCATAAACCCAATAATCTCTTCTCTTGAAAATACTTGTGAGTTAAGATGTGTTATCATAAGTTTAGTATTTTCATTTTTTATTTGTTTATAAGCCTCGATTATTGCTTTCGTATTTTTTCTATCTCCAACTCCACCACTTCCAGCACAATGGTAGAAAACTAATTTATTTCTATCTTTCTCTTCTTTCCCAACTACTTTATCAATTTCATCCATATCAACTCCCCATGGAATGTGTACTGAGTTATAAAGTCCGTTCTTTCTACATAGTTTAGTTTGAAACCCGGTGGAACAGATAATCTTGTCATAAAGTTTATAATGGTCTTTCTTGTCCCAATTTAATCTTTCATAAGCCAA
>Ga0307928_10001239_pt1 | contig 19321 bp, 32 predicted proteins | sample AceLakmetagen232_FD_201815 | JGI IMG/M metagenome (GOLD analysis project Ga0307928, IMG submission 201815) | Saline water microbial communities from Ace Lake, Antarctica - #232 | ecosystem: Environmental > Aquatic > Non-marine Saline and Alkaline > Saline | place: Antarctica: Ace Lake... | reverse complement strand
CTTCTTTATATCCCATAACTAAAATGGTAAGAAATCATAATTCATTTCATCAATTTGTTTCATAGCTAAATTATAGGTGTAATGTGCATCCAATGCACAATATTTCAATAATTCTTTTGTTCCTTCATCTGTTTCCAATAATTTATGTATAGTATTAATTGAGTTTCCATCTTTACGTGAACCTTTAAGATAAGGTGCTATACTATCATCATAAGATATAGCCCCAAAATTAATAAATGCTTGAAACTTTAATCCAGTAATACCTGGTCTATTATCAAAAATATGTGAAGCTAACATTGGATCAAATGCCCAATTATTTATCTGTAGTTTTAGTTTGACAAGGCTCCAAGTATCTTCATATTTTAAATTTTGGGCAATCTTCCCTATCTTAGGATTGGCTAATAAATCAGTAAAAGGTTTTCTACCCTTCTTTGTGTTTGGCATTAAAAATGTATAAACATAATCTGGGCTTATAGCAACTGCTGCACATATAATACGATGACCAGGCGCATGAGGCTTGATACCTGTCGCCTCATAGTCGAACGCAATTAAGTCAGTGTCTATACTGTTTAAAATAGATAAGTCCTCTATGTACTCGATGTGAGGTTCCTTAAACCTAGGGAAAGGTATGTCCACATGTTCTTTGATATTTTGTAAATCCTGATCCCAGATGGTTACCACTTCTTTTTTATTCTCCTCCATAAAAGTTGGGTGGAATGTAGGACAAACCCAAGTCTTATATTTTTTATCTGGTATAGACCAACCTCTCCATTTATTAACATTGTTTAAATCTTTTTTCCACCTATGCCCTATTACAGATTCTATTGCTTGTGCCCCGAACAAAACAATAACTTTTGGTTGGTATTCTTTTATAACTTCTAATACTCTATTTCTACAACAAGGAACATGGTATGCTAAATTGATAGTATCTGAATCAGTATGACAACTAATAGCATTTACATTCAAACAATCATCATACAAATCAATTCCTACATCTTTGTATGCTTGTTTCAACATTCTACCAGCTGAACCAACCCAAGGTATTCCTCTTTCATCTTCTGCCTTACTAACAAGTTTACCTACGTTTAGAATACCTTTCTTGAAATTACCATAAGGTTTCATTCTTGGGGTTTGACAAGACTTATACAAACCACATGAAGTGCATGTATAAAGTTTCCCGTCAGGTCTACTTTTCGATTCTGTTTCTTTATTGGAGAAGAACCCTTCCATTTTTAATTTTCTGTTCGTTTAATAAATGCGTCAATTCGTGCTCTGAGTTTTGGCATAAGTAAATTATCCAACCAAATTTTACTTTCTTTTAAGAGGTAGATAGCATCATTATTTTCTTGAATTAATTCCTTAATTACTTCTTTTAAAGCTTTGATAAGTCCATTTCTTTCTTGTTGATACTTTTCAGTTTTTAATTCTTCAATTAAGTTTTCAATTAAGTTTTCTATTATTCTTTCACTCATCAATTCTCGTTTTATTATTCAAATGGATAATCATTTGTATTTCCTGTAATCCAATCATACATAGATTGTATACCATCCTCATAACTCATGCCAGGATATTGTGAACCATTTTCTTTTCCATCGGTACATTCGTTTAATACTTCATTTATTTCTTCTGGTGTTCTAATAATTTTGTCTTCCATTTCTTTTTTGATTTATTATTTAACATATACCCAACCATCTTCAACTAACACATCACAATCACAATCAACTCCACGTATTCCATTATCAAGTTTTATTTTATGTGATTTATTTTTATTGGGAAATTTAATTTCAACATAATAAGCTGACCATAGTCCTTTATAATACCCAGGAATAATCATTGGTTCTTTTTGTAGACTAGTAGCACTATATTCCATATATCCCATCATTTTTCTTTCTTTTTTGGTTTGTGTTTTAACATTGCAATATATACCCAATTCTCACCTTTAAATTTAATCCTATCTGGACTAAGTAAACAAGTCAAGGAAGCATCCAATATTTCTTTTAATAAATGTGGGGAAATAGAAAAGATAATTGACTCCCCTTTATACCTCATTCGCGTTTCTTCTTCAAACCAACCTGACTCAGATTTACTTCTCATTATAAGTATACCATTACCAAGTTCTAAGTCAACCGTTTCTTCAGTTTGATGCTCACGTTTAGCAAAAACCATTGCTTTATCCAATATTGGATTACTTCCTTTTGGTAACATTATTTCAACACCATCAATAACAAATAAATGATCGGTAGGTGGATAAGCATCCCTATCATAAACCCTACAAGATAGAACCGTACCTACCTCAGTTTTAAAATGAATCCAACCTTTACCAGTTGCTATTTGTATAGGTTTTAGTTTTACCATGGTTCCAGCTGATGTAGCTGGTAATAAAAATGTAGGTATAGGCATTTCTTCCCCAAATTCACCTTTCGTAATTCGTATACCATCTGATGCTTCTACAAAACCTTTTTCATTAACGTGTACACAAGTCAATATTGGTTTAGCCATATCATATCCTGCTGAATTGGCTGCAAATGAAACTAATTTAACAAAATGTTCAGGTAAGTCATGCCAATCACCTGTTGTAAAAATACCTTTCAATGGTAATTTTATTTCTGATTGTAATGTTAAACCCATTTTAGCTTTACCAGCCTTTAATAAGATTTGATTAACACCATCACCCTTTTCCCCTTTTACTATTTCAGCTTCAATAGTATCCTTTTTTAACTTACCCAATATCTTATACAGTTGTTCAGCTTGTATTGCTCCTTCAATTTCTAAGTCATCAACAGGATGTGATACACTAATCTCATCATTGTACGTAACCACCTTACCATTCATAAAAGCAAATGAGGTAGATTGTACAATCATTTCTTTTGAAGCTAACCCGGGTTTTACTATTTCTAGTGCTTCCTGTAATTTTTTCTTATTTATTTCCATGGATATAATTTAAAAGTATTGATCTAAATTCTTGTTCAATATAATGCCAATTATTCTTTTGATACTTAGACACGAAACGTAAACGGTCATATAATTTTGTTATTGTTTTTCTATAAGTTAAGTCATAATAATGAATTGGAAAATCACTAAATTTATTAAACCAAAAAACACCTGACATAGTCATTATTAAAAAATGGATGTTAGCCTCCTTTAAATGTTCATAAACAACTTCCTGAGTATCCAAATCTGCTTCTTCCATTTTTGTAACGATACTAGGTGCAGTATTAACATGTGGATAAGTTTTTAGAAACCTAGAATCTGTACCATAAATTACTTTAGGTTGTACGTAAATAAATTTCTCTGGTTGTCTTCTGTGTGATATTTTAGCAAGTAAACCATGACGTCTTTTCCATAAGAGTTGTTTAATTTCATCAAGTTCTGAGTTACCTGTTTTAGGATATATTTTTTTAGCATCAAGATACTTTACCCACTCAAATAAAAATCCATATTTGTGTAATTGAGGAATTAATACTTCATCAATTTTATTAGCCTCATTTTTTGCTGACGCTTTCTTTTCATTGTCGTGATGTGGTAAATCAAGTGGTAATAATATTTCCATTAGTTCTTATGCTTAATAACTGCTTTTAAAAATTCGTCTGCCATAAACGCATAACTTGTAAGTATATCAGGTTTAGGGTCTGCCATTGTCATTCTTTGTAAATGGGTTGAAGTACTCACACCAAAATATACAATAGTTTTTTCTCTTTCTGGGTCAGGTATTTGTTTGACTTTTTTAACTTCAGTGGGTGTCATTAAAGGACGTGGGTAAGCAGGCATTCTATCAACCAATTTAGTCCAAACGTGTATATTCCAATCTAATCTACGCCACCAAGAGTTAGCTAAGGTTTCATTACCTGTTACAACAGGCTTAGGTAATTTTATATCTAAAAATAATTGTTCTAATTCTTCATACCCTATATCTTCCCTTATTATTTCTTCCCTTTTCTTTTTGTTTTTGTCATTCCTAGTTAGGTTTTTATCTACGTAATAAAGTTCTCCTAATTCATAACCACTTTGTTGAAACATCGAAAGATACTTCTCTTGCATAATTTGAGGTAACCCTGCATAATCTGTAATCACTTTCTTACGTTTAGCTTGGTCAGAAACGGCTACAAAAAATCCATTAAAATAATCTTCATTCCAAGCATGATCTGATCCACTTACAAATGGTAAAAATATTCTACCAAAAACCGCTGAGATTAGGGGTGTCATACTATCAACGGATGCCCATGGATATTGTAACATAATGGGTACAGCAGTCAATCCTAACCCATGTACTTTGTATTTTGGCATCCCATCTTTATCAATTAAATACCTTTTCCAAATATCTGTTAGGCCTACCAATCGTTGCTTTGTACTTAGATTAGCAATAGCACCTAAACAAATATGATCAGAAACTTTTAAATAACGTTGTAACCATTTCTCATCTGTACCTAAATGATATACAGGCATCACATCAATACCTTTATTTTTTAAGTATATCCAATTTCTGTATGTATTTTTGGCATCATTGATAACATCCAATGTTATTTTTGCATCGTAATTGTGTCCATGTGTATTTATGAACTCAGCATACTCATCAATGTCTATTACTTTTCCTTGTCTAAATGCTGAATAAGCACCTGAATCAAGCATCGTTTTTAAGTGCATGCGCTAATATTGTATAAAAATTAAGTTTATCTTTGTATACATAATCAAAAGGTAAAGGTTTAAGTCTACCTTCTATTACTGCATGTATTGATTGTTCTAATTCTCTTTCAGAACTATATAAGTATCTATTTGGTAGTAATTCTGGATATGAACATCTATTTGGTGCAAGTACCACACACCCATTCATTAAACCATCTATAACTTGATAACCATATGTTTCTTCTTTTGCAGTTACCAATAATATTTTGGCATGTGAAAGGAAATCATAATATTCATCCCAAGTATTCACATTAGGTCTGTGTATTGTACCAAACATTTGTTCCACATGATTTTCAAGTTCTGTATCTACTTTTTGTAAACCAGGTCTAGCTACTGAAACAATGTCCATATTCCTAATTGTTGAATATTGCCTCCAAAAAGGTGGATTGGGTAATAAAATAACTTTGGTATTAGACCATCCTAATTTTTTAGCATGATAATGAGACCCAACAATTATTTTATCAAACAGTTTTGCTGTTGCTGTTTCAATTGGAAATTTTATCTTCCTATTTTTTCCAAAATAATCATATCTGTTTTTACTTGTAGCATGGCAAATAGCAACACACCGTTTAGGACGTTTGTGAAACAATACATGAGCAAACAAACCTGGGTAACTTATATCATTTAATAGTAAAACATCATCCTCCCTTAATACTAATGTAGCATACTGTTGGATTTGTGTTGTTTCATATTGAATTGCGCTTGAATGCGGACTGAACTCCCCAATAGTGGGGCTACTATGTGTTTGTACTTCACCAAGCGTTAATATCTCAGAAAAATGAGGTTTTAAGTTTTTAATGAATTCTGTAAACCACCATTCTTGGTAGCGTAACTTAGCTGGGTACTGTGGTACAAATATTAATCTGCTCATATTAAAAAATCCATTTACATTGTCCTTCAAATAAAAAGTATTTATGATCTGAATGCCACAAACTTTGTTTCATTGGATAGCATTCATTTAGAGCATTATGTTTTTTTGTTGATTCCTTAACTTCATGTATATAAGGAGCCAACATATTGGTTACATAAAAAGAAACATCAAAACCATTACGTGCTAATTTTTCTCCAAAAGCACCCCATTTACGGTGTTCAGGATGTAGTTCATAAATAGGATCTGGGAAATAAAATTTGTTTGCTATGTGTTCATATCTATTCCAATCAGAAAAAATATGTCTTTCATAATGTAAAAGTTCAGAAGCCTTTTCTGCCTGTTTATACGTTTCCCTATCTGGAAAAAATATATGACATCTACCTTTATACTTTTCTAGTATTTCAAAGCATCCTATTATCTCATCATCAGAATGAGGGGCTAAAATGATATGTTGTGTATTCATTTTTGTTTTATGTTAGTACCTATACGAATAATTTCAGATAATATTATACCTAATGTAAGTAATATAACTATTTCAAAATCTGTTTTAGGATCTCCTGCAATCACACACCCACAAGCCATAAAAAACGCCCAAAAAATACGCCAAAATATTATAACAAACATTACACTCCTGTTGACATATTCAACATTGCAAAAAATTCTGCCTTACAGGGAGCGTGACACATTAGGTCACCAAACAATGAACTAATAAAACACTTGTCCCAATAGAACACAACTGCAACTCCTTCAGTTTTATCATAATGTTCAGTTAAGGCCTCGGTTAAATCCCCTGCAAGGTTTCTTAACTTTTGTAAACTATCACTTTTTAATATTGTTTTTCTTTCCTCAATAAAATTTACAATGAATTTATCAAAGTCATCTATATCATTATCAGAAATAATACCAACGTAAACTGGGAATCCCCATTTGGTAAATTTACGTACCACCATAGGACTGTGATGTTTATCCACTAAGTTTGTTAAATTTTTACTTTTTTTCTTTTCCATAACCACTATATATTTCTGATTCGTTTATATTATGTGCTACTAATAATTTCTTAATTGTATCTTTTGTCATACCTAGTAAAGGTGCTTCAACTATAATTTTTATGCTACCATTAATAGCTAGTAATTGATTTAATTTATAAACCCATTCTTGATAACAGTCTGGGAATCTATTTTCCCTATCTTCATAGTTGGCACCATACCAAATAAGATCTATACCTTTACCTTCAGCTATGCTTACAGCATGTGCAATAAATATTAAATTACGAGAAGGTACGTGCCATTCTGAAACACCTTCATATTTAGCATTCCCATCAGTAAGTGCTGAGGAAACATCCATTGGAATATGTAATACTTCATAGGATACATTGGCTTTACTACAATATTCTACTGCAACATCTACTTCTTTCACATGTTTCTGTCCATAATTGATAATTATACACCAAGGATTATAACCCATTTCGAGTGCCATATCCAATAGTAAAGTGCTGTCAGCCCCTCCACTATACAATAATATTAAATCTTGTTTCATTGTGTTCTAAGTTTATTCCAAGTTTCTTGACTTATTGTACAGGGTTTCATTTCTATACCATTAACTTTAAGGGTAACTTCAAATTCATCTTTTCTTTGCCAAAGTAAAGTACAATTTCTTAAATCAAAATTAATTAATGCATCATATGTTTTAGGTTGATATATAGTAATAATTGTACAATCCTTTGATATTCTATCAATTAAGTCATCAGTATAATCACCTAAAGTATTGGCATGGTTTCCATTTTGTTTATGAAGTATATCATTAAATACTACACGAAGTTCCCCATTAAAATATTTTACAAGCATTCCTGTTTTTAAATCTTCTTTTTTCATTTTATCGTATTCAATTATTTTACAATCATTTATGTTAATACCTATTCCATCACCTGTTATATAACAATTAGAATTTACATGTTCATAGTATATTTCAAAAACTTCACCTATTTTATTTGCATACCACCAACCAAGTTTACCACATTTTATTATCTTTACTTTCATTTTGGAAGTTCTTTTAATAATTCAACTGTTGTTATATCAATCCATGTTTGTATCATTTCTTCTCTTACATCATCATCTATTTGATCCCATTGCCCAGAGAAACCACGTCTATCAGTTATATCATGTAATAAAGAAAATACTATATTTTTAATAGTACCAAAAGATATACCTTCAAGTATATGTTTATAATACTCATCTTCTAAACTTATTTTCATCTTATTTCAATTTTCGTTTTGGTAAAATTTCGTCTGGAATATAAGTACCTGCATGTTTCACATAAACTTCCCTACCAAGTTCAGGATCTGTTTCTGACCAATATCTAAACTCCCAAGGGTAAGACCAAGAACAACCTGGACAATCCATTGCATCTAAATACACTGCTTCCCTCCAATCATCCTCATATTTTGGTAAATCAAATATTGTAAACTTAGGTGTACGAGTCCCTTTCCTATAACCGCAATTATGTACAAGTATACCAGGATAAGGATGATTTGTTACTACTGTTTTATTTTTCCCTTTTGGTAATACATAGTAATTAGAATGTGGTGAACATGTGATATTAAAAACTTCAGTTTCTTTACTTGGTAATTCCTCAATTGATGTAATCATCAATCCATTATGAATAAATTCAGATATAGTTTTTTTACAACGAACTTTATCTTTCATATCTTGTCTATCAAATATCATTGTAAGACATTCATATCCATGTTTTTTATAATGTTTATCTAATTTATCAATATAAGCTTCATCTGTAAGGCCTTCCCATACATTATGTAAATCTGTAAAACTAACTTCAATTACTTTTTTTACATTGGGTATATCAACAATGAAATCAGGATTTTTATTATCAACCCAAAATGAACCATTACCTGTAAATTTAACAGGCAAATCAGCACATACCTCCATTATTAATTGTTCCACTGAAGTTAATTTTTGATTAGGTCTTGGTAACCTTTGTACTTTTAATTCTAATGAATTTTTTCTACAGGTATCAATTACCTTTTGTCTACCTTCTTCAGAATAAACTCTATCTTCTATCCATTTTAATCCTCTTTTTCTATATTCAGGATCTTGCCATAATTTTTTATGTGTTTCCTTAATTTTTTTAATACCTTCTGGTGTATTACTATTCCAATTTTTATTTTTACGTGCCTGTACACCACCCTCCCACATAGGTTTCATTCTTTTCCTTTTTTCCTCCTTAGTTAAACTGGTCCAATGTTCTTTTATTTTTCGTTGTACTTCTGGTGTTTTTAATATTTTAATAGGATCAAGACATCTAAAATCAGTATTATATTTTGCATTAACAACAAGTTTATCTCTACCAGAAACAGTCATTATAACATCTTCATTTTTTAATTTAGAAGCTTGTACCCAACCTTTATTTACAACCCAAAATGGATGTTCTTTAGTACACTCAACGTACCTTCCATTTTCAAAATGTATTCTTAGTAATATAGAACTTTTTTGTGCTTGTTTTTTAACGACATTGGTTTTTGTAACTTTACCTACTTCTTCATCCCAAGCTAATAAAACATCACCAACCTGTACATCTTTGATATCTTTATTTTTACCAACTGCATAAGGAATTAAATGTCCTTCTGGAAAGCATACACGCAAAGTTCCATCCGCATCCACCGTAGGCCCTCCTGTTGGATCACCTTTACAATGCCAACCCATATTTGTAAGTACTTCTGGATCTACTGCCATGTATTCAGGATGATGAAAGTAAATAGGATCCTCCAGTAGTTGTTGCATTGTATCACGAACCTGAGGTATGTCATCCTTGGTAAACATAATGTCTGTCATTTCTTCTTTAGGTGGGAAGAAGTCAAAACCACCATCACTATCCCAATGTAGAAACATAATACCAATAAAGGCTTTTATGTCTTTCAATTCTTTTACCAATTGAGGTATGTATTTTAGATTCTGTTTATGTATGGTAATGGTACCTTGCCTATCCATATTAGGATAATGATTTTTAGCCCATGTTAAACCTTTATAGGCATCCAAAGATTTAGCATAAGAATCATCAGGGATATTTAATGGTGTTTTTGTGGGGTAATCAATTCCACATGATAAATTATCAATAACACCATCCTTAAAAAATTTATCTCTAAATTTACTAAAATAAGGTTCTGAACAAGTCGTATACATTGCATAAGGAACCTTATTTGGTTTCATTATATCATATAACTTGTTACCAAATAACCAAGGTTCATTACCTAAGATAAGATTAAAAGTACAACCAAGTTCATGTAAAATATCAAATGCTTTTATCCATTGTTTAGTTGATAACTCTGGACCCACACCTGTACCATCCCTTATTGCACAATACGCACAATTTCTTGGACAACGTCTGGTTAAATATGTTAGTGCATTTTTCATTATTCAAAGACAAGAGCATCTGTTTCACCTGTTAACCATTCCCACATATTTTTTGCACCATGTTCATATAACATACCTGGGTATTTTGATGCACCTGTCTCGTCAGCTTCAACACAACGATTTAAAACATCATCAATTTCTGTTTGACTTCTAATAATTTTCATAATTTCTTTATTTTTTATAATGTTAAACCCCCATCTACAACGATATTACTACCAGTCATATATTGAGTTGTCCAAATAAGAAGAGTTAATTCTGCTAATTTTTCTGGCTCTTCTTCATAACCTACTGGAATTGTATCAATTAATTCCTGTGGTGTATCCCCTTCAACTAAATTAGTATCATAAAAACCTGGACTAATACAGTTGAAACGTATACCATCTTTAGCATACCTTTTTGCCATACTTTTAGTTATTGCAACCATGGCTGCTTTGGATGCTGCATATATAGGTTGGTGTTCATCTGGATTCGTTGCAGAGATGGATGCTATATTAATCACACATGACCCATTTATAAATCTATGTAAACATTTTTTAATCATGTTGTGCGTACCCCAAAAATTAGTATCCATTATTTCTTGTTCTTTACCATCCTCAACAAGAGGCATTATACCTGCACAATTGATTAATAATTTAATACAACCATAGTTAGGCATACCTACACGATCATAATCAAAATCCTTTGTAACATCTACATGAACATCAGGACCATGTCTACTTACACCAATAACATTGTATTGTATATCATACCAATCTTTATAATAATTATAAAGGGCTTTACCAATACCAGAGGAGGCTCCTGTAATTACTATTGCTTGTGCTTTCTTTTCCATATCAATCTCCCCATCTATGTTGTGGTGTCATCATTCTATAATCTTCCCAAATTTTAGCACGTTGTTCTTTACTCAAACTTAAATTATCCATTGCTTCAGATAGAGAAACTTTTCTACCTATATTTTTATCGTATTGATCTTTTTCACTCAATGTAGCAATCCCACCTGCTAATACAGTTTCACTATCTGTGTCTATAATTTGACATTCAGTATGAGCTTTACCCGTTATAGGTTTTTGATGATGTTTCCATTTAATTGTATAACTTTGTGATTTCATTTTTCATTATTTTATAAAAGTTAAAAATTCTGATCTAACTTCAGGATTGTCAAGAAAAATCCCTTTAAATTTACTGGTAGTCATTAAGCCTTTCTTTTTAGCGCCTCTCATTGTTTTACATAAATGTTCACCTTTCATAACAAGTCCCATACCAACAGGACTTGTTCTATCTAAACAAAGAGCATTCCAAAGTTCTTTAACGATGTCATTAACCAATCTTTCTTGTATTTGTAATTTAGCTGAATAATAATCTACGATTCTTGCTACTTTAGAAAGACCTAAAACATGTCCATTTTCACTTGGAATATACCCAAAATAATATTGTCCAAAAAAAGGTACCATATGATGCTCGCAATGGGAGAAGTAATCCCCTGTGTCAGTTACCATTTGGTCATAACTAACACCATCTAGTCCATTAGAAAAAGTTGTTATTTTAGGTTTTTGTTTTGGATCATAACCTCTAAAAATTTCTTTCCACATACGTACCACTCGTTCAGGAGTACCTTTTAAACCTTCCCTATCAGGATTCTCACCAATATAAATTAGTTGTTCCCGTAACATTGCTTCAATGGATTCTTTACTTGATCTCATTGTCTGTCATCTTTTTAGTACCTAAGAATTCAGGATTTTTACTCAACCTATATCTAGTATGACCTTTTAATGAACCTAAAGTTTTAAAGGCTTTTGATTCCCTTGATTCATTCTCAGCAAAAACTACCTCAAACATAGCTTTCCAAGTTCCACCTTCTTGAAGTATACCATCAGCAAACTGTGCCATAGAACCTTCATGTTTTGGAAGAGGCTTTACAGTTCCACCTTCTTTATTAACCACAGGTTTAGTTTCTTTCTTTTTGGTAGCAGCTTTTTTCTTAGATTTTTCAACCACAGGTGTTACTTTAATATCAGCAATCAATTCTTCCTTTGGTACACCTAATATAGTTAACATTTCATTACGAATGTCCGTTGCATTAAAAGCACCAGCAATAGTTTTTCTCATACTTTCAAAATCATCAAAATCATTTATGATATCTTTAAGCATATTTATTCCTTTTTCTAAAGGTAACCTAGTGGTTGCTCTGATGTCCTCAATCAAATCTTCAATGGTAATTTCTTCAACCACTTCTTCAACCTTAGGCTCTTCCACTTTTTCTTCTATTTTCTCAACCTTAGGTTCCTCAACCACTTCTTCAGGCCAATACTTTAATTTTCTTAAAGTTTTCTCAGTAGCTTTTGAAAGTTTCCTATCCTTTGGTAACTCAATTAACTCAGAAGCATCTTTCATTTCTTTTAAAAGAAAGTCCTTATCAGACATATCTTCTTGTTCCTCTTCCTTTTTACGTGCTAAAAACGTTTCCTCATCAATTGGAAGAGCAGGGAAACAACCAACGACTTTATTTAAATCCTTAGCTGCTGCTATTAAATTTTCCATATTATTCAATTTTTTATTTGGATGTTAATAAATTTATAAAATCATTCTTAGTTACTTTTTCAGGAGACAAATCTATTTCAGCGTGTTTCTGATCTACAAATATTGCACCAGCCTGTTTCAATACTTTCTTTAAAGAGATTGCTGATGTATAAAATTCATATAAATAATCTCTAGTCATATTGGTAACTTTATTATCTATTGAAATATTACCTCTGGTTGAACTTTCAGCTAAAACAAATTTGATCTTACCTTTTTTAGTAGGCATAATTATACCTAATATTTTTTGCCTATACTTCATTTCTGTACCAACCTTTAAAACCATATGATTAGGATTAACGGTATAGTTATTATGAAGGTCGTTAGGTTTATATTTTGCTACAAATATTTTAAATGGTACGTTTAAATCACCACTATATACATTGTTAATAAGTAAGAGGGGTTCCCTAATACCTTTTTCAATATAAAATACTTCAGTCGCCCCTCTTCCACTGTCCGTTATATCACCTGAAAATAATATTTTAAGATCTGAACTTTTATGTACACTATTCCAACCTATCTTACCATGCATAGAAATTGTAGAAAGATCTAAGTCAACATTACCATTAAAATCTTTCCAATTAATACCAACTAACATATCTTTATCCAATGTAATTGAAGTACCTAAAGGAAATTCTCCAGTGAATTGTTTTTCAGTTGAAGGTAAAGTGTAATTGATTCCCTTAGGTATGAATACTTTTTTATCTTTTACCTTAAGTTGTTCTACTATTGAATTTAAAACTATCTTATATATTGTTTTAAAATACTTTTCATCAACTTCATAAGGTACCGTACTTTTAATATAAGATTTACCATTTCTTATTCTATAAAGTAAACCATCTGGTTCTTGCATTCTGATATTCAGTGCATACAATAATCTAATTTTTCTAAAGATATTTACTTTCTCTAATTCTTCTTTAACTCTTGGTAAAATTAAAGCGTTACTTGATGTAACCATATTTAAATAATCCTCAGGCATTGGTTTATGATGTGTCTTTGATAGCTTACTAAGTTTATTAATATAAGGTACCAATCTTATATCAGTTTTAAAAGCTAAGAACAATGGTTTAAATCTATTAAATATAGTTGAAATGCGTACCAGGTCAACCTTTTTAAATAATTTATAAGGTATATTACTTTTGTTTGCTTTAATTGCCTCTATGGTGGTTTTATCCTTAATTAATAATGTACTGTTTGTGATAGAATAAATAACATATCTTAAAAACTCAACAGGTTTTTCAGGAATGATATCAAATTCATCGCAAAGGAGAATTACCATTTCTTTATTTTTGATAGTACCAAGATCTTCCTGTGAAAAACCAACATATTTTAAAATGGTAAGGTAATCTTTGATTGTTTCTTCTTTTAAAGCAATACCAGTACTAAGTACTTCCATGATTGCTTTATGTAAATCATCTCTGGTTAAGCCTTTAATAATAGTTATACTAAAGTCATCTTTTAATTCAGGTATTTCCAATTTTTCACATGGAATAAATATAGTATCTTTATTATAAATACTAAGTTCTTTGAAACCATATGTGGTTATATAATGAAGTATTTGTTCAAACCATAATTGTTCCTGTGGTGTGTCTTTAACTTTACCCCAAGACTTATGGAATGTATTGTTCATTTGTTCAGGAGTAAGTCCTATAGTATCTTTGCATAATGTTAATGTTTTATCATCAACTCTAGCATTAAGAAGAAATCCATAAGGAATAGTTTCCTCAGATTTGTGAATGATTTCAGACTTAGTATGAACAGGGACACACTTAAATTGCTTTAAGGTTGCGAGAATAATAGTTTCATTCATGTTACTTTGTTTTAAAAAATGATGAGTAGTAATTTGTTTAACAGACAGCTTTCAATAGGAACTACTTTTATCAAAATTAATTTAATGGATGGTAAGTCTAACCAAAGTAGGACCCCGAAGGATCCTAGGTGGGGTTTGAACCCACCAAAATAGGAACCATCTATATTAAAAATCATAAAAGGCGGGTAGTATTTTCATCATAGAGTTTGTATAGGAACTACCTATGCCTTTTTTTATTGGAACCCAGACCGGACTTGAACCGATGACCCCCAGTTCCGCTTTAAATAGGAACCTATTATACCAATGGAGGTGAAAGGTGTTTATACTGGTGCTCTATCCAACTGAGCTACTGGATTCAATTTAATATACTTTCAAAGAACGGAATCACAAATGTAATAAAATTATTTGTTACATATTATTATACGCACTTTTTGTGGTAACCGTACAAAAAATGTATGGTTTTTTTAATTTTTCTCATTGGAGTCCAAGAATTTTATGAATTTGTACACTCAATTTCCATCCAGGGTTTTGTTTCACAAATCTAACCGCTGAATTTATGTTACTTTGATTCATTTTTAATCGTTCATTAGGTTTCCCATCAAATAATGGACTAACAAAATAATCATTTGCTTTTGGTAAATTATTTGTACATGGAGGGTGATATACACCATCACCTTCAATTGTACCTATAACAAAACGCCATTCATCTACATCAAAATCTTTAAAATTTTCTTGTAATTTTTTTAATGAAACCTTTGGACTACAAGCAACATAGGCTAATCCTGATGGAATAGGTAATGTACCATTTGTTTCAATTGCTTGACTGTATCCTAACTTATTAAAAAATGATATAATCTCTTCTGTTAATTGAATTAATGGTTCTCCACCAGTCCAAACAATGATTTTACAAGGTAAGTTTTTTATGTTCTCATATATATCTTCAAGACTTTTTTTATGGAATGTAACCCACTCAGTATCACAAAAACTACAAGGAGGATTTTTATTACACCCAGCCAAACGTATAAAGATAGTAGGTTGACCTACATTTCTCCCCTCCCCCTGTATGCTATAGAAGATTTCATTTACTTTAAGATTCATAACGTGCTAATGTTTTAGGTGTTTCACTTACTTCAACTGCATATAAAAGACCATTATTCATTCCTAACAAATGTCTAAACTCATAAAAGAAATAATAAGCCATTTTTTCTGCAGTAGGATTAAAATTAAGAACATCATTTAAATGTTTATGATCTACTTTATCATCAATCCATTTTTTAATTACATCAAGTTCTCTATAATCTTTTATAAAACCAATGATATCTAAGGTTCTACTTTGAAGTTCTACTATGATTTCATAGTTATGTCCATGCAACTGGCTGCACGGGTGATCTTTTGGTAAGCCATCTAATTGATGACTAGCTGAGAATGAAAATGATTTTCGTATAGTGTACATTTTTTATTTGATTAAATAATTTAATATATTTTGAGCATCTACTTCAGCAGTTTGTAATAAACATCTAAGACAAGTCATAGGTTGACTGACACAATTTCCGAAGTGAGTATCAGTATCTTTTTTAAAGTTTTCAAATTCTTCAAGATGCCTTATGGTGTTTAAATATTTTATTTCTTTTTCCATATGAATAAACCAGGCAAGGTATACTAATTTTTTATATAGTTCATCTTTATCAATTTCTACAGTTCCTTTTCTCATATCAATTTTCTTGACCTGGTTTACATCTAAGTTTCATTCTGGTATCATATCTAACTATACTTTTCTTACGTATTGGTATATGTAATATTAAATCAGAGGTATCTTCAATAGAAATCCATATACCATCTACCTTCCTAAAAAGTTGAACTAATTTACCTGTATGTAATTTATCTTCCTTTTTCATTTGGATACAACGTTAGTACTTTATCTGATTGCCAATATTCTTCAGTTTCCACATTCATTATTGTTAATTTACCTTCATACCCCCCACCTTGATCAAGATTCCAAACATTACCTATTTTGATTGGTTTAAGTGAATTTAATTCTTGTCCCCATCTAAGTGTGTTTTCATTTAACCATGCAGTAGGAGTATGTCCAATAAATATTTTAGTATAACCTTCTATATGTTTTATATCTTGATCACACAAACTTTCCCATAATCTTCTATTCCAAGTCAAATCACGTGTACTTTGTTCTTCAATTGGTTTATACCAATTGAAACCCCCATGCACAAATAAATTATTTTTTTCATCCACATAATATGGCAATGAATTAACTAATAATTCTTGATGCTTAATTTTTGTTAATACATCAATATCCTTATATGCATCTAATGTTGCTATGCCTCCTTGACTTGTCCATATAGATGGAGTATAACCAGTATAAAGCCAATCAAGAAACCAAACATCATGATTACCTATCACATATATTAAATTTTTAAATTCAAGTAATATATCAAAGCACTTTGGTACTCCAGACCATCCATCCACAACATCCCCAAGACAAAGTAAACGATTGTTCTTTTTATCTATACCAGAACGTTCTAAACATTGTAATAATGCTTTATGTCCTCCATGTATATCCCCTATTGTAAATGTTTTCATTGTTCCCAAAAATAATCATTTAAATAATCTGTTTTACCTTTATATATTTTTTTTCTTTTTCATAACTTATTAAATACCCTACCTCCCACCCTTTAAATCATTTTAAACTTAAATTAGCAAAGGTTTTACCACTTTCAGTCATCATAAAATAAACTGACTTCTTATAAAGCGGAATAATACTCTGACCTTCATTGTAAACAACAAAACCGTAAATGTCCTCGTCATCTTTTTCAAGTCCCAAGAGCCATGTCTTGAATGTTTTCTGGTACTCCTCAACGTTTTCAATCTTTCGTACAGGATGGTAAGATTTACCAATTCTCTCGTTTCGTTCATTACCTTCTGATGTAATCCTTCTTAAAATAAACATTGTATATATGTATTTATGTATGATGTGACTTTCACCCGTCACAATTGGGTTTCAGTGGTTGTAGCTAGACTTGAACTAACGATCTCCTGGGTATCAGCCAGACATTTTAACCAACTAAACTATACAACCAAGACTTTTTTAATTTCCCTCATTAATTTTAACCAAGCTAATTTTAATAATAGAAATTTACCTGTTAATGTATCACAATAAATATACACTCTATCTAATCTATTATATATTGGTTTTTTCATAACGTAAACTTTGCGGAAGATATAGGAATCGAACCCTGTCATTACGACCGCGCTGGTTTTCAAGACCAGTTACTCCCATGAGTGCTACCTTCCATTTGTAGCGGAGAACAAGGGAATTGAACCCTTACCGCTTTTACACGGAATGGTTTAGCAAACCACCCCAACAAACCAATATTTGGCTGCTCTCCAGTAGCGGGAATTGGGTTCGAACCAATGACCTCAGGATCATGACTCCTGCGCGCTGACCAACTGCGCCATCCCGCAATATATTTTTAAAGAACTCGCTGTCCCTCTTGGGTTCGAACCAAGAACCTTCAGACCCAAATTCTGATGCACTATCCAGTTGTGCTAAAGGACACTTTTTAGTGGTACGGAGTAGAGTTGAACTACCGACACATGGATTTTCAGTCCACTGCTCTACCACCTGAGCTACCATACCAATTTACCTTGTACCGCATGTGGGTATCGAACCCAACGTCCTCCAGAATGAAAATCTGGCGTCCTAACCAACTAGACCAATGCGGCATATTTTTATTTTATTGGTTTTATCCAAATGGAATCAATTAACTGTATTTTAGAACGTGCAGTATCAATATTAATAAAGTGTCCTGGAGGTGCTATAAAATGAAACCCATTTCCATCATTACCATAACCAATTTCTATTATTGGATGATCCTGCTTTAATTTTTCAATTTTTCTATCTTGAGCATTCTCACCATAATTTATTGCTATTTTAATTATAATGAAAAATACTACTAATGTGATTAATACAATTCCACCAATTTTTACTTTTTTCATAATTTTTATTTATATTCAATTTGTTAGGGTAAAAGACAAGATTCGAACTTGCAACCTCTGGAACCACAATCCAGTGCTCTATCCATTTGAGCTACAAATACCGTAGATAAATGTAAGGATAATTTTTAACTTCATTACAATGTTCATTAATATTTATTTATTAACCTATGAATTCTTTAAAAGCCAAATTAAATGAATTGTATGTCTTTCTAATTACATAAAAAGCAATCATATTACTTGTATGTTTTGAATCGTCAATCAAAATGGTTTCATATTTATCCCCATCACATAATTTACTTTCAATTTCTTTATGTGTTGTAAAATATCTATTAAGAGAAACAATTATACGTACCAATGTATTATCCCCCAATTTCTCTGCAATCTTTTTTTGATTTCTCAAAGCCCATCTCATAATTATTTATTTTAATTAGATTTACCTGTATATTCAAAATCATATTCAGGTATAATTGCCATAGGAATTATCCTTTGTCCATTACATACATCACAAACAAAAGAAGTTTCTGATGTGGTCCATTGTTCTACATCACCAGCTATATATGGTGGTTTACTTACAATTCCTTGTCCATTACATTTAGGACAAAGTTGATACGGTACATAATTTATTTCTTCCATTATTATTTAATTAAATTAATCTCATAATCTTCCACCTCACCATTAAAATCATCGTCACATGGTAGTATGTAACCTTCACTAACTTGACTAGCCTTTTTCATCATTATTCTCATGCGGGTAGCACCATAATATTTTTCTCCTGAAGTCAATATAATTTCCTCACTCCTGATACCTCTCTTGTTGTTTGACCTGTAAACAGTCTCTCCTTCATCTTCAAAATCACCATCTATATTCAAATCAATCCATATACGCCAATAATATCTACTTCTACGGCTTTGAGGATTTAGTCTTATCATATATCTTGTATCATAGGTAAGA
>Ga0307928_10001238_pt1 | contig 19334 bp, 23 predicted proteins | sample AceLakmetagen232_FD_201815 | JGI IMG/M metagenome (GOLD analysis project Ga0307928, IMG submission 201815) | Saline water microbial communities from Ace Lake, Antarctica - #232 | ecosystem: Environmental > Aquatic > Non-marine Saline and Alkaline > Saline | place: Antarctica: Ace Lake... | reverse complement strand
AGATCTTTTCGATTTCATATAAATCGTCTTTATTAATTTCCATTTATCTTTCCTCCCTTAACTTGTTTTGAACATTCTTCAATATCTAGTTCTCTTTGTAAAAATTGTATTGATTCAGTTAAATTATGAGCTCTTGATTGTATCCTACTTAACTTTTGTTGTAGTTCTTTTGCTTTCATTTTATAGTCCTATTGTGGTTGCTCTAAGGAATACTAATGCACCCCATATTGTTATGATGCCTGCGATGATGATTATTATTTCTGTTATCATTTTGTTAACCTCCTTTAGTTACTCACGTAATATTGAATGTAATACTTATATTTAAACCTTTCCCTTTCATATATGCAAATTAATTCTTAAAATACTTATCTCCCCATAAATGACTCAATCCACCACACCATGCCACAACCACCAGCTCCCATTTCATCCACACAGGAAAAACCAAACCTGCCACCAGTAACAGAACCCACCAACGATGTGTGAGACCACGATGCTTTACAAACCTTGCCGTACAATACACGAGAGATACCAATCCTAAGCCAAATGCAGACCATTTCTCACGCTTTAACAATCTACCTAAGAATATGCCTGCCAATCCAACACCCATCAAATTCCACGTGATATGGCTCATTTTATGGTCAATGTCAGGTAACACTCCAAACAAGCCACCAAGACCAATACTTAACAGTATTACTTGCCAGGACCATGTTTGTTGGGTTAATCCCAATATAACTGCGATACTAACAAAACCAGCCCCTAAACCAACCAGTAAATGATGCGTGCCCTTCATTAATCTGCCTTTAATACTTCATCGATAACTTGCAACACATCACAGAAAGGAACATTAACTCCATCCTTCAGTTTAGCGTACAAACCATTCTTTAATTGATCCTTCAGTTGTAACCATTCAATCTTTGAAAAGTATACACCAGTTTCTTCAGTATAATAATTTCCGTTAAATTCGACTTCACTCATCTTTTTTATTCCTCCATACAAACCAAAAATTTCTTGAAGATCTTCTAACCATACAATATAGTGGATAAAGAACCCATATTTGAGCTAATACAAACATAATCTTTAAGTGAAATGGTGGCAAGCCAACTTTCCCTAATGTTTCAAGGATCACATAAGCCAATACCGTCTTCATCATGAATGATATTGGCAATACTAAAAATTCTATAAGTTTATTTAGGTATCCCCCCATTATCATAAATCCTTTAATTACGTGTTTAATTCCCATTTTCTTTTTCCTCCTTTTGTTTTCTTGCGTTAACCCAATCATAATAACCTTTATTCAATTTGGCCTTAATTTTATTTGGGTCTTCCCATAAAATATTACTCCACATCTTATTCTTCACCGAGTTCTTTTTCAAACTTATATTTGAATTCTTTATCTTCTTTTTCTAGTTCGTTTCTATATTTTTCATCCATTTCTAAAGCATATACTTGTATCGCGGTATTTATCATTTGTGGCCTCCCTTAACTTGTTTCTTTTGATTTCTTTCTGAAAACCAAATTGCCATTTTACAAGATATCCCTATTCCTAAAGGAATATATGCAATTAGTCCTACAATCATCATTATTTTTAATATCATTTTGTTAACCTCCTTCAGTTACTCTTGTAATATTGAATGTAATAACTACTATATAAACCTTACTAAAACATATATGAAAACAAACTACCTACCCTTCTGATTATTAAAACGCCACAACCTATTCCTCAACCTAACCATCTCCAACTTATCCTGCTTACGAACCGCCCTAAGCCACTCATGATAAGCCCTAATAGCATCCCTACGATAATAATGAGGCATTCCATGAATCATCTCCATAGTAACCACAACAGGCAAAGCATCACTAGTCCTACAATCAATATCTACATCTTCTTGGGACATTCCACTTTCTCCAACTGTTCAAGTTTCAACCTAAGTAAAGAAATCTTATGTTCTAAAACCCTAATCTTCTTTTGTACGAAATAAGGAGAATTATCAATCTTCCCTAAATACTCAATAATCTGCACCTTATCCCTATCCAACCAGTAATTAGTAGAATCATCACTCAACTCATGAACTTCACCCTTCTTACCCCAAACGCCACAATCTTCCAATAACTTAATTTTATGCATTGTTTACCTCCTCCGCATTAGGTAGCACATATTTGTATGTGCCAGCTGGAACTTCAAATAATACTCCTTCTGTTTTTAATTTTTTTACAATTTCGGTGCCAAATATTGCATTAATATCAGCTGCATTATTTTTCTTATGCCGATCCATATATGAAAACATTTGTTTCTGTCCAGGGTGTCCATCTTGTCCAGGGGTTTCTTGTAAGTCAGATTTAAATTGAAATGAAATAATACTCCTAGATAAACCATGGTCATCTTGGACACCCTGGACAAACTTGATACTACTCCAAACTCTAATCCTCTGCGTATCTATAGTTGGTCTGTCATCACTTGAACCATATTCTTTGGTCAAAACACTCTTAAGCATCGTATCACTAACAGGTTTTAAGTGGTGTTTCTTACAATAAATAGTATAAACTCGCCTCAATTCATTCTTAGTTATACTACAATCATAATCATTTTCAACACAATCCATCATGAAAGCACTAAAACTGTTACTCTTTCTAATCCATTTAATTTTAATATCTTCAGTCTTTCCAGAATAACTAAAATACTTATTTTTCATAAGCCTATCCAAACCAGCTAAAGACCAATTAAGAAGTCCGCTTAGTTCGTTGGGACAACTTAACTTATCAATAATGTTAGTATCTTGTAATTTTTCCATGGGATCATCAGTCATTTCACTCTTAGGTAAGAATGTATATGGAAAATCAATAATTATCCACCTGTTAAAGAATGCAAAAGTTTTATCTATAGTATCAGGTATTTCATTTGCACAAAATATCATTTTAGCAAAGTTTTGAAAATGAATTGGTGTTTTATATTTACGATTAGCTGTTACTAAATCATGTCCTGTTAAGTTTTTGAATTTGTCAGTCTCTTTTAAGACCAAGTTTCCTATGTCAGCACCTAAATTAGCCATTTTATTAAGAAAGTATCCAATAGAATACTGGTCGGTTTCTAATTGTTTTAATGTGACATTAACAACGTTATCTGGTCCTAGGAATCGTTTCATTAATTCAACCATTTTTCCTTTACCATTTCTTCCGCTTCCTGTCATCATGAATGCTTTTTCAAATTTGTAATCTTTATATAATATGAATCCGAATAATTCTTGTAATACTTGCACGTCTTCTGGCTTAGCTACTACATCATTGAAAAATTGTTGGATTATGGGACATTTTGCCTCAGTATCATATTTTAATGGTAATTTATTGAAGAATATTCTTTCTGGAGAGAATGGTTGTAATTCTTTTGTTAATACATTGATTATTCCATTTTCTACTGGGACATTTTCTATTTCGATATTATTGAAGAATTTTTCTGATTCAATATATGTATCTGTTTCTATTTTGTTTATTATTTCGTTGCAAACATGTTTACTGAAGAAATCGCCTAATATGTCTCTAGTAAATTCTTTGATGTATGTTTTACCTTGTGGAACATATATTCCCTCTTGATATATCCATACTTCGCTTTTGTCGTCGTCTCTTGTGGTGTATAGGTGGTTTAGTTTTTCAAATGCGAGTGTTATTGCTTCTGTTAGTTCTGCACCTAGTTTTGCTTTGATTAGCATTGAGCAATGTTCTTTTACTTTTTGTAAAAAGATTTTTGTGTCCATTGGTTCTACTTCTATGTGACCATTTGTTACCATGTCTTGTTCGTGTTTGCTTAATGGTAAGGAACTTATTGCTTCTTGCACCCTTTTTTTTGTTTCTAAGTCCATTATTTTATTCTTCGTCTGTTTTTGATTGTATTCGTTTGTACCACATTTTCATGATGTCGCCTTCTTTTAATCCGCTGAACTCCATGTTTTTTGCGGGTACTATAATACCCATACTTGTGCCTATCTTAATAATTTTTCCTGCAAATTGATCTATTTCCGGTCTATGTTTCATTTTGTATATTTCTCCACATCATTAAATGATATACTAATAACATATCTATAAGTAGTATATAAGCCTTTTGATTACTATGCTAATAAAATATTACTACTAGTGAATGATTAGAAACAATTAAATACCAATTATCAAAACCTAATCAATGAAACCTTAACAAATTACCCCCAAGTAATTTATAGGAATCACCTTAAACCTTCGTCGGGAAGGGAGTACCAACCGATTTGAGTTTTGACTAACCTCTACTTCTCAAATCACAAGTTTCCAAACTTCTAACTCTTTCCCGACCTGATGAAGGTTTCATAATCACAAAAAAAGAGGGATGACATAAAAAACAATGAAAGACGTAAAAAAAATGACGTGTCCAGCATGTCAAACAAGATTAACCAGCGAAGATATAGAAACAATGGAAGGCTTAACGTTTTGCAGAATCTGTAATTCTAATATAACTGATCGATGAATACCTGTCCTGTTTGCAATAAAGAGTTCTTGCCAGATAAAAAGAATCATGTTTATTGTGATAGGGATTGTTATGATTTGTTTTTGAGGGTGACTAATTGTAAAGAAGTGTTTCGTTTAACTGAAGAGGAACAAGAATTAAGATGGCATTTTATAAGTTTAAAAAACAAAGAAACCCTACCCAAACTTAATTAGGTAGGGGATGGTTTAGATGTTTCGTCGTCAAGGAATGACTATTAAAATGTTACGTCGCCTTGGCTGAATATTGGTTTTCCTTTTCCTTTTGCCATATTTATCTCCTGCCCTGTAGCATTCTTAATTTCTTCTGTGCTAATTTTCTTGTCCTATGTCTGCTCACAATATTAGTTAATCCACTCATCACCTGATATATATCTGGCCTACCAATATCTGAAATTATTCTTATGCTTAATATTCTTGCCATGTTTATTTCCTCCATGTGCCTTTTAAAGATTTTCTTATTACTCTCCGCCCATACTTTATTACATACCCTTTAGGTTTGGGAGTTCCTCGTATTATTTTTAAATATTTTCTTGCGTTTGCTTCTGATCTGAATGGTTCTGGTAATTTTATTCCGTTATGATAAATCCAATATCCTATCTGTGTTGAAACAAATCTTTTTTTAGTTACCATTATTATTTACCTCATTATTTCTTAATCATTAATGCTCTTAGTAATGGTGCTTTCAAAAAAGTAGCATTCAAACTTTGTCTGTTTAACATTACTGATCCTCTACTCTTGCCTGCTTTAACATAACCTTAAAAATGCCAAGTAACTTTAGGATAAAACTTTGCTCCTTTCTTTGACATACTATAATTAGGTTCAACAGCTGTACCAAAAACTTTTCGGTATTCTAATCCAAACTTTTTAGTTTTTGATGGTGATACTCTCATAGCATCATAGCCTCTACGTTGCATATTGTCCGCTAATGATTTACCATTTCCTTTGTTTTTATCAACGTAACCTGCTCCATAAACCATGTTTTTGGATTCCCAATCTCTTATCTTTTTCTTAATTACATTTGTTACTTTTACCATTTTATCGTCTCCTTTTAGGCTTCTGCCTTGTTCTTTTCTTTACAGGTCTCTTTCCCCTGACTGTTTTTCGTTTAACTTTCACAACCCTCTTAGGTTTCAAAGAATTAACTGCTCTATTAAGCTGAGCCTCAGTAATAACTTTATAATCAAATCCTTTACGAATTTTAGAAGGTAAGAAATCTTTAAGCTTACTAACAGCAACCCGACTTTTGACTGGAATCGCTCCCATTATTCGTTTGTTACCTTTCTTTTTTATTAATATGAATAATTTTGCCATTTTGTAATGGTCCTCCACAAAAAATTAGTTTAATTAAAAAAAATAAAAATAGGGAGCCTGAAATTAATCAGACCCCTAAGAATTTACTTTACTTACATGTTTTTAAACATGCCAATAACAATTTTACCGATGATAGCCAACATGATTATCCCGATAAATGATCCAACTAATGCAATACCTGCAATAAATAGATCTACAGTTGTGTTATCAACTGTGTTAGTGTCTTTAAATCCTTGTAATACTGCAATACCCATTACGGATGCTACTGCTACTGCAATAATTATTAATACTGATCCGCCTAATTCTTTTAAACCTGTACTTCCGCCTGCCATTTTATTTAGTCCTCCATTCTACGAACTTTATTGCCCGTAATGAATGTAATTTAAAATATACATTACCTAATTGCATATATAAACTTGGCGTTAACGAGGTTTACGAGACATATAAGAGTGTTAACACTTAGTTGTCTTTCGTGGCATACACTATCAAAGCTATTAACATCGTCAATACGGGAAAAATCCACATTTGATGATCGCTAAGTAAGCCTTGTCGCACGCCATTTACTAACATAGTAACGCCTCTAATAAAGAAACTTAAAACCGTAACTGTTGCACCACCATACATGGCATTGTTCAATGGTTGATCTTTAACTTTCTGAGATACAATAACCATTATAACCCAAATAAGCCATAATAAAATGAACCACAAATACCCATTAAAGATAGTGTTATTAACGCTGATGAAAAACTCAGCCATGTTTCCACTGCTATTACCCACACTCATTAATTGTTGAAGTGTTACATTTGTTGCGTTATGAACTAGACCTGGCATTATAAATCCCTCCCAACCTTAATACTAAGGAATATGAAACCTGCATAAACCGCAATCATTGCTGCAAGACCACCAAGAACTCCAGGGATTTCGCCAACGTAATATGATAAGATTATTTTTACTAATTCAAATGGTAAAAATATAACTCCTAAGATTGTTCGTAATGTTCCAATAGTTGCCATGAGTAAACCACCAACTAAATCGAAGAAACTACTTAACTGAACTACTTCAAAGAAACCATTATAGACCTCATCAATTCCTTTCATTAATTGCATTCTTTCAAATTGCTCCATAATATTTCCTGTGCTAGACGTACTCTCATTATTTAATCCTGTTACGTCAAGAGTCAATACAGCTCCCTTATTGATGTCATAATTATCTTCCAATCCCCTATAAGATTGCATCATTAATCCTGTAAGTACTGCAAACAAAATAAATCCTGCTGTTAAATGGCTTAATTTCATGTTCTAATTATTCCCTCTTCCGACTGTAACGTCCTATTATTGCAATGATCACTAAGAAAGCGATCAAACTGCTTACTTGTAACCATGGGAAGTTAATAAGTCCAATAACCCAACTTGCAACAATACCTATTACTGCTCCGATTAAACTTAATTCGTTATTACCTGCGTAAAGTAATACTAAGCAAGCAATCAATAAAAATGCACCTAACAAACCGCTAATATCAAACATTCCGCTAGCGTAATCATCATAATTAATTACTATGCTATCCTTACAGAGTGCTTGATGGGTTCCTTGCACTAAACTTCCAGTAATAACATAATTGTTGTTATTTGTTGGAAGAATAAATGTTCTAGTATAACCATCAGTTTCAACACTGCAATTATTGTAAACGTCTTGATTTCCTGTAATGCTAGCTCTAGTTACTCGCACGCACCCACTTGTGTAATCAGTAGAGTCACTTAATGGATTAGATTCCCAACTCATAGTTACTGAATTATTTGTTGTTTGTGTTAAACTACAGAACGCTGAATTAAGTCCTATAAGTGCTCCTGTGTCAACTGCATCTGTGTTAACATAATACGTTACGGTATTCTGAGTTTCTACGTGACATCTGTTAAAGCTTGCCGCATCTGTATAAACAACTCCATCAACTATTATATCATAAGCATAAGCTTGTGTTAATAATTCAATGTTTGGATTGTTTGCACTTGTACTTCCCGCAATTACTGGCACGCTTTCAACAATGCTTCTAGTTCCATCATCATTACAACGATAAACTCGCATTGTTCCGCTTAATGGTTGGTAACTTGTACTGAACCAATTAAACGTGATTGTAGTGCTCTCATTGAACTTTATCATATACATGCTTAAATTGTACTGTGGATCATTACTTACTAAATATGGGGCTCCTGTTGGAACGTCGAACACTCTAGTAATGTAATCTGTTTTCGTAAGAGTAAATAATCCATACATATCCCAATTATATACTTGTGATGAAGGATTTAAGTTAGTACAAAATGTGTGATTAGTTACGTTCTCCGCAAAAACTCCCACAGTATTTGTTACTTTAACTCTGTCATCAAAATTAATGTTGTAAGCATCAGTTACGTTAATAGGATTATCACTAACTTCATCAAAATAACTAACGTTCAATACAGGATAAGGTAACGTCACATTACATAATCCAACTTCTAAATCAAAGTATAATTGCTCCTCTTCAGAAGTAGTTAAAGTTGGCAAAGTATAACTTCCCAAATCAAAATACCATTTATGAGTGTAATTACCCTCAGGACTAACATTCAAGAAAGTATGTTGGAAGGTACTCTCACTCAAAGTAGTAGTTACCCAGCTTGCTGTATAATTAGTTCCGTTAAATTCAAGAATTGCGCTAGGTGTAACAGAACTCATAATGCTAGTTATTTCACCATAATCAACTTGTAATTCCAACTTATTATTTCCTTCTAATAAAACCACTCCATCAAAAGTTGAAGTTAAGTTAGCAACATAAAAATCCCAAGATTTAGTAACTCTATTAAGGTCACCAGTACTTTGGAAAACTAATTTTTTAGGATTTTCAATATTAGAAATATCTATTTCAACTTTGTTATCATTAATTCTTCTAATATTAACTACTGAATTAGGTTCGTTTTCTAAAACAAAGTCTTTCCAATGATCACCAATAACGAGCCATTGTCCTGCATAATTTCCTGGACTCTTAACAATCTCAATATGCTCATCACTTTCAACAACAAAAGTTACTGAAGATGAAGGATTGAATAATTTAATAACTTCACTATACTTGTCATCATGAGCAATATAGGTCCAACTATCTAATAATCCAAACATAGTCTCTGCCTTGTCGTACATTTCAATATACATGGGATTGTAAGGATATTCAAAATCATAACGAACTTTATTATTTAACAATCCATTACTAGGATTATAAGACTCAACATTTAATAAGTTGTCAGCAGTATGACTATCGTATAATTCAACACTCAAATTATGACGTCCAACATCATAAACATTGCTGTCAAGAATCATATTATATTGCGCAAAAGTCCCTGAAAGATTAGCGACATAAACACTATTGCCATCAACTGTAATGTTCACTCTTTGTAAACTAGTGTCGTCAGTAAAATTAAAATTAGATCTAATAAAACTATTATAATACATGCTTTCATTAATAAAATCTGAAAATACTTGAGGAGGAATACTTTCAACAACATGTAATGAAGCATTTATCGGATACCAATTACTATGACTATTGTTATCAATACATCCAACATTCCACAAATAATTACCAACTGGCAGAGTAATACTGTCAAAACTAGTGCTAGTATCATTAACAACACCAGTTATTGTTTGATTTCGTTCCCAAATTCCATTAAAATCCCCCCATAAACTACAATTTTCTATTGTGCTAGTGTATTCTATCGCGCTAAATGCGAAGTTAATACTAACATTTTCAATTACGCTTTGACCAACAGCAGGATATTGCAATTCTATACTGACATTTGTAAGGGGATTTATTGTAATTGGAAAGAACGGCCAAGATTCGTTTTGTAATCCCTGATTATAAATATTGTTTACTTCAGAGCTGTTAAAAGTACTGTTCCACCATCCCCATTCATCTAAACAACCGTAGAATTTTTCAGGATACTCGACAGTTTCATAAGTTACATTAACCAAATCTAAGTTTGGAGAAGTTATGTTATCAAAACTTTCAAATGATGCTTGGTATTGAAAGTATCTATTATCTGAAATGTTTAAATTAAAAAAGTCATAAGTTCCTAAGTGATTATAAGTATCGCCTGAACAGAACACATCATCGCAACTTCTAACACTAAGATTGAGTCTTGCAGATCCTCTCTCATAACTTTTAGTTATTTCTTCTTGTGTTCTCGCCCTGTCCCATATGACAAATTCTTCATAACTTCCGGAGAATTGAAAATTACCTATAGAGTTACTACCTAAATTAATAGTTGTGGGTTGAGTCATAACAATATTATACGTTGTGCTACTCATAACTTCACCATCAATATATAAAATAAGATCGTTAGCAACATTATCCCACGTTCCTACCATATAATGCCACTCTGTTCCAAATAATTGTGATTCAGAAGTATCAACTAACTTATTAATCCCTGAACCTGTAGCTCTTAATCGATAGTTGCCATTAGTTAAAGTATAAAATGATAACGAGTTAGTTCCATCATATTTTATGTTCAAATTATACAAACTTAAAGAATCATTCCAATTACTGGCATCATTTGCTTTAAACCAAAACTCAACTGTTCCCTCTGAAGGATCGAAGTTTTCATAACCAATATAAGTTACAGTATTGCCCGAACTAATATTCTGGGAGTCAGTATCAAATAAACCTTCAGCAGAACTAATCCCTGAAGAACGGCTGCTAGTCATGTTTCCAACAACACATTGTTCATCAACATTAAGATGGCATAACATAAGCATTTCTGAATCAACTGCGTTTTCATTCCAATAACTAGCCCCTTTAACTAAATCAATATTATCCCAAACTGCCACGCTTCCAGCATCAAATACGTCACTAGAATACGCACCAGTAGTATCAAGCAAATCTAACGCTACACTGTTCAGTGAAGTATTAAAATAAGTGTTACTATAACTTCCAGCATCAAAATCTAGTTCATCATCCCAAACAGCATTAAAATATGTTGAATAACTAACTGTGGAACTTTCTCCAAATGTGATCTCATCAAAATCAAAATAAACCTTATTACTGTATGGATTACTTTCTAAAACTCCATTAATATATAATGTTTGGCTTCCATTCCAAGTTCTACTAAACGCGACATGGTACCAAGTATTCGCAAAAAATTGAGATATTGAACTGACCGTATCATTACCTACACTAATTGTTAAAATATTGCCTGGTTTATCTAACAAGATAGTATAATTTTCAGTTCCGCCCACTAATACATCATTTGAACTTAAAATATCCGCAGGAGTAAATCTTATCCAACCGCTACTTTGAATATTATTTTTGAAATCATTACTATTTATTCCTGTTAGTGCAGTAGAGTTTGGCATTGTGAAATCATAACTTCCGCCACTAGCAACACTAACAGCACAAGCACCAATATTATTTAGGTTACCACCAAAGCCATTACCTGTGGCATCATAATTGTAACTTAAAGAACTCATGTTAAAAAATGCCATTGCATCGTTACTGTAAGTTAATGGAAGTTTTTCATTAACAGTAACATTTTCTGTTAGGATATATTCATAACCATCAACAGTAATATTCCAAGTTAAAGGTAAAATCTCTTGTCCAGTAATATCAGGGCTTAATAATGTTGAAAGTCCGCTGAAAGTTAAAGGCAATCCTGATGTAGGACTTATTGACCAAGATGAACTGCCGTTCCAAGTAACACTGAATTCAAGATTTGGAGTGGTAGGAGTTCCATTAAATGTTATTAGTCCTGTAGTATCAAAATTTTCATTATTGTATACTTCTGAAGGAGTATTAGTAATATTTACTATTGGTGTATAAACATCAAATGTGTAATTGTTTTGAACTACATTTAAGTCTCCTGTACTTTCGAAAACTAATTCTGTGGGGTTTTGAATATTGTCTATTGTTACTTCTACATAATAATCGTTAATTTTGGTTATGGAAACTTCAGCTAATGGTTCGTTTTCTAAAACAAAATCTTTCCATTGGTCTCCAATAACTAACCATGAACTGCCATAATTTCCTTTTGGATCATTAATTATGTTAATTTTGTTGTCTGTACTTTCAACAATGAAAGTCATTGAATTTTTAGGATTGTTTGGTTTAACTTTTTCTTTAATCTTGTCAACCTTTTTTTCGTGATCCCAAGTATCAAATAAGCTTTGATCTTTCAAATGAAATTTAAACTTACCTTTCTTATAGGGCTTACTAAAATCATATTCTAAATAATCATTGAATAAACCATTTGTAATATCTATTTCATCAGGGTATCTTAATTCTTTTGCTGTGTGACCGTCAGCAACTCTCACTGTCAGATTGTGCTGTTCGTTAGTAAGTCCGCTAGTATTATAGTTAAGCAAGTAATCGTATGTGTCTTGTCCTATGCTTTCATTCACGAAGATTTGATTTCCGTCAATGCTAACGTTCAAACTGTTTAATATGATGTTATCGCTGAAATTGAATGTTCCAGTAACATTATTTCCTGCATGGAAAGATCTTCCATTCGTAAAATTAGTATTAATAGTTGGTGCATTAATATCATATAAGAATTGTCTTAATTCAGTGTTTGATGTAACATTGAAATCAGTTGTACAATTAATTTTAAATGTGTAAAATCCTTCAGTTCCAACTGTGAAATTATAGTTGAGAGTTCCACTTGCTCCAGTGCTTACAGCAGTATTTTCTTGAACTGCTCCATTATTTAATAAAGAACAAGTTCCAGCGTCGACAGTATCGTAATCAACACTAATATTAATGTTATCATGATTATAATTGCTTCTATCATTAGGAGCAAGATTACTTAATGAAACTCCTGGATTAGCTGTGGCTCCTTCAACAACATTATCATAAGTAGTTAGAGCTGGGTTTTTAGTTATTATTTCTAATGTATCAACATAATTAGTTGCTCTTTGCATGCTCATAAGGCCAGTTAGTGGAACCCCATTAACCGAACAACGATATTGATTTGTGGTGTAACGCATATCCATAAAACCAAATTTTGTTTCTGTTTGATCAAGATAATTATATCCTGTATTATACCAGGAATTACTATTTAAACAATAAACATCATTATTTGCAGCGATATACATCTGCATAACTGCTGTAGTTCCTCGATAAGCTCTAATATAAGTTGTTCCAACAGTGGTGGTATTTATGTCCATACTGATGTTTTGATTATTAACTGTATTCAACGGTTGAATTGGAATTCTACATAAAGGATCAGTTCCAGTATCTGTAAAGTGAGCTTTACCATTAGTAATATTTGGTGCTGTACTGCCCACACATGACCAGTCTTGACCGTTATCTGCTGCGTCACCGTTTAATAATCTATCACTTCTTTCAAATGTGTCAATAATTTGGTAATTAGCTTCAGGATCACGATTTCCAACTTTTAAGTCATCCCAATAAGCTAAACTTCCCGTACTCGAAAGAATGGTTATGGTTTTTACTTCATCTTCATCAACTGCAAAATCAAAATGTAATCCTCCTCGATCATATAGTACGTCATTAAACATACAATCGTATTGGTGAGTGGCAAAATTAATATTTACTAGCCCAAAAGTGTTATAACTATCTGAAGCTATCCCTGTTGCTAAAGTTACAGCCGTAACTCCATTTCTACATTGAACTTTCCACGTGCTAGAACCGCCATCAACAAAAAGAAATCCTGGAATTATAGTTGTTGACGCATTTTTTATAACGAAATAACTGGCTCCAGCAGTTCCTCCGCTAGTAAGTCTCATAGTTCCAGTAATATTATTTACGGTATCAGAATTTGCGGGAGTTATGGGTGTTACAAGATCTAAGTATCCACCTGTTCCGCTAACTGTTTGAACTTCTGAATTAATTATGTTTGCATTACCACCCCAAGCATTACCATTATCTGCTAAGTCTCCTGTTATGACTCGGTCAGTTCTATCAAATGAGTCTAAAGGTTCGTCTGCACTTACAGCACCTATCAGTAATATGAATATTAGTAATATTGGTAATAGTATTTTGTTCATTTATAACACTCCTCCTTTTTCTCGTTTAGCATATAATGTTATGCTTCCAATACAAAATAATAATAAGCCGATCCAATGAGCATTACTACATATTAAGACAGTCCTCGGGAATGCCACAATTATAGTTTGGTATGCTGGATGACTCGCAAACTGAATAAACATATATGAAAAGAAGTAACCTATGAACCCTAAAAAACTCGCCATAAGAATGCTGACAATAAAGAACACTGGTGCCGTATTCAAACGGTAAGTTGTAAGAATAATTCCGATAACTAATGCCACGACGACAAAGATCATTAAGAAATCCATCATCGTAATCGCTCCTAAATAATTTTCCATAACGTCTTGAGCTGTAGAACTATAATAATCAGTTTCACTAAACTTAATGTTAATCTCATTAAGAATTAACAAACTAGTAAGCGATAAAATAGCAAAAGTGAACAGTAAAACTATTCCTGCAATATAACTACCCATCTGTCCACGTTTAGAAGAACGAAAATTCATTTTTAGATTTTTCCTCCTTATTTAATTTTTTAGCGATCATTTCAGTAATTTGTCTAATAGTAGGTGGTTTCTTACCATTCATAACATAACTATATTTTATTTTCATAACATAATCCTTAAATGTCTTTGAAGATCTTATCAATTCACTTTTGGGTTTCCTTGCGACCATATTTAATTACCTTTCCATTTCAGTTCTTCTTTATCATCATCCATTGGAACTGCTTTATCCATGAAGAATTTAATTATTGCGTATAATCCCATTCCACCAATGATCAAAAACAATCCGCTGAAATTTATACGCATGAGCAACATTACATTGGCATCAAACACTTCTGACAATGTAGTCCATAATAAAACTAGTAATTCAATGAATGCTATCATAAAAAAGAATAATCTCGTCCCTGGACCTTCTAACATTACTCCAAAGAACATAAACATAACTATAGCTACAATCAAAATTAGTGCGATTTGAATCATTTTTTCGTTAAGTCCTCCAAATAAAGTTCTCAGTTGTAAGTATCCGAATGAAGCCGTAGAGTTACGTAATCTAGTATTATATTGGGTGTTTTGATCAAGGTAAGGCTGACAAGCGACATGGTCGATGCTGTCAACATCTTGAAATTCGTTCCATGTAACATTATTTGCACTCCATTCCGCAATTATTGTTTGGGAAAATACTGTTGGCGTACATAATATGAATGTAAACAGTATTAAGTATATAATATTTTTCATTTTATTAGTGTAAACAGTCGAAACTTATATATGTTTCTACCATTGTATGCAGATATATTCTATACCTGTTTCACTGAAGTTGTAACCGAAAGCTCCCGGACCTGTTACGTTAATGTCCATGATGTCGCTTCCCCATCCTATGCTGTCTGTTACGTTGATTGTGCATGTTGTTTGTCCTTCTGTAAAGTCGGTTGAAACATTTAATATGTTTCCTGTGATGTTACATGTAGCAATTAAAGGATTACCTTCGTTTTGAACATACCAAATAAATTCTCCAGTAAGATTATCTGGATCTGTCGTGTACAAACTAAGATTGAGTACTGTCGAATCATTAATTGGAATCGTCACTGTAGGTAAAATAATAATTGGGTTATCATTAATAGGTGTAACTTTAGCTAATGCATTATTACTAACATCGCTGCTAATGTCTGAACTATCCACCGCAGTAAAATTCATGAGTGCCGAACCATACCAATTACTCAGTGATGAAACTGTAACAATGCCAGTTCCATTATTAATACTGATTGTGAGGTTGGTATCATTCACTTCATAATCATAACCTGCTATAGGATTATCCCCTGCAAGAAAGCTAGGAGTTAAATTAATACTGTTATTAAAACCATCTTCTAAGAAACTAATGTTTTGAACTGGGTTTCCAGGAACAAAACTAGGTGCTGTAAAAAATAATGTGTCGAATGCTATTGCTCCTGCATCCACAAATCCCGCTAACAAACTTCCATAACTTAAACTTGTGATCTTAAGGCTAGGTAAGAATGAACTCCAGCTATCCATTAAAGTGTTTGTAGTAATATTTATTACTTGAATAGCCACATCAACAACACCAACATATAATGTGTCATCATTCAAGTCCATATCGCTCACGTTATTTCCACCAAGAATATTACTGGTGTTATAAGAACTAACATGAGTAAAGCTTGAATCGTAAACTCTGATCCCTTCATCTTCAGAACCAACATACGTATTGCCGTTACTGTCTCCTAAAATGCTAGTTTTCTCATGAACCCATGTCGTGGAATTATCGCAGTTGAAAGTAAAATTAAGTACGGTATTTTGCCTACACCAATAAAAGCTTTCAGTCCAAAATTGTTGGTTATCATTAAACCACAAATTATCTTTGAAAGCAAGAGTAGCCGCATAACTATCGCCTTTGTAAGACTTATTAACAAAATTAGCACCATTCTCAACATAAATACTGCCCTCTTGAGCTATAACTTGATAAATTGGCATTGTCGAAGTGTCTCGATCCCATAATTTACCTGTTGAATTGTCTATAATGTCCAATCCACCATCACTAGCAACCAAATAAGTCTTATTAGGGAACGTTGGATCACTACTCTTATAAATTAAAGTTGAATCACTCGAGTAAGCACCAACTGCACCGTTAGCTTCATCATTAATGTTACTGTCAAAACTAGCATAAAATCTCAAGTTATCTGTAGACTTATTACTCGGTAAATGTAACTTTCTTCGAGTATTATCTTCTAAAATTTCATCAACACTAAAACTTTGATTATACAAATACCATTCATCATAATCCGCTTGATGATACCTATTATAAGTTACTCCCAAAGCTAAAGGATCAACATTATTTCCAATAGCATAACAATCAGCCAATACAGTTGTGGCTTTTAAAACACCATCAATCAATAAATAAACTTCACCATTAGTCCCAGCACTACAATTCCTCATAAAAGTTATCGCTCTCCAAGTATTATTAGCCAGTTCTCCAGCTCCTAATTCCCCTTTAACATTGTAAGTTAAAGAAGTTGAACTTCTCATCCCACCTGTAAATCCATCTAATGCACTAAATTCATCTTGAAAAATTCCATACCAAGGTAAATGTTGAGTTGTGGTATCATAACCTTTAACGAACAAAGCATAATTAGTATTCCCTGCGGTAGACGTTCTTGTAGTAATTTGCATTGTGAAATCTTCACCTGAAGCAAAGTGAAAGTTAGGTGAATCAGCAAATACTATTTTGTCACCTGTAGCATCCGCACTAACGTATCCATTAACGTTTGTATCTTCAGCATCTAACCGCCAACTAGTATAAATAGTATCTCCAGCATAAGGCGTAGGATCAGTTCCTAAAACAGTTGCATCTCTTGCGGAAACACCATTACCGCTTTGATCAGTTACGTTATCTTCATATTGCCAGTAAAGACTTAAACCATTAGTATCACCAGTGAAATGATTTCCTAAAAGATTTTCATCATATAAATCGCTAATTTCAGAACTAGTAAGTGTTCTATTAAAAAACATGCTTTCATCAACGTCCGCAGTCATTGGTGCCGAATCAGTTCCGACACTACTTCCACAAGCAGTAAAATATCTTCCGCTAGTTGCTCCAAAATTAGGACTACCCATTGTTTTAGTTCCAACAAATGCCCCATCAAAATAAGATGATGAATAACCTGAAGTTGCATTTCTCGTAACGCAAGTGTGATGCCACTCCCCATCATTACCTAAATTGGAAACTCCTGAATATAAACTTGTGATACTACCGCCATCTGTTAAGTATCTAACTTGATTTGACCAACCAGCGTCATTAATCCCTAGTCCCATCCAGTTTTCATTATTAAAAAATAACAGTTCTCTTGTTTCTGCCGTTCTCATCCAAGTACAAAGAGTGAGCCCTGTAGAATTAACATAAGCATTAGCAAATAAATCAGGACTTGTACTCCTAGGATATGTATTAGTTGCATCATTACACTGGAAATATTTACCTACAACTCCGTCGATACTCGCAACTCCATCAGTCCAAGTACTTCCAGTTTCAACATTATACGTATGAACATCATTAACAACATTGCTGGCCAAAGTTCCATTATTATAATTAAACTCATAAGTTGTACTATTCACACCTAACTTTAAAATAAAATTAGATCCTTCAATCTCGGCAAATTCTAATAACAAATTAACATCAAACTCATCACCAACACTTAACCCGCCAAAATCAACAGAATACTTAGCTTCAAAATCCGTTCCGAAAATCCAATCATTGATTATGTCAAACCAACTTTTACCTGCATTAACGTCGGTGACATTAGGAAAAATATCTCCAACAGCAACTTTAGCAAAAGAATAATTCTTCAATCTTAACACACTGTCCCTACTTATTAAATATAATTTAGCTTCAGGAGGAATAGTCCCATTAAAATCATCTATTAATAGATTGAAGTGTAAATTTAAGTAATCTGTAACTTCACCAGTACGCAATATTTCAGTTTGATTAGGAATGACCAAACCAGTAAATATATTCATAGCAGGAGTTTCCATCAGTTCAGGGAACATATGAGTTTGAATATTACTGATGACATAAGGAGATTCAAAATCCACCATGACATTACCAAACCCAGGAGATGAATAAACGTTAGGACTCTCAAATTGTTTTCCCATAATATATCCTTGAGCCATACCTGTAGTTGTGCAAATAATAAAGATAACAAAAATTATTCCTAACAATCCCGTTTTTAGTTTTTTAGTCATTTTGTTTATGGTGGTATTATAATCCCTTGAGGATTATTTGTTGGTTGTGCTCCCACGTTATGAGGTTCGGGAACAGTAATTCCATATCTTATTTTATCAATTTCTAACAAGTCATTAACTTGCGTGTCAATACTTACCATGATTTCCGCTTGCCTATCACTTATTGTAATAAACCCTTGAATCATAATATAACAAATCGAAACCAGACCAATAATACTGATCCCTGCAACAATCCAAGGAGTGATGGCTTGTAATATGTCTTTCTCTTTTTGCAGTCTATCCTTACGAATACTCATTTCACCTTTGATTAGGTTAATTCGACTGTGTGATAATGGCGAAAACACTGCTTCACCAGTAACTTTATCATATCCTTTCTTCAATAACGTGCAACCGTCTTTCTGTAATAACACGCTAATTTCTTTATTACCTTCACCCCAATACTCAACGCAATCATTTTCAACTGCAGGGGTTACTTTGTTAAGTTTGCTGAGCCTGAAGATTGTGAGGCCTTTGGCCTTCTCAATCTTTTCCAAAACATCTTTGGCATAAGGTCTTAAGTCTTGCAATTTAAGATCTGAAATGATTGCACCTCTCTCGTCAAGTTGTGGCGGTCTTATTCCCTCTCCTAATTGGTAAACTCTTGCTTGCCAACATTCTTTTTTTGGTCTTGTTTTCACCCAGAGAAAATATGCTATACCTCCTCCAAATATTACAACAATGAACACTACTATTATTAATCCTACGACGTTAACCATTTT